>Ga0247765_1000008_pt1 | contig 150286 bp, 154 predicted proteins | sample UWRJL106311C6_FD_179949 | JGI IMG/M metagenome (GOLD analysis project Ga0247765, IMG submission 179949) | Plant litter microbial communities from Arlington Agricultural Research Station in Wisconsin, United States - UWRJ-L106-311C-6 | ecosystem: Environmental > Terrestrial > Plant litter >... | reverse complement strand
GGGGGGGGTTTGCAAAGTAACTAGCTGCTCTGGACTGGACCGGACTGGCTTGGACTGACCTGGACTGACTTTAGAGCTAGGGATCCCCAGTATCCCGTATCATTACGTGACATTACTTGCGTTACTCCACGTTACGTGCTTGCTTGTTTGCAGACCTTGTTTGTGTCACAAGACAGAAACCCTGGCGGAGGGGGGAGGGGTTAGGGGGTTGGTTTTCCTTGGGGAGACTTTTCGAGGGAAACCCGCCCCGAATGTAACGGTGCTGCTGACGGGTCGGGTCGGGCAAACAATCACTCCACTCCAGCCTCATTCATTCCAGAGTTTGTGATACATCATACATAACTACCCCATGCGTTAAGTTAAGCTCAGGGTTGTTTTTGCTGTTGAGCGCAGGGAAGGGTGTCAACGTGACCGCACACGAGGAAACTCGTATACCTAAGCTACTATAGGCATCGTTTTTTTTTCGGTCCCTGACAGTTGTTGACAAGTCAATTCCTACCACGGGTGTGCTTCCGTGGACAAACAAGGGGGAGTGGGGACACACGAGATCCGGCAGTGTGGGTTTCTTATTATTGACATTGTTATTATAGATGGGTCATATTAAGGACTAGGTTTTGGTTCCCCGCCCCTTTCTCCGTCGCTAATATTTCCCTTTCACCTAGGCCAGTCAGGTCAGGGCAGTCAGGGCAGTCAGGGCAGTCAGGGCAGTCAGGGCAGTCAGGGCAGTCAGGGCAGTCAGGGCAGTCAGGACAGTCAGGGCAGGTCAGGCGACGGGAAGGGAGAAAAGCTTCCGGATGGTTGGTCATACTTCAACCTCGGAAATGAATGCATTGTTTTGTTTTCCATTCTCACGAAGAGGTAGCCATCCCGGGACGCTCGGAATCGTTCGTTCAGGAGCGTGGGATGGATCCCAAGACTTCACCTTTGCGGCGCAGTCTTTTTTTTTTTTAAAAAAAAAAGTGCCCCAGTAATGCGATATTATCCCGGACTTGTGACTCTTGACAAGGCGTCGTGCCTCGCCAGTGCCGGAGACTACCTACCAACCTACAAAGTACCTAACCTGGGTACATGAAGAGGAGATAAACCCCCCAGGTCTGCTTAATTATCACGTAAGTTTCGTTCTGCCACATAGGTAACCTCGTAGCTATAGATAGGCTTTAGGAGTTAATCCCTTAATCAATATCCCACAATGGTACTCGTATTTATTTCCATGGCTACCTGCTAACCAGTTACCTACCTACCAACCAAGGGAGAACGAGTTGCAGCTGTGCCACAAGGGAAACAATCCTCTTTGTTGTTGAAACTCCCGCAGAACCATTGACTTGTAGGTGCATCGCTCGCATCACACAGTGTCCAAATCCATCGGGATGGCTGCATGGCCGGATGGATGGCCGGATGGATGAGCAAGCGCTGACAAAAAAAAAAAATTAACGGGGTGATCAAAAACCTTGTGGCACAGTAGGTAGGTACTTAGGTATGCTTATAGGTTGTTACCAGGTTGGGTTCTCATTCCTAAGGTCTATATTCCTTCTGATATGCCATTCCGCCTTCATGTACATTGTCCTCCTGGGAAAATACATCCATGGTTCCCAGAGCCGGCTGGCTGGCAGTTGAGTACCTACCTATCTAGGTATTCCGTTCGGGTCAGGTAGGGCGAGATCAGGAGGTCAGTTAGGTAGGTAGTTCTGGCGACGGAGAGTTGAAATCCGGTCTGGTTCCGGTTCTGGTTCCGGCTCCGGCTCCGGCTCCGGGTGAAGTAAAATATTAAGGGAGATGAGCGTTCCCATCCGGTTCCCAGGGGAACTCAGCTTGAAGGCAGGGAGGTAGGTAGCTAGCTAGCTGCTGAAAGCCATGGACTGACTAACTGCATTGGTGATTCAACTGCTGTTGCTGCTGTTGCTGTTTCTACTGTTTCTACTGTTTCTACTGTTTCTACTGTTTCTACTGTTTCTACTGTTTCTACTGTTTCTACTGTGTGCCGTGTTGCTTTGGTGAGTGATTGCACCCTAGGGACGTGTTTACATACACGATGATATCCCCCGTGGATGTTGACACTCATCACAACATGGGGAGAGGACGCCGAGTATCTTCACGGCCCATTGAGCTTTGGAAAGTATGGTAGATAGACATTCTTCGTGACCAGTTGCCCTCTCTGGAGAGTGATGAGTATGTATCATCATCAAGTCTAGCTGCCCTTTGGTCTGGAGATGGACGGCATCAGGACCGCCATCCACTCACTCCCTATCGACAGGGATAAGCTTGCCGGGGATAACCTCAGAAGGCGGACTACCGCCTCACCACCTAGGCTATCGTGGAGACATTGGCCAGAGCAAATCAGTCCCAGCAGCATCCCGACAACCTCGGTATACTGCGATGCTGCAACTCGATCTTGACTTTTGCTTGTGCCCATCGTAACTAGGCAAAAAATAACTGTCGCCAGTGGAGAAAGGGCACATGTCCAATACTCATCCATCAGCACATCAACTCACAACACACTTCACCATGCTACGGGTTTTTTTTATTTATTTTTTTCTTATATATATATATATTTAAGACCTGTCGGTTACCTGACAAGTAGGTACATATGATGAGGGCCTAGGTAAATGAACTATCTGCTCTTCGCTTCAAGGCGAAAGTTTACTGTATTTACCTATCTTCTTCATGTAAACCACAAGGAGATCGCCAAAAGAGCACGCACGCAAACCTTGTCAAACTCGCCCCTTCAACATCACCAGACCCTCCCAATGTCAGAATCCCAGCCAAAGCAACGCAATGACACACCAACAATACCAAAAAACCTGCTCAGCTCCCCTGAAACACCCGGCAGCGGCCAGTCCGAGACATGACCCAGACCGTCAGCTTACTGAGCACCTGGGTTGGTAACTAGGTAACTGCTCCGTATGTACTCTACTCTGCCCTTGCAACAGCCTCCGTCTCCCTTGCCCTCTCTCTCCATCCATCTTTGCTGTTCTCGGCCGGCAAGGTGAGAAGCCGACATGGAAGGCGAAGTACTTGCTTGCGCTTGCAAAGCACACTCAGTGGTCCTGAGTCTTTGTCCTTGTCTGCCTCCCTGGCCGGCTGCCTTTCATGGGCCAGCCCGACAAGACCTAAACGGACCAGCCACCGCTCAGGACATCTTGTGTGCATACACACCGAGTAGGCCCGGTGCGTTGCCCCGTTTCCGAGTGCCGTTGCACATCGAGAATCATGAGAAACACAACTACCTATTGACAAGCAAAGCTTTTTCGAGTCTTGTCCGAGCGCACAACCTGCAAGTGAGCGGAAAAAGAAAAGAGAGAGAGGTAAGCGTTCCCGGATTTCGTCCGTTCGCCCTTTGCCAGATCTCCACCCTCCACGTGTGGTGGGCTAGTGGATAGATCGTAGTTAGCCCTTCTAGAAGTCTTCTCTGTGCAGAATGTCTTACTCCGACATGCACACTGCTCGGTTCACTCGCAGCCGGCTCGCAGCGACTAGCCCACGTAGGTAGCTAGGCTGGTGTGACGACAGCCCCAGCTCGCGTGCAAGACGAGCAAACGAAGGAACGGGGAGCAGAACGACACTTGGGGCCTGTTCTTGGCTTGGTGGTTTCGCCTCCACCCCATCTTGTTCCTGACTAGTCGATGCAAGTGCTGCAAGCGCTAAAAGCAGTTGACGAGAAAGAAACAAGCAAGAGAAGCATAGCGCTCTCCTCAACTGCATGGTATTTACACCCCTCCCCTCTCCTCCTCCCGACCTCTTCCCTGTCGACCGACGAGGATTTGTGAAACAAAGCCCACATGCACCTTGACTAGCATCCGGCCCAGGGTTCAGTAGGAATTTTGAGAGCCGAATCAGCTGCCACACTTTTTGTTCGCCCGCCTCACCGCATCCTCCTACACACTAGTGTAGAGTAGGTAAGAAGGCGTAAAGATCCAAGGCACACCAGTTGGGTAGCTGTCTGGCCTCTCCTCGGAAATGCGATCACTTGATACACACCGAAACCATCCCTCAGTCGCGTTATACTCGCTCCACGCACTAGCAGATAGAAACGTCCAGCCACAGTAACCGAGACGCTGGCTGTCAGTTAGTGCTAACACCGCAGTAACTAGTGGCCCCAGGAAAACGAAACCCAGCAGTCATGACTCGTACCCCACTTGCAATTGGCTGCCAACCATAATAAACCGCCTCACCAACGCCCCCAGGTCCACCAAGATGATAAACCAAAAGAAAAAAAAAAAGAAAGAACGATGAACCACTCTGTCGGAGAGGCCGTGAGCACTGTTGACGTAATCCGAAGGACAACAACGTTTGACAGGCCGGGGCACCCTGGTGTCAATTCGACGGCTGACCACACGACTCAAGACCGCCAGCAGCCATGAGCGGCGCCGGTGTCATCTCGGCGCGGGGCAGCGACTCGCAGCTTCAAGAGTGACTTGGTTGGGCGGCGAGGCCCGAGACCAGCTCTGTTAACCCCGTTCGTCAACATGTTTTTCCATGGTGTACTCCGTAGAAAACTTCTCGAAGGGCGCTAGACTGCGCCATGTGCAGTAGAAAAGTTCCCCAGCACTCCTTAACTGTCAAAGCGCGCTCTGTATCGTGAGCTCAAGGTTGGCAACAGGAAGGGATCGACAATTCTTCAACCGGGGTGAATCTGAGGGGGCTGAACAAGCCTGCTTTGATGTGGCTACAAATCTCCAACCATCCGGATTGTTGCCGCCAAGACGAGCCTACTGCAATTAGTGCTGTCGAAGAATGGCGGGAGAAGAATAGAAGTCCGATTCCCTGTTGGTAGCAACTGGTCCCGGCAGGCAGCGTGTGCACAAACCACTGTTGTCGTTATCGACTGTTCTTGGACTTTCAATCTCCGTCATGTCCGCGTGTGGCGTGTTGTCCGGGTTCCAATTATAACTCCGCGGTCTTGGGACAGGATGAGATGCAGAGCTCCTGACATATGCAGCCAACTCTTTCGAGGACGACGCGTCTGTAAATTCGACGCGTTCCCGTCTGCTCTCCGGCACACTTCACCGCCCATCAGCCGCGACTCGCGAGCCGGCGTGGGAAATGAAGCAGTACCTTGTCTTCGCAGTAGTGTAGTGTGGGCGCGCTGTAGGTAGTTAGAACTAGTGCACACACACCGGAGACGGCCAAGAACGGCCATTGACAATTGCGAAATGCGCTAGCCAGCGCTGGGATTGCCGCTCTGTCGTGCCGCATCGTGGCCAGGGAAAGGGTTGAAAGAGGCAAGAGGGGTGACGTGATCCATGTCTGTGTGTTGGCTGCCACATTGTGCACCATATCGATACACTCCACCAGACCCCAAATAAAGGCTTAACAGGCATCCCTTGCTGGGTGAGAGAATCCTTTGTGGAGAGGGATTCGCCGGTGAGCTTGCTACTGACCAGTCCGGAGCCCGCAGCGGAGCCAGGGGGAGGCTCGCTTCAAGGGTATGTCATGGTTGGTTCTGGTTGGCTATCGACAAAGCACCAGAGAGTTCGCTGCACTAGTGTGACTAGTTAACTAACTGCTGGCCGTCCCGGTCTCCCGGAAGCCATTCCGGACACGTGCAGATCAATGCGGGGAGCACTAACACGGCGACCGGTCTGGTAGATAGGCGCTAGTTTGGGCCTCGGCTGCACCAAGAAAATTCACCAACGTGTGTGTGTACCCCCCTCCTTATCGCTCCTGATGAGCAACAGCAAAAGCTGCCGGTTTTCAAGTTCCCCTGCTCATGGGAGGGGCGGCAAGACTTCTGGGTCGTCCGTTCGGCACCCGCTGCAGCAAAATCCCCCGTTTCTCAGCAGAAGCCACCCACCAGCATCTGGTCTGTCCTCTGACAATCCGGGCAAGTAGCTCGTCGTAAACCGCATGTGGCTTGATGGTGTGAGCGCAGAGCAAATCGGCACTTTGAGATGCATGTCTCATTGCCTTGAACCAATTCGTCACCCAAGCATCCATTCACCGTGTCGCTAGAATGAATCGGGGCATGTCTGTCTCACGCTTGCGAATTCTCACCTGCAAAGAAACGCTGCCGGCGGCATCACACCAGAGAGTACCGCTGCCTTCTCGTGTAGGAAATGAGATTGTCATGCATCTCGAACTCGGAGCCTTGTAACAAATCAGTTATCCCCACCCATTCTCTGTCGCTAGTTCTGCACTGTGAATGCTCTGCTTCCCCGAGCTACCCATGGGGTAAAGCCGGTCCCGATAACCATCCCAGGTGCTGCGGGAACAAATGACCTTGCTTGCGTTCCGTGACGACGGCGCCAGGATAGGCATACAAGCTGAGTTCAGCTTCGTTTCCCATTAAGTTGCCTCCAATATCCTCTGGTTATTGGTTATCATCCCTTGGCTAACTGTCAACAGCGGGCTGGCTGGGGTCTATACAAGGATCGGGTTCGATGTTAGCTCGAGTTGGTCCCTTTTCGCGACGTAATCGAGATGTCCTCTCCGAATCCTTGACTCGTCCATCCAGAACACACCCCAAGAGCAAGCAGGCCATCATGTCAACGTCCGTGAGCCGGCCTCACGCCATCCCCAGCCTGGCCATGTCTGTGAGCAAGTCTGTGGTTGCCGAGCCGATCCGGACCATCACCGCAGCCTAGACGAGCTGACCTTGTGGGTATCCGCCCTAGTGTAGATTTCCCAACTTCTAACGTTAGCGGCTGCCTCATGTCTCCCAAGATTACCAGGTGGTATGTTGTTGTTCCTTTCTGGAATAGGCCAGTCGTCCAACCTCACCAATGGCTTAGTGTTTGTCACGGAGACGACATTCTGTATTCTGACACGCCACTCGGGACAGATCTGAATTTCGATGTCGAATCCGCGTAGCGAGGGGAGGGCTCTGATCGACGGCGCTCCCATCAGATCTTCGAGTCTGAGGGCGCTGAGCGGCAAGGCACGGTCAGACGTCGTTCGTCTGAGATTTTTTTTTGTTTGCTCCTCTGTTTCTGTAGGCTGTGCTCAGTACGCACTACCTGAGATCTACAGTCTAAGCGCTGTGAGAGAGAAGAGCAGTGTACATGGCGTCGCCTCTCCACAGGGCGTAAGTTGACGCTCGAGGAAGGACTATGCGCCTCAGAAGGTTTTGAGATGGTGGGAAGATGACTTCAATCTTGCGACACCGGGAAGAACAGGTGCCTAGTGGCCCATGGCATCCCACAAATTCGATAGCCCCGGTGCCCCAAGCACTGTGCAATGGACTTGAGGACGCCAGGCCGCAGCTGCACACTCCTTCAGTTACTGGATCCGCGTTGCCTGAGACACATCACAGATATTTGTGTCTTTGGCACTGGACAGCTCAGCCGTGAGCTGTGAACAGCGCGCGGTCTTGGGCACACAAGCCATCGACTTGACGTTATGGACTAGGCGTCAAGCTCTCCATTGGGTCGCGTTGCAAAACCTTTGTGCTAGGAGGACAGGAACCCCTCGAGCAGAGAGGAGGCACAGCAGCATCAAGGGGGACGCAGATGCGGCGAGCCGTGCTCGCACAACCGCATCCATCCACAAGGGATTTGGGATGAGATGGCAATTCTCGGGATCTTGGATAGATAGCTCCCAGATCTGATGTCGCACGATGTGTCGACAGCCAGTTCAAGCCGACGCGATGTGTCCCAACCCGAGCCTCGTCTGGTGTTGTGCGGGTGTGTGAGGTTTCGTTGCAGCGAGACCTCGTGGGCTCTGAGGGTATTTCTCTCACGAACGGTTCTTCAACACCACGGGATAGCGACACCCTAACAGATTTGGGTCTTGCACAAGATTGATAATGAGCGACATGAACCCCTGAAACCAGCGTCAACAGGATGGTCCGTGTATGAAAGCACGGCTATGAAGCGACAGTCCGTATTGATCGCTTGTCTCTTGTCTCCTCGACCTGCTGGGTCAATCAACGAGGACAATGCCACCGTCCTTGATGAGAAAGACGGGACAGAATGGGCAGCGCACGTCGATACGGTTGCACCGATGGGGAGCAGATGCAGTCCGCCATCAGCTCGAAACGTAAATCCTCTGAAAGACTTTCCCCCCTTCCTGGAGAAGTTTGTTTCGCCAGTACCTATCCAGGAGTAAAGTCCGTTCGCAGCGAGCTGCTGCAGGGGACATGCAAATGCTGTCTTGTCGAGCGCGATGTGTCTTGGCGAAGTTGCAGCGCACAGTTCTGCAGAGCTTCAGCTGCGCCCACACTATTCTCCGATAGGTTTGGTGTCTGGACAGTGTGGTTTTCGGTGTTTTGAGCAGGCATGTCCACTTAGGGTCTCGGCAGGCACACACCCGTAAGCATCACCACTGGACCCGATCACGACACTGCCTTTCATCTTCTTGCCCCCCACCATGTTCAGAAACGAGGAAAAAGGTCTGCGGTACTTCGTAATTGGAATGGCGCCGAATATTGCAGTGATGGCGGTAAGCGAATGCTATCCCCGAATGTGGGAGGAGGGCCAAGTAGAATCCGGGCTCAATTTGCTGTGGCGGAGGTGATTGGGGGACCTGGGGCCTGCTGTGACGTCCGCATCCTTGCCGAAGCACCTCCCCGGGGAACGGATCCGGAGGAGTGATGGCACACTTTCTGCGGATACGATGACCGGAAAGGTGTGAACGAGCGAGTTTGGTGCTGCGTTTGTTTCCATCCCGCTCTCGACTGGTTGGAGGATCTGCGTTTGATTCCCAGGGCGCGGTATCCATCAAAGACTTTTCCATAGAGCTGACCGCCATCTTGCCATGGAGGGGTAGGCTAGCCAGAAAGAGCTGAAGGGACAAAATATCTTGGTACTGGTGGGGCAGCGCTCGATGTCGAAACGACAAGCGAACCACTTGTGCACCATCATGGTGATCATTCTGCCCCCTCCCCCACGAGATACCAAGTCTAGAGTGAAATACCAGGCGAGCGGAGCTTTATTTCTGGAGATTTTCTATGCAGTTGCGTTTCCTCCTCTGTCGGTTCCTCCTACTGCCGGAGCAGTTCATGCGTCGCTGTGAATGAACCAGGTTTGCGATTCTGAGGAGAGTGATTTCGATCTCCCGGCAACCCAGAAGCCTCCTGCCTGGTGCCGTCCATGTTGCGACAACAACTAGTGTTCCCGTGGGTAATCGAGCCAAGAACCGATGTTTCGCAAAGCCTCGCACCTCCTTGACTAGGGAGCTGACAGCCTTTGCCTAGAGAGACGTGAGGCTTGCCCTGTGTAACTGTGATTGAGCTTCGGGAGAGCAAGGCCCGATACGGTGGGGGGATGGGCTTGTGCCAAGAAGTGTGACTATCGTGACTACGCATCGCCACTTTGGTTTATTTCCCGCATTGTCAGCTGGTGAGCAGGGGCTTCAGTGCGAGGTCGGCGGGTTTTTCTTGTGAAGACGCGAAGGGTTGGCATCACCGGAAACAAATAGAGCAGGGCACGGCCGTGGGAATCAGCGCGCATCGGGCAGGATCCAGACCCAGATGGTTCCGTCTTTATCGGAGAATTCTGGATCGTTCATCGGCTGGAAAACCGAGTTTTCGACAGCGTGATCGGCAGGTTTAGTCTGGCCGCGATCACCCTCGCACAAAAATCGTAAGAGGCCTTCCCGGTGCAGTGTCTTCTGCAAATTTTGCTCTTGGACTTCATAGGTGATGCAGGTACAACAGAATGACCCACAGCCTAGATAGGCGATCGATCTCGAGTTCCATCAATCTAGCGCAGTTTGTGCGGCAAGCGTGCCTCGGATAGTGCGATGGGATGGGTTCTGTGAGGGAAAGGCTGCAACACCTCCACAAACCTGCGACAATTACGACCTTGGCCCACTCGAGATACTATCGAATCCACTCTTCACGACACGGTCGTGGACTGGGGCACACCGCTCGTCCTGGAGTTGCAGACTCCCTGGGCAGGGTGGGATTGCTTGTGCGATGCCCGCAGGTATTGATGTCGTTGAAGCACCGGAGAACCTCCGCATCACAATTTTGCAGGCGATGGTCCGGTTTGCAGTTTACCGTCGCTCTGAGCCTCCTCCCTCGTTCTTGGGCGCCTTGGAAATGAACAAGAACGAACGGGGTGAGTAGAAACCTGATCAATATCCAACGCTTTGAGAAAAAAAATGGTTATTTGAAAACCAGCTGCCTTCTCGGTCGGCTCCTGGGGGTCCGCGCCCGCCCTACGCCGCGCCCGGTGCGGCGCTGTGGTCAGCAACTCCCGTGCCGCCGTGCTTCGGGAAGCCTGCCGATTATCAGGCGTACGAATATCACGAAGGGACAGTAGCTTGTCAGGCGATATGCACTGCATCAATGTCCCAAGAACATGGATACCCCGTCATGGTGCACAGTCGCCGCCGATTCCGTAAGATCAGCGCTGAATCCTTCCGCTTGAAGGGACTTGGGTGTTTAAAAGTTTCAAATTGCTGCAAACAAGACGTGATGATGCGCCTCAGGCTTGCATCGCTATAACGATACGATGCCGCTGATGATGAACCAGGAACCAGTCTGCAGTCGATCCCACTCAAGTGATACAATTGACCAACCAAAAGCCGCGGTGAGGTTTCCTGAGACCCCGCACCGCCAGAAGAAGCCGCTGAAGAATCGAGGCAGTGTCACGCTGACCATGCAGCCCTGCAGCGCATTGACCACAAGAGGAATCGAGCTTCAGATGACAAGCGCTTCCATCCTCAGGCCTGGACTGCCGGCAGCGCACCTTGCGCCGGAGAGAAAAAGACATCCCATGCGAATTCTCCTGCCGACAGCTCAACTCTTTGCCGCACAGGCAAGACAAGAGCCCTACCCCAGGGTCATAATACAGCGAGTCAATCCCTGGTCGGAGAAGGAGGGCAATTTCAAGAAGCGGATACTTTTGACGATTAGCACGATTAGCACGATTAGCCTGGAGGGGTACAAAGCTGGCCGTCCCCCAAGCAGCTCTGGGAGTGGATTGAGGCCGAAATGCGCTCGACATCTGATTGGCCAGGTGCAAAGTAGCTCGGGCGGGGCATGCAGGATCGGACCCGTACCTTGCAGCTTCAACAGCTGCAGCCAGCTCGGCGTAACAGCGGCCTTCGAGTTTGCCGACCGCCTGAATTGTATTGTCTATAGTAGGGCGGGATACACTCGCGAATCAATTGGTTTTCGGAAGAGGATATATATCGTCAAGTTGAAGTTTCTCGCCAGGCCGTCGAGTTTGGAGACGCCCAAGGCAAAATCCCGGCTGTTCCGCTTTGCGGGGAGAAAGGCTTTGCCTTGAATTCTGGTGGTGTCATCATACTGCGTTGCGTTTTCGACAAGCCAAGACGCAAGTCCAGTGAGGTACCCGCTAACTTGTGAAATCAGTGTTTGATGTTGGCGATATCGATGGACCCTTAAATGACTGGAGGACCTTTTGCTGAACTAGTGTATAGAGTGTCGGTATATTGGTTACCTACATTGGTGCTTGTCCTTGTTAAAAGATGCTCAGCAAAACCATGTTTTGCTTACACACGATCATCCAACACTCCAACAACTGCGAACACCTGGTCCGCGCGCATCCTTTGACGTCTTGAGATGGCGCAGTCATGGAGCCTCCACTGTTACACGGATCGAGTTGTTTCCTTGCGATGATGCGTTTCGCTCATCATTATGGTTGCAAGTACTAGCGGCGACATTGCCCATCAAAGTCGACAACGCATTGGTTCAGGCGCTAGAATAATTCTTCCAGCGTTCCATCCATGCCGTTGGTCAGCTGAGACAACAACCACCTGTCTAGGGTAGAAGAATGGAGGGGTGGATTTGCAGATCTAGGGTGAACTGATTGTGGAATGGTGAATCGCAACGTGGGGGTAAGAGGGTCAAAATGTTTCGACTCAGTTTCAGATCAAGTGATGTAAATTGTCGCTCACAATTGGACCGTCTCGCCGTCACTTCTCGACCCCGCGCGCCGAAAGAAAGGTGAGCCGGCCAAGAATAGCCTCTCCACGTGCAGCCACGTTTTATCCCTGCAGGATCATCAAAGCCAGTCTGAGAATGTCAAAGACCCTGATAACTAATCTCAGTGACAACCCACCGGGGCGATGGCACCGGCCATCCTTGGGCGCACTGTCCATTCCGGCCGCTGCTCATCTGCCACGGGGACACGGGAGGCGAGGTGAACGCGGAGTTGAGGTGTGCTACCCCTGTTTTTCTAATGGTATGGAAGCATCGAGTGCAAACGTCAAGTGTAAACTTGACGACACCATGAGGTTGGTCTCTCGGAGAGCGCGCAGCCGTCTTGCCATGTGCCGCAGTTGGTCACGCTGGCGGTTTGCCAGAGTAACAAGTTGTATTCCCTGCCGTCGTCCATGATATTTCGTGGCCAGTGCGGCGGGAAGTCGTTGATCAGAGCTGGGCTTCCCCACACGATTCACAGCCCGGCCGCTGCTGTGGCGGTCACTTGGCCGGCTCGCACGCACCCCGAGGCGGCGAGCGACATCTGTAGTGTACTCGAAGGCGGGCGCAGCCAATGGGAGGGGCCAGTGCAGCAAATTCTTCGCCCGCTCTGACTGAATCCTGATGCAGAACACCCCGCATCTGGCAGTAGGTGGTGCGAGATAGCGACATTGGGGGGCATCCGCACCTGCACTTTGGCTGCACTATCCTGCACTCGCTCCAAAACTTGCAGTAGAGGCCAAGTTTTTTGTCTCGAGGGGACGAACCTGCGGGGCTGCCAAGCGGCAGCTGCAGTAGCACGAACAGCCAGCGTCGGATGGATCGCCGAGAGCCCCTTGGAAGGGACTCGGCCGCGACAATGAGAAGCAAGCTCGAGTAGTCTAGAGTCAATGCTCTGCAGATGGTCCACCGTTCTGGCTGTTCTGCGTAGTAGTCAATGCGGCCTGAGGAACTGGTGGCCCGAATGATGCTGCAAGCTGGACATCGCGTATCAAGCGCGCGCATTGTTCGCCAGTAACACTTCCAGGCCTGAAGAATCGGCTCCGTGTCGTCGTCAGAACGTCGTAATGTGGCTGGATGTCGAGGGTTGGGTGATTTTGAGCAAGCAACCAAGCATCTGTCGTGTCGCAAAATAGTAGCATAACGTTGCGTTGGCAGTTCGTTCGAACCAAACTCTGATAACGGGAGGGTCGCCGTTGACCTGCCTTTCGTTTTCCCCTCCATTGCCCCTCCTCCGACTTGTGGGGGAGGGGCAGCGCACAACCTCGGGATGCTGAGGTTTGCGGATGGCATCCACGATGAAAGATACCGGCAACTACTTGGGCCGCTGGCGATGTTCTAAATTTCAGGGCACTCCGGCATGCAAGTGCCATTTGGAGTTGAGGACTTGACTTCTGGTGATGAGCACGGGCCTCCAAGGACCTTTCGCCGAATCTGAATCTGCGGGGAATCGAAGAAAACCGTTGCGGAAACATTGCTTTTTCCTCGCTCGCTAAAGCTGGCGCGCCAATCTCCCGCTGTCTGTGATCACCTCGTCCGTCCAGATTCACTGCCCACGACCAACGCTGTAGCTGATCCCCCGCCCACGCACGCGGCAAGGACTAACCAGCGCACTTTGGTTTTCCTTGGGCACTCTGGCAGGCATTCTTTGAGTCGGACCCGATCCTCTAGCCCCTCACAGGATGGACGCTGGTGATGAGCCCTGTCCTTGTCGACCATCACGGGGAGATAGTCCTCCGATAAGCATGATAGCAGGGGGTAATATTGACATGCATGAGACGCCGGCTCCCTCATGTTGTGTAAGGTCTTAGAAATCGCGTGGTTGTTGGAGGGGAAGGGATTTGCGGGCTGGTACAGAACCGGGCAATTGGTTTTCGAGGGTGTGTCCGTTCGACCCACTCGAGACGACGACGGAGGGGGTCTCCTACCCATTCTCTCCGATCCCAAGTCTCTACCTCATGGCTGTGTTCTGTTGCTTCTCCCTTTCTGGCAGACGTCTTCCCAATTGGGGCTTCAGAGGCAACGCAGGCGGCATGCCGATGTTGACGACCTGAGGCACGAGAGAAGCCCCTGCATCTGCTATTTTCCGGACGCACTCGCAGCTCGGCCGGCACAGATGCCGAACGAAGTGTTTCTTATCTCGTTTTTCTCTCATTCTCCGATCCGCCGACAGCTTGCCAACGGGCCTGCTTTTTGTCCCTCGCTGGGCACGCTTCCTTGTCCTGGCAAGGATTGATCGTTAAGGGTCTTTACGGCCGACTTGGCCCCTCCTTGAGGCGGCAAGCGCACGAGCTTCCGCAGGGCGGTCAACCACAAGCTCCCCATCGCCGGGGCATCCCAGTCTTGCCAGCCCCCTGTCAACGGCAGCGATAATTGTGGGGAGCCGGTCTTGACTGGAGCGCAGCCAACCAACGAGCGCGACACGACACCACCATCTTGAGCGCACAGACACTCGCCATGGGGATCTCGTCCATGCTTTTGATTTCTTTGCGACGGACATGGGCTCTTTCCCTAAACGTCGATCGCTGATCTCGGGAGCCCAGAATCGGCCGCACAGAGATTTCGAGGCCACGGCCGGGCGCCCCCAAGAATACTGAGATGGCGGCAAAACCACGTTGTCTGGCTCGTCGAACAAGCGCTGCCCATCATTAGCCGCACTTCACCCGACATCGAGCGTGTTTCCCCAACGCTGCTCTTGACGAAAGCCTTGCCCTTGGGGCAGGTACGAACAACGGAAGTGGTTCTGGCCAAGACGGCCCGGCTTGTCACAGCAGCGTTGAGGGATACTTTAACACAGTTTGAGCTGTTGAAGAGGCTGCACAACGGCGAAAGGATTTTGACGGCTGGCTCATAGACGCTACCAGCCGTGTGTGCATTCATTTGTTCTCCACAGAGGTCAAAAGAGGTTGCTTGCAAGTTGCAACAGGAGACCAAGGTTGGCCCCTCCTGGGTGGGCTAATGTACCAAAGTACCGTTGGCCCGTAGTGGGCCTACCCCACATTCTGGTTCTGCAACTCGAAATTGCCACACCCTCTTGCCTCGATGCGCCCTCAGTGCGTCACTTCCCCAAACCATAGGGTTCTGGCAGCACTGCTGTGGCAGGTAGGGAGATTTCACCATACTACCGACAGTTGCAGACGTTCCATCCTCTGCCGCCTCAGTATCATGTGCGCCTTTGCAGCCAATACGCCCACTCGCGATGGTTTCCGCGCCCCGTCCTCCCTATTGAGAAATGGTGAACAGCGTCACCAAACTTTAATCGAGCCGGCGGTGAGTTGTCAAACCGGCCGCTGCGGGTCTGCTCTTCCGTGTGTGATTCTGCTCGCCGTGAGTGGAGCAACGGTGCTCTCTGCGCAGTATCTCACTTTCATCACCGCCGTCCAAAGGCCCGTCCGGCAACCGAGCCGTCCGGGAGCGCAGTGGTCGCTTCCTGGCTCCTACTTCTCGCACAAGAGGACACACGGAGCCTTCGTTTACCCCAGACTTTTATGCATTACCCCTTTGAGCGACTCGTCGTCGTTCCGGAACGCTGCGTGGACATGGAGCCCGCAGAAGGGAGCACGCAGCAACTATCCTACACCTCACTCACCGTTCTCCGTCCCCGTTCATTTCCCCACAAATGCGAGGCCGTCCCGTCAAGCGTGGCTTGCATGTCCAGCGTTACAGGCGAGTGAACGTATTCAGACCCGTTCTCATGTTGCGACAATCCAATACGACAGCAAAAGGACTCGCATTGAGGGAACCAGTTGTTGCTGGAGTTTGGAAATGTACCACACCCCGCACTCGGTCAAATCACGTTTCGACAGAGCACGGGAAGATCTGTCGTGGGGTCTCTCGGCCATCTGCAACGGCTCCTGATGAGATGCTCTGCCGTGCCCCGGTGATGACTTGGTCGCCCCAGCGGAAACAGACTCGACAAGTTCTGGACTCTTGCTGAGGGTGCAACCGAAGTTCGGCATATGACTCGCTGTCTATGCCCAGAGAGGTTCAAAACCTGGGGAAGACTGGGGTTGAGAGTAGATCGCCCGCCAGCGGAACCAGCAAACTTGGAGGCGGCCACCGACCCTGGACTTGCTGGGCGGGCTACCCGCTGCTCTATTGAGATTATGACATTGTAACCTTTTGTTGCCAACCAGACGGTAGGTCCCAGAGTTTGGGAGGCCCTCTCTGGTGCGATCAGCTGGATGCAATTTCCAGTCTTCATCCAAGACGGACATGTTTTTCCTTCCACTGGACTCACTCTCTGCACTGGTCTGGACTTGGTCTAGTAGATGGACTAACAGCGCCCGATTTCGCACATGGTTCGACGAGGCGAAATCCGAAGGCGCCAGCCCCTCGACATCAATCCAGAACTTTATGGTCGCCCAGACCAGCCTGGGCAAGCCCTTGTAGCGCGGAGTGTTTGCAAGGAGAGGCTGGTGGCATAAAAGGAGCCAAACATGCTAATTAGCCTTGTGGCTCCCCTCCGTTCCCATTCATACACCTAGGTCTGACCCAGACTTCTTGTGACTGTGGTTCTGCGATGAAGCGAAGTTTTAATGATCGTTGCTGGTCGTCGTCATCGTTGACGAGCCTCAATTTTGCAAGAAGGGGCTGGCATTGGTGTCAACAGTAGCTCAACGTCTTCCCTCATCCGGGGTCTAACGGAAACCGGACAGGAACTGACGAAAAGAGCTCCATGGTAGCAGGCGGGCGAGGAAAAAACTTGATGAGCCTTCAATCTGTAAACTTGGTACACTAACCCCAACTAACGAGCGACTATACTAGTGACGGTGGACCTTATGCGCGACAAGTTGGCTCGCAGGTCAGCCGCTGCCCGCTAGGCACTAACTTAACTGGAAGAGGTCATTCCTCACCTCGACAATAATAGGTTAGCATCTTCACCTCTTCCAGACCAGTCCATTTTGTGCCGCTCAATTGCATTGCAGAGGTGCGATTGGTCAGCGTACAAAACCCAGAACCCTCGGTCCATGAAGGGCCCATTGGCAAACGATCCATGAAGCTGTGCATGCAAGAGAGGAACAATAAGGCAATAAAATACCTGATAGTGTGCAGAGTACATACGAATACATCCAATCAATATCATAATTCATACGGAACAGTGATGGCTGTGTTATGACACTGCTGCAAGACTGACAGGGACAACCCTCTACAACTTTTGCATCCACCTCATGTACAAGAAAAAACAAGCAACATGCATTCGTTTTCCTCAACAGATTTCACTTTCCCCACCATTCCTGTCCATGCTACATTAGAACTGCATGTATTTTTTCTTCTCTTGCAAAACCGTGGTTCGTCGATGCCGGAACATGCAATTAATTGGAGGCAGTTTGGAGGTTTCTATCCCTGCTCTTGTTCACTCAGCCGGGCCCTCTTCCGTCGCTGTCGGATGGGGGAGAGTGCGGCACACGGCGGAAAGAGGTTGATACCTAGAAAACAAGAACAAGGACATGAGGAAAGCAGAGGGAAACAGACAGTTGAACTGTGGATATTATGCTATGGACAATATGGTCATCCCTTTTTTCATTCAGCCGTTTATCGTTCCTGGCGTTCTTTTCTCGCCCTCGGTGCCTTTATCGGTCATAATAATATCAGAGGCTAATATGGGGGTGATGGTAAGTGGTCGTCCCCCAGTCTGTCGCACTCACACACACATAACCCCCTTTCACATTTGTTTTTTTGTATGCTTCGGGAGCAAGGGGCAAGGAAAAGGGTACCGCAACCTCGAGTTTCCCTATGTGACATGTTTGTCGGAGTACACGTGCAATGGCGGTCTTGATATTCAATATTTCGGGTCGATCTACAAAGTAGATTTAGCTGGATTTTTTCCCTTGCGGCATCAAAACAAATCACCGCTTTTTATTTTATTTTTGGTTTTGGTTTCCCTGATCGACAAATGACAGGGCTGCAAAAGAGAAAACGAAATTCATAACCCACGGAGTAACGTTGGCGGTATTGTGCAATGGACTAATGGGCATGGTCTTGACGAGACGGGATGCGGATCAGCGCTCATCACTCACAGCTTGCCGCAGTTTGGAGAGGAGCATGTTTTCCTCTCCCTGGCTAGGTTTTTCTGGTTGGTGTTTCGTTTATTCCGCTTATCACTCTTTAATAGCATTTATCCCTTATCTGTGTGCCTTTGGTAATAAGAGGAGGGGTAGGAGTTTTTGTGTCTCTCGTGCCCGGTTTCCTAGAGCAAACACAACACGGCATGATGGATTGATCGGCAAGATCTTGTTTGGAGCCACCTAGCTGGTTCATGCCTTTTTTGGGGTGTTGGGAGGCAGTTAGTTGGTTGACGTGCACAGGGACAGAGACACACAGGATAAAAAAAAAGAAGAAGAAAAGGGATGAGAAAAATAGGAACAGGAAAAGCGGTGGCGTCTTGAGGCGCGGAATCGATGCTTCTCGGTGCCTTGTGGCACGGAGTTTTGGGAAAGATGGTGGTGGCTGCATTTGGAGCAAGGAAAGAGAATACGGGAGACTGAGACAAGCCTAATGAGCTAGCGGGGGCAGCCACCAAAAAGCCAACAAATGATACGGGCGGCGTCCATCCTAGCTGGTTGCCTGTTTCGGCGGGTTTGGCGGTGGTGTGCAGAGCTGCGTTGAAACATTTTCATGCTGTCATGAACTCCCAGCGCAAAGGGCAGGGGAGGTAGCGATGCACCACCAAGGCAAGGGAGACGGAAAAAGATTTTAGCTCAGAAGAGTTTTGGCGCCTCTCTCGATCTCCTTCGGGTACTACTTTGTGATCCGAAGCTCCGGGCAGGGGTTTGTGACATGCAATTCCGATAAAGTCGAGAAAAAGAAAAACCAAGAAACCCGCAGATGGAGGGGTGAGGGGCAGTTGGGTGAGCCCCTCAGTGTTGAGGGATGCAAAAACACATGGGCAGGCCGGTTGCATGTTGCGGTCGCATTTCAGGGCACCCACGTCGGTCGACTAAACTATTTGTGCGAGACACAAGAACTATTTTGCTATGAGATTCGTGCTGAGTTTTGCGGCAAGTCCTGTTCCTGATAGCAAAAGCGCAAGACGGCTGACCTAGGCACCCCAAAGTCGAGACCGGGAAATAAGGTCTATCGGCAGTATGTAGAAACAGCTGCCGTGCCGACCGTCCTCAGTGACGCTATCAATCTGTTTCTTTGATGTCTCTCAAGTTGAGTCTCAACTTTGGTCAATTGATTGCCAACCGGCAGCCGTTTGCTCGACTCCCGACAGCCACTACGTCGAACTGGGATGCCGAATCTGGGTGGTCGGCCGTCCCGTCCCATTTAGACCTACATCAATTTCTCCGTTGCTGCTGCCATCGTAACACAATCTATGTATTTGCGCTTGCCCTTGCACACGCGCTTCGTGCCTGACGCTAAACTTTACTTCTTCCTATGGATTTTATAGATTGTGGTCTGCGACAATATGCTATACTTGATAGGCAGGATGAACCTAGAGTACCCTTGTGCGCTTGCGATGTCGCGCGCTCTTGCTCGTGGTCTTTGACTCGACTTGGCGCGTGACAGGGGAAACAGCTGTACCTCGCGTGTACGGAGTGTACCTACCTCGCTTCCACTCCTTCGCGGGGAACATCCAACCCTGCAGGTAAAAGCTGCAGGCCCTAGTCCACTTGCAGCTGGAAGCAGTCAATGTACCGCAAGGTCACTCCTCGGCGTCGGCAAGGTCCTCTTCGCAGTGTGGTCTGATTTTTTTTTCCCACCCAGACTCTTCTTCCCGTCCCCAGCATTCTCCCTCCAGCGCCTGCCGCGTTGCACTGCAAGAGACTGCAACCAAGCCTAGCCCAGGGCCCGCTCAGGTGAAGGTACTCTGCCAACCCCGGCCTGCTACCTGCGGTACAAACGGGCGGTCTGCAGCTCAAGTGCCAGACTGGGTCCGTGCGCGGCGCGCGCGGCGAATGAAGTGTGCGAGCCAGATTTCTGAAGGGCTCCACCCGACTGGCCGCAACGAAAGGGACTCTTGTCGCTGCTCCGAGTCGGCTTGCTCCTTCCCGCTTCTCTGCTCACTCCATGCTCTGCTGCGATGCTTGCCAGAACAAGACGGGAAAAGAGCTGACAAGCGGCAAAGGTGTAGAAGTTGCCCAATTGACCACTGAACAGCGGCGGGCAGGAACCGTGAAACTTATCCCACTACACGCTTGGAGGGGAAAGACGGAGGGGGAGGGGCCCTTCCATTCCACTCCTGTCTGGTTCTCCTTTTGGCGATGCTTCTCTTCTCCAGGATTTCACCCCCAGCCCGTCTCCCGTCTCCCGCCTCCCGTGCCCCCGTCACTATTCGTGCCGTTTCTGCTTCCCAATTCATCCATCTACAGCTTAACCAGTCTACTCCCGGAGAGGACGGAGGTGTGTACTCACTAACGGGAGTTGTTTGGCCTTTCCCCCGCAATGGGGGCCTCGCAGACGGGCGCCACCAGAAAGTGAAGCTTAGGACGGGTTACAATGGGTGCGGTGAGCTGTGCTGTGGCATGCTGGGCTGTGATTTACCTGGTGGGGAGGGGGGGCGAGTGAAGGTGAGAGACGGTGTGACGGCGCCGGCAGTGTCTTACAAGGAGGTCCCATGTCTGTTCCTCCTGTGTTTGTCGTTGCTGGCTGACTTCTGCAGGACCTGTCAATTGCCAGGCCAATTGCAATTTCCACTGGGCGGTGTCCGTCAAGTTTGTCGAGGGAGAGGTTCGTTTCCCTCTTCTTCACCTGGTGGGCTTCTCCTTTCGTCTCCTGCATGGCTGGTCACTTGCCTCTTCGAGGAAAGCTCGGGTAAAAAGCCGTCGTCCTGGACACGGCCGGGGTGGGAGGCTGGGGGTGGGATGAGAAACGACTTCCATCAACCTGAACTGGTATCTTTTTCACTTTTTATTTTTTTTTTTTATTCAATGTCCCCAACCCGTTTTAACCCCCTACCCCGGACTAGCGCCTTGGTTAACTACCTTGTCGAGACCCCTTCCGCGCTCTCGTCATCGCGGCTTCTCTTCGATAGCCGTGGCTATTCGATGTGCCTCAGGTAGCGTGTTTCTGTCCGGTGTGCCCTTTTTTCAGTGGCCCTGCAGATACACACATGTTTCCACCACCAGCCGTGCTCCTCTTATACATATCTCAAGCACCGCTATCTTTCCTCGAGCGCGTGGAGCCTTCCTCTTGCTCCCTGCTCGGTTTTGCTGCTCCAATAACCTTCTCAGCCCATCCAATTGCACTCGGGGCCATCTGACCAGCTCTGTAAACGCAGGCACTTACGGCCTGGGTTTGGAGAGTCTGCACGTCGGATCACAGGTTGGACTCCTCTTCTTCGTCCTGCCGCTGCCCCAGCTCCATACTGGACGCAACACGACTGGACAAGGGACGACAAGATCAAGCTGGCTCAAGCTGCACCTCTACTGCTTGTGCGTTGCCGGCCGCTGCGACAGGCACCTTTCCATTCTCGGCGGGACGGCTTATTTTTTTGACCATCCCCCCGCAGCGAGGAGCTATTCCCCTTCCACTCTCAAGTCCCAGCCAAAGAGATCGCCACACTCACAGGGGACTGTCTACCCTCCTCGATCTAATCAGCAATTTCTGCCAGCTTTGGGGCCTGGCGAAAAGTGCCCGAGCGTACCTCCACCAGAGACGCACCCCAACCCAGACCTGCACCTTGAGAACAACACCCATTTCCCTCGGTGAGAGGCATCGACTCGACGTTGCAGCGTCGTCTGTACCTGAGGTACCTACCTGCCCGCAGCAGAAGAGACCCGAGTCCAGGCACATCTCTCTTGCCGTCCGCCTATCGTCCAGCAAAACCATCGCCGCTACCCTCCTCGTCCCCATCTCCAGTCTGCTCCCCGCACTGGAGGACTGGCAGGAAGGGAGAGCTGCAACCCCAAGGTATAGCGACTTCGGTACTATAGCATCGTCGAGCGCCACAGGGTTCCTCAATGCACCCACGATAACCCATAACCCACAACCCTTTTTGGTTCCACCTCGTCTACCACAGAAACCTTTCTGGCCATCTCTAGATACTCGCCTCTGTGCGCGTACATAATCCACGAGGTACCCCCTCGAACACGGTCCACTGGATCTGGTGTTCCTGCATTGTGTCAGGGTTCGTGTTTTGTTCTTGACCACGTCAACGAGAAGCGAAAGACACAGCAGACGAAAGTATCCCAGCTAGAAAGCACTTGTGGTGCTGCAACTCTTCTACCTCGCTCTCCCCAAGCCCCATCCGACGGGTTCGGCGACACTTGTCGTAACGGGAGCCGCGTTCTCGAGACGTAACAAAAGGCAGACCCTCCTTGAATGAGCTAGTCGCGAGGAGCACGGCTGTTCGAAATCTCTAGGGCCTAGTTGATCTTGCTTTGTTTTTCCTACGCCATCGACGGTTGCGCGACCACGGAAAGGCGCCTAGGGCCCCGGATTCCGGTTTTCTGACAAGTCATTCCCGCCCATCAAGCGCTTTGCCTTGCGACCTCCGTGGAACCGGCGCCGATTTTGGACGATAACTCAACGTGCACTTCGATTGTCTAAGTCGACAGGACGACAGGTCCGAGAGCTGGCCGGAAGCCTTGAGACTTACCTCTGCCCCTGGTCTGGATTCGGCAGTCGGCCGCAAAAGCTCTTAGGTAAAAAAGGCCAACAAAGTTGCGTCTGCAGCGCTGCTGCATCCCAGACACCACACCAGCAAGCCCAGAAGCCTTCGACGATCCGCATAGCGTGTTCCTGAGCGGAGCCCGCACACCCCCTCCTCTCCATCGGCCATCGCCACAGCCAACGGCCCACGACGCACCCCTCCCCCATTTTATGCTGCTAGTTTCGGAAACTTAACACACGCCGGTCCTCGACACCTGGGCTTCGAAACGAAGACGAACGGCCAACCTGCCGAACTAGCTCCGCCCTACACGCACCAGCCTGGAGTCCCAAGGCCCGCTAAGAGGTACGGAGGTACTTTCTCTTTTGTTCCACACCCTCCCCCAGTCGCGTCTCCATCTGTCGTCCCAGACTCCAACGTCGTTCCCTAGTGCTCCCTCTAGCTTGTCGAGCCTACTGCTCTCCTCATTTCAACAACGTGGACGTCGATTTTAGTGCCTGTGCACCAAGGTTTCCGCAGTGTTGGCCTCGGAGCCGCTGAACTTTCTTAAGAGCTGCCCTCCCTCCCATTGGCATTTGGCTTTGGCCATCGTCATATCCAGCACACATTATTTCGTCTCGTCTCGAAGTGTGTTGTTGCTGTTATTCTTGTTGTTGTTGTTTTTGACCGTGACCTTGTTGTCGTTTGCTGACGGCGCTCAAGCTTCATATTCCCGTCGTTGAAGCATAACTTCATATCACCTGGACCACCACGACCCCCCTCCTACATCCCCTCCCCCCTCCAGTCTCGTTCCTAAAGGTTGTCAACCCTCACATTCTTTAGCCATTGTCTCTCTTTTTTTTGCTCCTCGCCCGAGTTCATCTTCGCAGCACTTGCGCAGGACGCCCCGCGACCTGCGTCTTCTCTTGGGATACCAGTTTTGACTGCCGAGTGCGGATTGCCAGTTCTGTCATTCCTTGTGAAGTTGTCGCGGAAATCTGCATAGCCCGGTTGCATTGAGGAGATCAGGCTTGGGGTGTCACTCCCTGGTTGTCAGGTACCTCCCCGACCGACTTCGTACCCCAGCTCGCACCCAAGAACCCTGGGCCCTGTTCGCTCTCAGTGCTCGCCACGAGTCCTCCGGTGGCCTGTCCTTCCGGTCGTCAGCAGCCCCAGGCACTGTCCAGGGCACCCTGCACCCCTGCACCCAGCTCTCCACACAACCACGTCCAGGGGGTTTGAGGCCGACGCTCTTATAAGAGCCTGGGTGCACGTCCGACCCGCCTCCGTCCCGACCCGCACCGACTCCCAAGCAAGGAACACCAAGACCCAAGAACAACAAGACATCTGAGAGAGCAATGGAACTTATGGAACTTGTCGAAAACGAGCCCACCACTCGCCCTTTTCAGTGCGACTGGGCATCATGTGGCAAGGTGCGTCCAAGGCGTGCAAGCAGCGTGCCCGGCCCGCTGCGCCTCCCGAGAGGTGACGGCGGGCATGTCAGTTGCGCTCAGTGTCATGAGTTGCTAACGCTGTGCGAACAGAGCTTCAACCGCAAGTCAGACTTGCAGCGACACTACCGGATACACACCAATGAGCGCCCCTATGCCTGCAACACGCCGGGATGCGGCAAAAGCTTCATCCAAAGGAGCGCCTTGACGGTACACATCCGGACGCACACGGGGGAGAAGCCACACCAGTGCCAGCATATTGGATGCGGGAAGCGCTTTTCAGATGTCAGTCTTGCTCTCGCCGCCACCATCTTGGCCGACGAACCCTACTGACTCCAGCACAGTCGTCTAGTCTGGCCAGGCATCGTCGCATCCACACCGGCAAGCGCCCGTACAAATGCGCCCACGACGGCTGTTTGAAGAGGTACGCCCTGACTTGCGCCCATCGCAACAAGATTCTCATATCGCCGGGCACTAACCGCGACGATAGCTTCTGCAGAAAGACCACCATGGTCAAGCACCAGCGCCGGTCCCACCAGCGCGGAATCCACTCTTCAGAGATCGATGACTCCATGTCCGAGACCGGTAGCGAGGACTCCCCTGCGACGCCCAAGAGCCATGCCATGCAATGGCCACCTCAGAATGTGCCCATGATGAGCCACCACGGTCACCACCTCCACCGCGCTGCGTCATTCGCCGACTTTGGCCAGCACATGAACGGCTTCAACGTGCAGCAGCCCTACGGCCACAGACATAGTCTCTCGTCAGGTGGCGCCCATGAATACCATGGTCTTCCCCAGCACCAGCCGCCCATGCAGCCCCACGAGCAGCAGCACCCTGGCGTGCACATGCTCCAGCGGACCTCGAGCCTGCCTCAGCATGGTTATTTCGTCACTGAGCAGAACAATCCCGGTGTCGCCACCATGAACACCAACCCCCACCCCGCAGCTGCTCCGATCCATCCCCAATACCAGCAAGCGCCGCGCCAGGGTGTTGAGCGCCTCCCGCTCGACATTCCTTACTCGTCAGCACCAGGCCTCACTGGTAGCATCCAAAGCAGTCCAAGCAGCTTTTCTGCCGCTTCCGGGAGGAGTCCCTCGACCCAGGACGGCTTCTACACGCATGCCCCAACCCAGGCTGCGACATATGCTCTTCACACCGCTAGTCCCGTTGAGCAGCAGCAGCCACAAATGGTGAGCTACCAAGGCCAAATGGCTCAGCAGACTCCTGTTATGAGCCAACCGCCCCAAGCACAGGCTGTTCAGCAACAATCTCAACCCCAACCCCAGGCGGCCCCTGAACAGTACCAGCAGCAGCACGGCCAGGCCGAGGAGCAGCAGTGGTACAACGGTGTCGCGTACCAGCCACCAGTCGAGGTCGCCACCATCGGCCAGATACCAGCCTACGGCTCCAACGTCTATGACCCATGGGGTCCCAAGATCGAATTTGAGGATCCGTCGATGCAGCTTCCCAGCGCCCGTATCGAGAGCATGTAAAACAAGAGTTGCGTCATTTCTTGTACTGCTTGTCGTCATTCGTTTCGGCGTTCAGGGGTTCATCGTCCATCTCGGGTCGTGCATTATCGTAACACTAATCGTTCTTCATCAATACCCCCACCTTCAGGCGTTCACAGCGGGAGAGTGAGCGACCTGTGTATCAACAGACCCATATTTCTTCTCTTCTTTTCACCATCGTTACCCCGTCGGCCTTTATCGGATGACGAGCCGGAGCATCAGGCACAGGCTTCAGTTTCGTCCATTGACGTGGTCCATCCTCATTTCCAATATCTGAGTCTGTCTTGATTCTTCCGCACAGCTTCCTCACACATTTCCATCGCCTCTACCTTCGTTTACTCCCGCAATATGAGAGACGACTTGGAGCGGCAACGATAGCGGCGATGACGGGCGAATATTGGTGTTGCGGTGGATTGGAAAGTTTCTGCCCTCCCTCGAGCGTGTCAAGCTTCCTCGGTTTTCTCCTAATCTAATAACGGCATGCCCGGGCGAGGGGATTTTGGGGCCATCAACAAAGAATTGGGGAAAACGGGAAACAGCACACTCGCAGAGGAAGCATCACAAGAAACTGATGACCATGAAGCGGCGACGGCGACAACCAACACAAACTTCATATCCATCACATCCGCTTTTTTCTTTTTTTTTCTTTGGGGACGTTGTCTGCTTTCACATCTTGTGTCGACAACTAGTCCTTTTTTTTGGCACCCCTTCACTGAAACGAAGGTGTAGGTGCGCTGCAACGAGGGAACGGGATTTTACGGGGAACGGGAAGGCAAAGCAAACATATACCCCGACTGGCATCATCATCAGCATGGACGGGTGGGAAACGAACGCATGTTTGGCCAAACTTCTGGCCCGGTGAAGACGGTCGGTCTGGTAGGTGGGTGGCTGCCTGCTTTTGGAGGGAATGGGAATAACTTTGAACGAAGGAAAGATATGAGGGAAAGGGAACCAGGAAAGAGGGGGGAGGAAAAAGAGAAAAAGACCAAAACACAACAATTGTGTATTCTGATGGGTTTGTCGAAGAAACGAACGAAGAGAACCAAGTTCTGATTATGATGTTCTGATTTGAACGGCCGCTGTCAATGAGTCCTGTTTTGTGTTGTTCTTGGTTTGTTGTCGTTGGGGGCAAGGGCAAAGGGATTTGTGGATTGTGATGGATGATAATAAGGGATGCGAGAAAAGGAGCAGAAGGAAAGAGGCGAAATCACCCAAAAAGGGATAGAAATCGAAACGGGTCGGTCGGTCGTTAGTCGTCGACATCGGTCGATCGATGGGTCGTTTGGTTTTTCTCGTCCCCGTGTATTAATACAAAAGGGAATCGGTCGTGGCGGGAGGGAGAGAGCAAAGGGAGCTCCGGAATGGACTCGATGGGGCTATATACCCCCTTCTCTCGCATATGTCCAAGAGGGAGGGAAGAGTTTGTTGGATGTTTTTCTGTCCATTTTATTTCTGCTTCTGTCCCACTTCTTTCCTCTTGTCCATAACTTTGTACTTGTAGTTTCTTCTCATTCTATCGGTTGGTCGTCGTCTTTTTTAGTTCGCAGTATGCAAAGTTTAAATCATCTTGTCGTGTGCCGTGAGTTGCCGCCATCATGATATGAGATGAGCGTGTGGTTTGAATTTGTACCTGTACCCAGTCCTGGAGTGAAGTCGTGAGTCGCAAGCCGTAAAATATGAGTCGTGGATTGGAAGCTTAAGCGTGAGCAGGCAGTGAGAGTGAAGCCTGTGATGCAAACGTTTAATGCTGAGGACAGGTGGTATGAGTAAGGGCACAAGGTGAGTAACACAGGCGACGTGGCGTAGCTGCGCTGGTCAATCATATATTTTGGGCCGACGGGCTGACTGGGTTTTGTAAGACCGGAACGGAGGAGTGGGAGTGGGTGGGCTATGCCGCAGTCATTGATGAGCTGTCCGCCTCGCTTGGTTGGGTTTCTCTGCTGGTTTCGACGCCATCTCCCCCACTCCGAAACGGGGTTCCGGTATGGACGTGCTGATGAATGAGTCCGGCAAAGTGGACACTAAATTGAACAACAAGAAGCTGTTGTGCCTGGGCGGGACGGGATCAGTATTGAAAAGAAACGAAAAACGATGGGTTGGTTTTTCTCAAGTGAGGGCAAACGTAGTTTCGGTTGGCGCCGAGATTGAGAGACTGTGTGAGTGTGTCTCTTGATGTAAGTTGTCTTCACAAACCGAACAGGTGCAGGCGGCTGCGGTTGACGGCTGTGTGGGCGCTTGGCTCGGGTTGGTCTAATTCCGCCCTTCCAAACTTTATCGCCATTACCCGGCGACAAAACCGAAATGCGGTGGCGTGTGGTTTGGATTTCTGTATTTCCAAAATTCGAAGGAGAAAAAAAAGGGATGTCCCGAAAATATGAGGCATGAACATGGTGAAGCCGGAAGATTGGGGGCATGGGGGCATTGCGCAGCAATCCGAGAGGACTAGTGTATCCTGGTGCGCAAAAATACCAAATCAGGCAGGTGAGCTAATGTAAGGGAAGGTTTTCGGCCTGGCTTTTGGCTCAGACCTCCAAGGAAAGGATAGACGACTCGGTGATGAAGAGGGATTAAAAGCCATTCGGCGTCCATAAGTGGTCGGCCCGGCCTGGTGGCGCTGTGCCTCCACTGCTCCCCTGTTCTGGCCCGTCAAGAAAAGCAAAGGAAACAATGATATGTCATAGCCTAGACTTCCCGCTCAGAGATCGATCTTGGCTCAACCTGTCTAGGGCTAGGATCTTTCCGTATGGCCGTCCCGTGCCTTCTGGAACAATTCAAGTTCCAGGGTGGGAAAGTGGTGGCCATCCGGACCAGGAGTGGCGCATGGAGGATGGGATGGGGGTCAAGCCGGATGGTTGAAGAAGTGCGGGCAGTAAAGAATTGTTGCGCGGGAACGTGGGCGGAGTGATAATCAAACCTCACGTAAAGTCCAAGGCACACAAGCCGAAGCAAGGGATATTATGGGAGCTTGAGGCAGGCTTGAGGAGAATCTCAGAAAATGCCGAAGAACTCAAGGACAATTTGACTCCAGGGAGCTGGATGACATGGCTGGAAAATAGACTAGAGAATGTAACCCTCGGCAAGTGTAAAGTATCGTAAGGCAGCTACGGGAACCAATCTGGGTGATTCGATTCGCAGATCCAAAGGTGGTGCCGATTCCGGCGATGACATGTCAGACTGACTGGACCGGCCTTGCGGATGAAGTGCAACCAACCGCGGGTCAACAGAAGTACGAGGTGGGGTTCGTGATTGGCGGGTTGAGGCGTCACGACCAACAAAAACCGAAGAGGGCCGTTTGCACTTGCCTGTAGAGCAGGGGAGTAAGGCAAGAGGGGTCGGCTCCGACGAATTTAGTTACCACTTCCTGAACATCGACGGCAGTTGATGAAGACGGAAATTCCCAGAACAACTTGCGGCTTCCCAGGCTCCTGGGTCTATGGAAGAAATGGAACCATCCAATGTCTGCTCGATCTTGGTTGAGGCGAAAGATGCCGGCCCATGCAGCACAAAATAACTAAGCCCCCCCCAGATTACGTCGATGGCAGTGCTTGGCGACGGCCGCACCCGGACACTTGTTGAGACACGGCAGCCCGGCCAACACTTCCAGATTGCGCCCTGTGCAACGATCGATCGCGCCATTGACACTGCCGAACGACGAACATAGGAGAATCTCGACCCAAATCCCGCGATTACAATTACGCCAATACACATTACAGAGTGCACTTCGCAGAATATACCGCAATCGGGGGTCAACTGCAGCCGCTGCCATCTAATTCGACGCGACACGAGGATTGCCCCCCATCCGCGCATTTCTCGCCCCTCTCCGACATGAAACCGTCCAGCCTTGCGCTCCTGGCTGCCAGCCTTGCGGGGCAAGCGCTCGCTCACGGCAGCCACGGAAGCGACCATGGCGGCGGGTCCCAGAAGCCAATAGTCGGGACAGACGCCAACTGGATGGAGAGGCATATGGCCGAGGAGCACCATGCAAACGGCTTCGACGCCGCTTCATTCTTCGCCCTGCACGACTACAATAGCGACGGCAACTGGGATCCACAGGAGATTCTGCGTACCTACGGGCTCATGGATGACTCCAACAAGCACGTCACACAGCAAAGGAAAGACGAGATCGTGCGTGAGATTCTGGGGTTGATCGACACCAACCACAACGGTCTGGTCGAGCGAGACGAGTTCGTGCAGTTTATCGACGTCAAGAAACAGACTTTACCCGACCTCGGCACGGGGCCAGGGCATCACGGCGACGACGAGTACGAATATGAGATTCACCATTGGGAGAAGTCTGCCTTCCTGTCCGCCGAATCCTTCCAAGAGCCGGGCTAATCGACATGCCAACAGATACCATGATGAAAACACCAAGCTTGAGGACCTTACCCATCCCGAGGACATTGAGCATTTCAAGAAACACGAGCAGATGGAACAGGAGCAAGAGAGACTTGACCAGCTCAACAAGCAGTCGATCATCGAGGAAAACATCCCGGCCAAGTTCCGGCGGGGGGTGTGACAAGCTTGTCCTGGACAGGACCTAGGGCACTTTTTTGGATAGACAGCCTGTGTATGTGTAATGATCAATGTGATATTACCCGCGAAGGGGGGCTGGTACCAGAAGCGTTTGTTACGTAGACGTCAAAGACGCAATGCCACACACCAGGCGCAAACGTCTTGACCAGCTCAACGTGTTCCACCTTGGCTTCAGCCTCGGTCAGCTTCTCTCGCCAACCGTCTAGCATGTCTTGGATCTCGCTCCGGCGGCGTGCGATGTCGGCAACTCCCACATTCTCGTGAAGATGAAGCCACCCGTCGGACTTCAGCCCACCAACCAGAATATCCCACGCTGCGCGCCACGTCTTGTCACTCGACGGTAGAAACCCGCAGCTAATATGTCGCACACCCACCTCCTGTCCCTCGCCTCGTATCTCCTCAATCCTTCCCGCGGCGCGCGCATTATCCTCCAGGAAGACAACAATGTTCTCCGTTCCAACCACCTCCCACGTTGGCCTGTCCAGATCCCGTCCACTCACCACTTTCACCCCCCATCCGTTCGCCAAAGCACCGCGCCGCAGCCCTTCGACGCTCCACGGATTTAGCTCCCACGCCAGCACGCGCAGTCCAAGCCGCACATAGGAAAACACAAAATAGCCAATCCCCGCGTACAAATCCACTGCCCATCCTTGCCCCCTCTCCGCGGAAGAAAATCCCAAAAGCCTCGCCTTCTCCTTCACATTGCCCCTGCTAAACATGGTCCACCGCGGCGCCCACGTCTGGATGATACCATTCTGCGTTGTCGTCACCCACAATGCGGATGCGAACGCGGATGCGAACGCGGATGCGTCCCTTTCGGGGTTGGGGCCAAAGTCTCCGTGCAGAAGACGCAGGCCGGTGGGGCTGCGGAGGATGTTTTCTGATCCTCCCTCCGCTCCGCGGGTTAAGTGAGAGGGAAGGGAGGAAGGGATTCTCTCGTTCACAGCTAGGTGTGTCAGCGCGGGGCCTCGTGGTTGTGACACGGCGGCGAGGAGACCATTCCAGAGGGAGGCGGTCTGGGATGGGTTGAGAGAGCCGAGGAGAGATGACCAGGGTGGGCTGGTGAAGCTTCCGCAGGGGAGAAGAAGCATGGGCGGGTAGGTAACCCAGCGTTTGGGGCTGAGGGCGAGGAGTTGGTTGTGTTGGGCGGGAGGGACAAGGGAAGGGGGGAGAGAAGAGAGGAAGGATTTGATGGATACAACAAGTGGGTTTTGTTTTTGTTTTTGTTGTGTCTTGGGTCGTTTGGGAGGGTTGGCGCTTGGTGATGCCATTGTCGTGGCGATGGTGGTGGTGGGTGGTGTTGACAAGACTTGGAACGTTGGATATAATTGGCTTTTGGTGAGGAGTGAGTTATATTTTAGGGCAGCCTTGGCACCACCGCTATTCTGCAGTATTACCCCCGCTTTTCCGGGTATCAGTTTTCTCTCTACCTGCCCTAGCTACCCCTAGTAGTACGTATTAAGTATAACTATTTTAGCTATTTACAAGGCGGATTTAACTCTTTAAGCCATTACCTTAATGTATGGCCGCGGTAAGGTTATAACTATTATGTAATTAAAAAAAAGAGGAAGTAATACCCTAAAACTACATATTTATTTATAAAGTTTTTCTATTATTGTAACAAGGCCCCCACGGCAACAAGGCCTCCCTCTGATCAGTACGGTTCGAACTCGTTGCCGAATACAGAGCGCCGCAGGCCCAATCGCAGGTTGGGCCGGATGCAGGTTGCGGCCGGAAGCGGGATGCCGGATCCGGAACGTTGTCATACTTGACGGAATGGAAGCTGCTGGATCTGGAGCCTGTAATCTAGTATAAGAAGGCTTGATGGCCGCCCTCTGATCAGAGGGAGGCCACGTTCCAATTGATCTAATAACCCCTACCTAACCTTACACTAACCACTTGTAATGGGGCCAGGCAACACGCAGGCGAAACCCCGCCGCAGCGTCTGCGCAGCGCCGAGGGCAGCAGTGACGCAATAAGTCGGCACACACATAAAAGCCGCTGTAGGTAGTGGCGCTCGCAGGGGGTTTTTCCCTTCTGCAAGAATCAGTCACTGTATCGAAGTGGAATCTGCTTTATCAACTCATCGCTAGTAAATCACCTGTGTATCGCAGCAGCATCGGGCTCTTCCTTGATTACCCTAGTAGCTTTGTCACGGCACCAAACCGGGGCCGGTTCGGCCCGGAACCAGCAGCTACACGTGACCTCCCCAGCACCCAGTCAAGCGGTTGCAAAAATAAAGCGGACTCACTACCTGCAGGTACATTGCCCACAGCTAAATTTCTATTGTAAAACTGGTACCGCTAGGTCAGGCCCTGTTACCAGCCAGTCATGAGACCTCCAGACGCTATCACTTGCTGCATTCTCACTACCATAGAAACTACCATTTTGTGAGCCGAATGCCTTGGAAGTGTTGCAAAATTGATAGTGGCTGTTAGGATCAGGCCACAAACGCTCGGGCCAACCATCCTTGCAGTCCGCTTTATTTTGTCAACCGCTTGCCAGTATATAGCCTACCTCTCAGGAGCCAGTTCCCTTTAGCTCCCTTCGTGCAATAACAAGTCTCTTTCCCCAGACCTGAGGTCGGCACCGTGACAAGCTTATTACACCACTTGAGACCACTCCTTCACCCCCCATACCCACAACGCCTTTGCGTTACACCTTAAATACCTATTATTTCATATTAATTAGAAGGTTTAGGATTAGGTTAAAGCTAAGTTATTTATAGTAATTTGGGGTAGTGGTATTATAATATTTATTTACGCGATTTTAATAATCCCTGGTCGCTTTTACGTATGTATTAATATTAACTATTTCCAAAATAACTAATCTAAAGCCCTACTAGATGGCAGCGCGATGAGGTCGTGGGAATGCGAATTGCTTCATTGAAATCGGGATTGGGTAGGACGGGAGAGAGGAAAGATTTCAAGAAGAGGACAACACCGAATGGCTCTTCTCTCGATAGCAAGACCGACTCTCAGCAGTGACTGGCTAAGGCAGCGAAAGATGCCACGGGTGCCAATGGTATGCACACAGTCCCAACAGTTTGCAAAGCGGGATATATGTCGGGTCCAGAGATAGGCGCTTTCACCTTTCCCCCCTCGGGGCATTACATACGGAGGCTTCAGCAAGTAGAATGGCTCAAGGGTTGGTTAGGTATTAGAGTCTGTCTGTCGTTTCGCCCCGAGGGAGTTTCGAAGATACTGGGTTCGACTCCCGGTGTGGTCGCCAATCCCCCGTTCCGCCGCTCCTCGTGAGGGGCTTTTTTCGTTTTGGCATTTTGCTCAAAACCTATCATGCTTTTTTCCCTCCCTTTTGCTCCTTGACCATCTTGTCAAATCTGAGAAATGTCGTGTATCCTTCCCAAAAGCAATTTCCCACCCAAAGCAGCCAGTCCTGTGACCCCCGCTTGATCCCATTCGGCACACACCTCGTCCGATCAAACCACCACGCCTCAAACAAGTGAATCGCCAACACCGGCACAAAGATTGTATCAACGACCCATCGAAACCACTCAGCAACCGCCTCTCCCACTATCCCCGTCACAACGGTCCCATTGTCAACCCAGCCTTGTCGCACCCCCGCAAATGTCACAAAGTACAGCACCACCCCGACAAATGTCACCAACTCCACTCCCCTCGGCGCACGATATCCCACCCCATGCGATTCCCCATGGCCATGTTCGCCATCGCTGGTAGCAATACCCAATGCCCTCCTCGCCTCCACCGTCATTTCAATCAACCTCGCCCGCCTCTCATCAAAGCTCTTCATCGGCGGACGGAACCGCACCTCCCGCTCCGTCTTGTCGGAATCGACCGTGACGGTAAACCCGTCAAGGGAGATGTTGACCATTTCGATTTCATTCTCGCTGAGTGATGTGTTCTTGGGGGAACGTTCAAAGTGCTGGAGCATGTGGAGGAGGTCAAGTTTGTGGTCCTTGTTCATGTGGGCGATGGTGCGGGCTTTGGCGGTGAAAGAAATTGGCTCGGTGGAGGCCATTTTGGTGTTTGTCTGTCGATTTTGCTTTGATGGGGTGTGAAGTGTTATGTTGAGACTTGGGAGAGGAGGTAATCTTTCAGTCCTTCGCGTCTGTCACAGGGGTACGTCGATGTCGGGTGGGGTTCCGACGCCCCGTCTTGGCAAGCGTCTGCGCTGGACCTTCGCCGTAACGCCTTTACTTTGCCAGCCACTTCACTATTCTAAAATACACAGGGAGCAGGCATATAGTATTCGTACATGTATCGCAAAAAGTGGTATCTTACTAACAATTCTGGAGAGAGCTGAGATTTTTCCAAAACGCCCAAAACATTCAAACCCCCGGGGATTGTTCGCATGTTCGCATCTCACAGTTGTTGGTAAAAGTCGAGCAATTTCCGAGCCCCTACTTCCCAGGTAACATCATTCTGGAGATGATGCCCGGCACCCGGCACCATGCTGACCCTCACCCCATGACCCGTGTTATCCTCGTCTCCTTCGCCCAGAAGGGTTTGGACATTGGCATTCTCCGCCTCGACTTTCTTCTGGCTGACAAGATCCATAAATGCTCTCCGGTAGAAACTAGCCAGCTTGTCCATCTCGAGCTTGTTCATGAGCTTGTCTTCCTCGCCACGCAGAACCAGCAGTCTCTGACCAACTCCCCAGCCCGAGATTTGCTTGAGCACTCTCTGCGGATCGACAAACAGCTTGCTCATGCCCATAATCCACAGAAAACTTTCGTATGGACTAAGGCGGTCTTGGAAGGTTTCGATGTATGCGTCGGGTAGCTTGTCGCTGAAGAAGGTCCTCCGTGTCAGAATAGGGTGGGAGAGGGGTGAGTTTGGATGCCACCCATGGAAGATCATCCTGAATGTAAAGAGAGGGTCCAGACGGAACCAATTCATGTAAACACCCATCCTAGCATTGAGTTAGTCTCGGGTTTGGAAAACCAAGAGAAAAAACTTACGACCCGTAGCCTGGAACCGCACCCACCAGAGCCAGGCCCTTGACCTTGACCCGACAATCTGACAAGATGTACTGTGAGAGACCACCGCCGCTCGAGTGCGCAACGAGAACAACCTCCCGGTCGCTCTCTCGCTCCTGGGCCCAGCGAATGCCAGCCATCACGTCATCGGCCAGCATCGACTTGGTAGTGCCATAGACCAGCCGAAGAAACGAGGGACACCAGCTATCTCCATGGCCACGCATCGACACGGCATAACATGGGATGTCACGTGCCGAGAAGTACTCTAGGTATTCGATCCAAACCCAGGCGCCCCCCATTCCGCCATGCACGAAGAACAGAGGGGATTGTGCGCTGGCTGAAGCCGTCTTCGGTCCCGCGTACAGCACTTCAACCCTGCCGCTAGGTGTCTCGACGAAGAAGCGCTCAATGCCAGAAGACAAGGTGTGGAGAGGCCGCTGGGGCTTCCGCCAAAATAACCATCTGTACGTAAACGTGTCGAACATTTTCAGTGTTGCCGATGATGGTGATGGCCCGTCAACGATCAGGCCGTTCCACAAGCAAAGTATATATATTCCAGTGCCATCCTGCTATCAATCGCTGACTATCCTTGGCGATGGCGAGGATTCGCGCGGGCCAAATGAGCAGCCTCGGGTGTTTTAGGGAGCGAAGCCTCAAATGAGCGCAAAGGATACCGCCTTTGGCGTTGCACGATCCGGCCTTCCTCCGCGCCGTTTCGAAAGACGGAGCTTGGTCGGTAAAATCATGTCAATCACGAGAGGATTATGACTGGAACAACGAAATGAAACCCTGGTATATCACATTGGGAGGTACTAGGAATGCAGCGCCTTCCTGAGTTGATGTGGTGAAAAAGTTTGTGTGGATGAAAGTGCTGGGTTCCGTGAAAATTTAGCGAATAAAGATTGCGCTTCCAGCCCAAGTAGAATTTCAACCAACTTCCGTTGTCACCCGCAGCTTCAATACAATCCTCGTTACAATCCGAGCCGCGCGTGAACGAATAAGTCAATTTTGATACCGAGACACTAGTATGAGTGCCTCTTCGTCCCGAGGCGTCCGTATCGCCGTCGAAGGCTGCGTATGCATTCCATTGCTCTACCCCATTCGACAGTCAAATCTAATATTTCACCCAGGGCCACGGTACTCTGAACGCCATCTATGCTGCCGTCGAGAGGTCATGCAGGGAGCGAGAATGGGGCGGTGTAGATGCCCTCATCATATGCGGCGATTTCCAAGCTGTCAGAAATGCGGCGGACCTCAACGTCATGTCGGTTCCAGCCAAATACCGCCAACTGGCCGATTTCCACGAGTACTACAGCGGCACCCGCGAGGCACCCTACCTGACCATCTTTGTGGCCGGGAATCATGAGGCGTCGTCACACCTCTGGGAGCTGTTTTATGGCGGCTGGGTTGCTCCCAACATCTACTACATGGGCGCCGCCAATATTCTCCGTCTCGGGCCCTTGCGCATCGCCGGTCTGAGCGGCATCTGGAAGGGCTTTGACTTCCGAAAGTCGCACCATGAGCGTCTCCCCTTCAACCCCGATGACATCAAGAGCTTCTACCACGTGCGCGAGATCGACGTCCGCAAGCTGCTCCAGGTCCGCACCCAGATCGACATTGGGATCAGCCACGACTGGCCCCGTGACATCGAGAAGCACGGTAACCGCCGCTATCTCTTTAACATGAAGCCCGATTTTGAGCGCGAGTCCAACGACGGCACTTTGGGGAACCCAGCTGCCAAGTTTGTCATGGATCGCCTTCGGCCGCCGTATTGGTTCTCCGCCCATTTGCACTGCAAGTTCACCGCCATCAAGACATATGACCCCCCAGCGACATCTACATCCGGGCTCGAAACCGATTGGCTACCATCCAAGCTACGAGCCCCGGTGCAGGCTCCCCTAGCAGCCAGCTCCAAAGCCGCTAACCCCGACGAGATCGACCTTGACATGGACGACGATGGCGGTGACGGCCCCACAGAGAAGAAACCCTCCCCACCCAAGCCCGCAGAACCAGCAGAACTCTCCGAGTCCTCCGATCCTACCGAGGCTCTCCGCGCCCAACTCCCCGCCGCCTTCGCCAGGCCCCCAACCCCGGCTAGGACCCCAGCCTCCGGCCAATCCGTTCCGCCCGACATCACCAATACAACTGTCCGTTTCCTCGCCCTCGACAAGTGTCTTCCAGGGCGCAAGTTTCTTCAGCTCCTTGAAATCCCCACTCAAGCCAAACCTCCCTTCGCCCTCCAGTATGACCCAGAATGGCTTGCCATCACCCGCGCGTTTGCCCCCTTTATCACTATCGGTGAACGCACTCCCCCGCCCGCCGACCAGGGCGAGGCGTACTACCATAACCTGGTCAAAGCTGAGGAAGCATGGGTTGAAGAATATATAATAAGCCCAGGCAAGCTACGAGTCCCGGAAAATTTTGCGGTGACCGCGCCACCGTATGCTCCCGGCGAGCCTGAGTTGACAGAGGAGCAGCCCGATGAGTATACGAACCCCCAGACGGTGGCGTTTTGTGAGCTGGTGGGTGTCGCGAATCTGTGGGATCACCCGGAGGGGGAGAGGTTTGCGAGGAAGGAGATGGGTCCACAGCCTTTGGCGTCTGATGATAACGAGGAAGGTCGGGGTCAAAGGGGCAGAGGCAGAGGGTGGGGCGCTAGAGGAGGGAGAGGGGGGGGGAGGGGGAGGGGAGGAGGCAGGGGAGGAGGGGGACGCGGGAGAGGTTGGGAAAGGGGTGGAAGTGGGAGCGGTAGATTTCGGACGAGCTAGGCATTCGTCAAGCCAGCCACGTCAAGCCAACCAGATATCGACAGAGGAATGGCATGTTACGGAGAGGTTGTGTTCATAAGTCATGTCTTGAGGCAAGTCACGTGTACAACCCCAGGATAATACAAGGGTGTGTTCTTGAATTTCGATCCGGGAGAACAAATATATATAGGTATTGACTGATTCTCCATCAAGTGGGCTATGGTGAATGTGTCCCCAGCAAATAAAGCGAGACTCAGTGGAATAGCCGAGACAAGCAGATCGTGGAGGATGTTTTGTTCTTCCACCTACTTTAGACGTCATACCCATGGAGGCAAAGAGCAGGACGTATATGCTAAGGTGGTGCGGCAATGGCGATGACAACGACACAATGACAGGATCAGAGCGGACTTTGCTTCAGTACTCGCACATGTTAGAGCGTCAGGAAGGAACTGGAATGAAAACCCAGTCGTTGAGCCATAACTAGACTTTTACCCGCTCGTGCCCTGGGTATCAATTTGCGCCAGGTCGCCCCATAAAAAAACCAGAAACGCCAGACACTCTCCCTCAGCAGAAATATATTACTGTTGCTCTGTAGGGCGCGTATTAGAGACAGAACCGGCAGCCAATGGGCTCAGATAGATAAAGCTTACTATCGAGACCCAAGTAGTCGGCCGCCACCAGCAGCTCCAAACACATCTCAACGGGAATTTCCATGTCGGCGACAAGGACTTTCTCCTGGTTTCTGTACCAGTAGTGGAAATACTCCACCACCTTCTCCATTACCGGGCCACTAGGGGCAACGGGTTGGTGGTGGTTAGCAAGCCAAGTTCTTTTGTCTTTATACCCAAAAGGATCTGGAGACGCAGACCCGGAGAAGCAGGGAAGAGAAAAGGAAACGGTCAGATCAAGTGTAGATAATGCCTCATCCAGACCCTGCCCCTTGACCACCAGAAGCGGTACTCAAGGGGGCAGTGTCTGTCGAGAAACCAAGCATGTTATCATCACCCCGAGTGAGGTTGGTGAATTGATAGAATCGGAATGGATGACAGGGCGAGATTGAACAAAAATGTGTGTGATGTAAACAGGGAACTTGTGTGCTGATGGTGAAAACCATACCTGATCTCGGGAAAACTGCAGCGACTATCTTTCGCCTCGGCAAAAGGGCCTTTCAGCATTCCCTTGATCGTGGGACTAATGAGGGTCGCTTCGCGGAGGATGACAAACTCGAAGCCGTCGCTCGAGATCAACGTGACGTACTTGCTCTCATTCGTGTCCCTTGCGTCGTTGCTATCGTTCGAATCCATTTTTTTGCTTGTTTGAGGTGGTTGGATTTCGCTGCCAAATAGAAGGACGGATCCAACGAAGATTGGAGAAGGTGAAAAATAAAATTACGTGGCGATGGGCTTTTTGCTCAGGTCATTGCAGACAAGAGTGACCTTGCTAGGTTGTTTTCGATGCTTCGCACGTGGTTTGCAAGGACAAGAGGGGCGCTGGGCGGGCCGAATCGCGCACGAGCCAGCCAACCGCCAGCAGGTGCAAACCAGTATACATCGGATGAACCCGGGGGAACACCGTGAGTAAACCCTTGGGTTCTGTCATCGGGAACTTAGGTAACAAAGAAATCAACCACCGCCTGCCAGACCGGCTTGGCATTGGTGAATTTGTTGTGTCCCTAAAGAGGGCAGCCACTAGCGGTCACAACAAAGTCCCGGCTTTGAAGGCCCATCCTCCCTGTATACTACACAACAACACCAAATGAATAGGGCCTCGAGTTCTCAGTGCTAACACGCAGCTACTGAGAGTGTCGTACAGTGCTTATGCACAGTGTGCAGCTCCAGAGGCTGTTATCGCAGCTCATGTGGGGTGGCAGTCTTTTTTTGGGCGGGGATCGTGTCACTTGCCGCCAACCTGGTGGGCCGTTGCCCAGTCGACTGTTTACACGCATCCCCCGAACAATCGCTCCTGACCATTTCTGGGGCACCCTGCCCAGAAGTGCCAACCACCAGCTCACGAATTGCTCGAGTCTGCACACCACGCATTTGCAATTCGTTCCATCCGTCATCGAGATCAGATATTTCCTTCGCAATTGCAAAGCGTTCGGGGTGTCTTAGTGCAAATAATTCTTACCAGCGCTGCTTTTGCTCCAGGCTCCCTCAAGAACGCCTTTTTTGGTGGCTGGTGTTTTTTTCGTTCTACCACCCCCACTAAACAAAGTCAAAAAATCATGGCATCGTACCAATATCGCAATTCCTATTACAACAACTCGCAATCCTCGCACGACAAGTATGATAACGGGGTGCAACGGAGACCAACCACGGACCGACGAGACACGCGAGGCGCAAGGTCGAGCGATGGGACTGTGAGCACCATGATGAGCACATCAACCACGGGCAGAGAATCTGCAGCCACAGCCATGACTGAGGGTCCGGCCTACTCCAAAAAGATTGTTGTGGTTGGCGACGGCGGCTGCGGCAAGACATGTCTGCTCATCAGCTACAGCCAGGGCTACTTTCCAGAGGTACGTACTGCTTCTTCCTCCAGCTCCCATTGATCGCTAACGGACTCTCCAGAAATACGTCCCAACCGTCTTCGAAAACTATATCACATACCCCACGCATCCGCCGAGCGGTAAGACCGTCGAGCTCGCACTCTGGGACACAGCCGGGCAAGAAGAATACGACCGCCTGAGGCCGCTCTCATACCCCGAGACCGACCTGATTTTCGTCTGCTTTGCCATTGATTGCCCAAACTCGCTCGAAAATGTCATGGATAAGGTCAGTCAGCCCCTTCACGCACATGCGCTATGCAGCAACTGAGAAAACCGAAACAGTGGTACCCCGAGGTACTCCACTTCTGTCCATACACGCCCCTCATCCTCGTCGGACTCAAGTCGGACTTGCGCTATAAGAAGACGTGCATCGACATGCTCAAGACCCAGGGTCTTACCCCGGTAACAACGGAGCAAGGTCTCGCCGTCGCCCAGAAGATGGGCGCCCAGTACATGGAGTGCAGCAGCAAAGAGATGAAGGGCGTCGAGGAGATTTTTGAGCAGGCTATCCTAACTGTCGTCGCTAACGATCGGAAAACCCTCGAGGTGCAAATGACCAACGGGAGCAGCTCCAACGGTGGTGGTATTACATTTGGGAATACGGGCGCGCCCATCCCTGGGTTGGGCCTCGCAAAGAAAAAGAAGAGAAAGTGCATCCTCGTGTAAACGAGGATGTTACCCTCCGTTTCTTTTTTTTCTTCTCTGTTTAAGATTTGGTGTTGATTTCGACAACCTACCTTTTCCGGAGTCTTGCGGAAGAAAGCAAGCAAAGCGAGCAAGCAAAGCATGAACACGAAATTTCTGGAGGCTCGCAGCCATGAGGGGAAGGGGCCATGAACTGGTCGGTGAGACTGGGTGTAGGACAAGCGGCCACGGCAAATTAATGACCTGAAATAACTGCAACGATTTGACGCGACGACAACTTGATTTTTTTTGGTTGTTGTCATGATGACGGGAATGGGGACCTCAAGTAACGGGTTGCCCGTTGGAAGATTGGATGGATGGGTGGATGGATGGATAGTCAGATGGCCTGCCACAGGCGTTGGTTCTGTTTTACGATACGACGCATGTATTCTGTTGTTGGTTTCGGTCTCTGTTGTTCTGATGCTAAGTGTTGCCGCTGTTGTTGTTGTTGTTGTTGTTGTTGCTACTGTTGGAGTATACTCTTCTCTCTTCTTGAACACTCATATAGGGTTTAGAAGGGATAGGTGATACCCCACATCCTCGTCTACTTAGGGGGGATGTCTTTCATTTCGTAAACATGCACGCCGGGTACTTTGGATGGTGGAGGGGCCGGCAGTTTGTCTGTTTCTTGGGCCAGAGGGTGCAGCTGCTGCCGGCAACCAGACGTCTGCCTATCTGTCTGCGCCTGATTTCTCTACTCGCATGTTCCACATAGGGATTTGAGTTCTCTTTTGTAACCTGTTTTCTTCTGTTGTCTTGTGAGGATCCGGAATACAAATGTATGAAACGATACATTCTCAAAGCTGGTCTCAGTGATGTGTGACGCTTTGTGAGTTGGAACCGTGAACTAAGGTGGCCACAGGGAAGGAACAGATGAAGAACCTTGATGGCTGGGGGTAGGAGCACCGGCAGCTCCACGTAAACTCCCTTCCCCCGGATAGATCTCCCCCTTGACCAAGGAAGGTGCGAGTCATAAGAAGAAGCAGGAACCCGGCTGCCAACCTAGTGCTCTTGTTGTTTGTCCATGACGACCTCAAGATATACCAGCCCTACAGATTACCACTTCGATTGCAGAAGCCACAGTAGAGGTCATCATTTATGACATTCCTAGAACCTCCCGTTCCCCCAAAATGGACATGGACAGCTACCCTGTCCCAGTCGCCTTCCTTCACGGCACCTGCTCTATCATCGCCACCAAGGTCCAAAACTTAGCAACCACAGCTCGCCTCCGCGCTGACGACGACGAAACAGCATCTCGGCTTGCGTGCCAGACCGAGGAACTCGAGGCTGCGGTCAAGAAGCTTGTTGACATACTAAGCGACGCCACCATGGCCGTGTCGGGATTCACGGCCGAGACTGTCCGGTCGACGCTCGCGGCGAGCGATAATATTATTTCCGGAGTTAGAAACTACATCCGTCCATGCATCCTCGGCCCGCAACGCGCGGTGTGGGAAGAGAAGGTCGTGAAGACATGCCAGAAGATGCTGGGAACCCAGATACAGGTGATGGGTTTGCTGGTTAAGGCTTTGAGTCCGTAAGTACAGGTCTCCCCCATCCGCGAACAGGAGTGGGTCTGACACGGCCTAGGAATGGGGCCGCCGAGCAAGATGCGTATCTCGAATCTCGTGAGGCGTTCCAACTTCGTTGTCAAGTCTTGCAGGATGCCCAGACAGTGCGCTTGACTGCTGCCCTTAGGGGCGGAACGCACTCACTTCAATTTGGCCCCGCGGAGCTGCAATTAGCACAGGAAGGCTTTGGGGATATCTCAAGACGGCGCTGTACTTCGCGATCGTCGTTGGGCCCGGGCAGAACAAACTCAGTCTCTTTCGGCGCCACAGAACTGCAATTTGAACAGGAATACCCCGGGACTGTCGCAGAACCACGCCGTGCTTCTCGGTCGTCGTTGAATTTCGGTTTGACACTGGGAGGTGGTCTCGGGCACCGCCGAAGACGGTCTGCTGTGGAATTTAGGGACACCGAGCCAGTGAAACCTAGTCCATCTATGAGCAGCAGCAGGAGGTCTAGCATTTCGAGAATCCTAGGAACTGTTCGCATCAAACAGGGCAGGGATCCCTCATCTGATTCACCGAAGTATTTAGCTTCTCAGCTTTGCCAAGTGTGTCGAGATGGTGATTTAGAGTGGGTGAGAGTGCATGTTAAGAACGGGGCAGATGTCAACGGCGTCGATGCTGAAAATTTGCCAGCTCTGCATTATGCAGTTCTCCGCGGCGATCTACTCGTTGCAAAACTTCTGGTCGAGAAGGGTGCGCTTGTTGGTGGTAGCGATGGTCAGAATCCCGGCATGTTGCTGCTTGCGGTTTCGAATGGGGACACCTCTATGCTCAAATACCTCCTAGAGAAGTCGGCGCCGGTGTCTTCGTCAGGTTGGGATCGCAGAAATCGACAAATCACACCACTCGAGCTCGCCGTTAAGACCGGAAATAGCGAAACAACAAGGATTTTGCTGGACCACGGTGCTAAGCTTCACGGTGTAGAGACAAGCAGAAAAGGATTGGATCCCCTGTGCCTTGCCGTGGATAAACGCCACCCCGAAATTGTCAAGCTCCTTCTCGACAATCATGCGCATGTCAACGGAGCAGCATCCGTGACCACATGGGGTTCTGGCCTTGCCCCCATCCACGTGGCTGCATACCTTGGATATGATGATATCCTGGGTATCTTACTAGATGCCGGCGCCGATGTTGCCACCACTTGCCAGCGTGGAAATGGAAGCGGCGTGACAGCTCTACATCTCGCCACAGGTGGATGCGCCAAACTGCTGATCCAACGAGGAGCAGACATCCTCCAGGGGGACAGCCTCAACCAGTACCCCCTATCTGGCGCAGTTCAAGTCCGCGATATCAGTTCGGTCAAAGTTTTGCTCCAGCATGGTGCGCCGGTTAACGCGGCTGATGCTCATAACGACACAGCCCTTCAAATTACCTGCAAATTGTTCGCCAACGACGCAAAGGCTAGCAAACCTGAGAATCTGGCAGCCTATCGTGACATCGCTGGCGAGCTTCTCGCCTGGAAAGCCAGCGTCGGCTCAAGGCTTTCAGCGAGAATAACTATTCGGGATACCTGCAAAAGGCTCCTCCAAGCGCAACACCCGCCTGTAGATGGGACCAAGTTGGAACTAATGGAGCTCATGGATCGCATTGTCGAGCTTGTCAAGCCTCGCCCTATAAGGTCGCGTCAACCAAGCTACAACAGGGAAATTCTCGCAAATGCCAAGTGGTCCTCGGGCATCACCCAACTCGCATATAACCCCGTGGTATAGGATCTCGTTGCTAGATAGATATCTGCACCCTATGAAGCAAGTTGTAATATTGTTGTAGAATACCTGTCCAGGATGAGTGATTATATAATGGCAAGTGATGTAGAAGCGGATATTGCAGATCCTAGCTGGCCGTCACTGGATTTGGTCTGCGGAGACAGGCACGTCAAAGGGCCACAAAGTAGTGCAGTGGTCAACGAGAATGTCCAATAAGGACACCAGTCTGTGGGATCGTCAAACTGGGGTCAGATTGTCCATCTTATGCCATCAGCCCAACCACCACAAAAACGCACACCATGGCAAGCGTAGAACCATGAGTAGGCGGGATAACGATTAAGTCCACCCCTCTTGACCTCACAGGGCATTCCCTCTTCCTAGCCTAAAGCCAAGTTGAGTATCTTTCCCTCATTAGTGCTGTCAAGTTGACCTCCATCAAGGTTTGTCGCCCCCAAAGCCTGGTAGAGAAGTGGTCTATCAAATCGAGGGAATCGGTGAAGATACAAGCCAGATCGAGCCCTTCACAACACCGTTACGCCTGTCCCCAATGCACATTTTTGTTCCCCGAATTACCAGCTGGTCTCCTTGGGAGCCTCAGCGCCCCACTCAGCGGTAGGGGCAGCAGCGGCATCCCAGTTGGCGGCAGCGGGTGTCTCGCTCCATTCAGCGCCGGTGGTGGCAGCGAAGCCAGCGGGAGCAGCCTCCCATTCACCAGTGGTAGGGAAGCCGGACTCAATAGCCGCAACGCCCTCCTCCTCAACTCCAGGGAGCTTTTCTTCCTCAACCTTCTCCTCGGCCTCAGCCTCAGGGTCGCGGTCTATAGACACCTGGTCAGCAAGCTGCCTATATTAGACTTGGACAGGCACATAAACATACAGAAGTAGAGATCGACCATGACGTCCCAGGGAGTCTCTCGGTTGTAAATAGTACCACGGAGACGGAGGACCTCGCGAGCAAGCATCCACCAGACGCAGCCTATGGCGTGGCGGCCCTTGTTGTTGGTGGGGATAGCAACGTCGACGAACTCGGTGGGAGAGTCGGTGTCGCAGAGGGCAATGACGGGAATGTTGACATAGGAAGCCTCCTTGATGGCCTGGGCATCCGTGCGGGGGTCCGTGACGATAATCAGGCGGGGCTCCTTGAAGGAGCGGGTGATGTAGTTAGTGAAACTACCGGGGGTGAAGCGGCCAGCAATGGCCTGGGCCCCAGTGTGGGCAGCGAACTTGAGAACGGCACGCTGGCCGTAGGGGCGGGCGCTGATGACGCAAACATCCGACGGGTTGTCAATGGCGACAATGATGCGGGCCGCAAGAACAATCTTCTCCCTGTGAGAACCAGGTCAACCCCAATCCGACTGACAATAGCTCGGATTTCACATACCAGGTCTTGCCAATGTTGATGACGTTCACACCATCGGCGCGGGTCTTCCAGAGGTAGGCTGTGAGAATAGCTGTCAGACTCTGCTCGGTCGGTGTAGGGGAGAGGAGTGTTTACGCTGCATGTGAGTCTGGAGACTGTTTCGCGGAAAAGGTTAGCTTGCGATCGACGGGCAATTGACGAGGGGATCACGAACTTCTTGGAGCCAATGTGGCACTGGGCAGCCAGGAGCTGCTCAATGTCACTGCTCGTGGCATTGAAGATGGAGGGGAGGTTCGCAGGAGCCATCTTGATTGGACTTTCTCGTCCTTTCTCGTCGTGACTTGGGGGACTGAGAAAGAGGATCAAGAAATGGCGTCGTGGAAGACTTGATAATTTTGGTTGAGGTTGCCCCTGCTGCTTGCGGAACTTTGCGATTTTCGCGCACAAAATAATTTTGTGGAGTGCCCCGCCAGGGCTCTGGTGCGAAGAAACGGGGCTTGCAGTGCCGAGAGTGCCCATGCACTCATAACAAGTGGGGCCAGCGTTCAGTCGCTTAGCACCGGAACTTTGATACACCGCTCGGCCGATAGAAATCTGTTCTAGGCTACATCCGGACTAGCGCATCTAAGTCTAAAATTTGGCGACAAACGTCGATGGAGTCCCTGACGATGTGAAAGCAACTCGAGGCACAACTCGACGATAGCGACAGACCTCGCGATGCCGCCCCGGTTACCTCCCCCGCAGGGGCTGCGAGGTCTTACATGTAAGTCCTGGGCATACATCGCATACTGCGTGCAAGCCAATTGACTGATCATAAAAATAGTATGTCTCCGCCCGGCACATAGCCCAGCGTTCCAACCCATGATCCAGACGGTCAATCTCTCGCGCAAAGAGAAGATACGGAAAATGAAGCAAGATCCATACGCTTGGGCCCAAGCAGAGCAGCGCAAGGCGGCCAACCTGACGCGCCGGAAGGAACTTGAGCAGCAGCGCGAGGCTGGATGGGGAAATCCCGTGCACGGCATCACGACGCCATTCGTCATGTCCTTCGACACGGCCGGCCAGACCCCAATTTCCAAGCCTCGTGTAGATAGGTACGGGAACCCAATTGAGCAGCCCCGGCAAGACTTGCCGACTTCTCCGCACATACGGAATTATCTACTCGACGAAAAGGAGCTCGAAGTGGCCATCGCGGAAGCCCAAGCCGTTACACGGCCCCTACCGAGTGAGGACGATGCCGAGAGTCCGGAACAGTTTGCCGAGGATCTAAAAATGCACGAGGAGAGACACCAGAAAGCTATTTTGGCGATTCAACGGATTGCCGACCTGAGCAACGGCAACGCCAAAGACCGAAAGCACGCCAACATCAGGCGGTGTATCGAGACGTTTGGCCGACATGTAACCGACAAGAGCTTGGAGAGGCCAGCGCCACCGCTGGCGAGAGGAGTGGTCCCGGTGCCGAAGTCCCCACGTGCCGGCCCCGATACTGGAAGCAGCGAGGTTCAGATTGCCATTCTGACATCCAAGATCAGAGCGTTATCTGTGGCTCTAGAAGGACCTAAGGGTTACAAGGACAAGAACAACAAGAGGAGTTTGAGGAGACTCTGCCATAAGCGGCAGCGGCTTCTGCGGTACATGGAGAGGAAGGAGAGGGGAAGCCAGAGGTGGCACCATATGCTGGAGACGTTGGGTTTGACACCTGCTACCTGGAAGGAGCAGATCACCCTATAAAACATTGTGTCGTAACTTCTCTATGTATTGTACACTTCCGCTAATAGACGGGAATATTGCACGGTTCCACCCATCTTCTTCAGGGCCGTTTTCGACCCATTGCTAGACGCCATGAACCCCCGGTTGATTAATCCTACTCAGAACCACCGAAGTAATCTACAGTATCTAGTCCCACAACGGGCAACCCCCCACCTCTCCTTCAGAAGACACTAATGTAATTGTTGATACGTTCCTTCTGGTTCTGCGCAATGCACTCAGCGATCCATGTGATGTTGCGAATTTCCTGGGAATCGTTAATAAAGGACGGAGCAGCTTCAATGACCGGAGGAAACATACCTGCTCTCTCAACTTCACCCATGCGTAGACGATCGCGTATGTGAATTGCCTTGTGAAAGCCCCCTTGGAAATTTCCATCTCCTTCTGGTAGAACATGTCCTCTAACGTCTTGCCATCAGAACCTACGCCGCCAGCCATGTTTCCGGGCCCACCAGCGCCCCCACCCAGACCCGCCGCTTCAAAAAAGTTCTTGTAGTCGGCTACACCCTCCACCGCCAACCGCACGCCCTCAAAGTCGTCGGCTCGGGAAAGAATAAGGGTGCCTTCTGGGTACAACAAACCAAAGCTCGGATACAACTTCTTACGATCCGCCTTTGTCAGCTCGGTACCGAATGAGTTCAGCGTGATATTGATGGCTCGGCGGTCGGCTTCGAACTCGAGGAGCTCAGACATGACCTCCGCGGTTGGTGTGCCGGACATGTCCGGGTGAGAGTTGACAAACTGGTAAAAGTCCTCGAGATAGTTCTTGTACAATGTGTTGCGGACGATCTCAATGTTGAGCTCGTCTAGATCCTGATGACTCAAACTACCCTTGAAATAGGGGGCTAGCGGAGTCTCGATCAGCACGCTGTTGTATAACTCCTCGATGTTGGTTGCCACACATAGCACGGGCATCGTCTCGAACCACCCAAGTGGGTGGCACCGGTCTAACAGCTCCCGTGTGTCTCGCTCGTGTAGAGTGCCCGTAATGAGAAGGGCCACATTGTCGATCATGTAGCCGTACGTCAGGTAGTCCATAAACTTGGCCAGAGATCCCACAGCGTTGGCCCGGATATAGCGAAACTCAGCAACTAGTTTGTCGGTTGTCTTAGCAGCAAGTGTGGAGGTGGATGGATTGGGAGGGAGGGATGCGAGGAAGTCGCCATAAGCGGGGCCGAGTTGCAGTTTGAGATCTGAAGTGCGGTCAGAATATAAACCCTTGGGGAGCGCTGGCTGGGACACTGACCATCGATGGTCTCGCACTGTGTCATGTTGGTGTAGTTTGCGCTTGTGAGGAGGCCATTCTTGTATCCTCGGACAATACCTTCAATGTAGCTGCATCAACTGTTAGCCATGACCCGTCTGTATAGCGCCCTTTTGTCTCCCTACCCATTATTTACGTTGAATAAAAGGCCCTCCATCTTGGGTGCTGTTCCGTCGCGAAGGACTCAGATGAGGCGTCCCAAACTCGTTTGACAGTGGTCTCTGGACGCATCGCTGAGGGCTTGTCCTGCGCAAGCGGTCCGTGCTCAGTACGCGGATCCGAAGGCGGTCAGCGAGGTACGTACCGGCGCTCGGGCCTCCTATCCCACTTTACTGGAGCTCCAAACTGACTGGTGCAGAAAAAAAATTGACATTTCACTCCGGCCTTTTTTTTATCCTTCGAGACGAATCGCAAGAACGAGGCTCGTTCAACTGCTCCTTCCCACCAACAACCCAGCAGTATCCCCCAGGATCGCGCGAGTACACAGTCGCAATGGGTCTTTTTATCCTAACTGAAACAAGCGCTGGGTAAGCTCCTCTCGTTCAATTGCACGGACCGGTCCCCTCGATTGCGCCTTCTCGGATTTGCGAATTGAGAGGAAAAACTAACGTTTATTGCAGCTACGGCCTGTTCAAGGCCGCCGACAAGAAGCTTCTTGAGGACAGCAACCTGCATGACCGATTATCCACTGTTGACAAGATTGTCAAAGAGTAAGTCGCGGTCTGGCTTTGTCCCAGCGCAGTTGCTCACGCCCCGCAGAATCAAGTACAAGCAGTTTGCCAAATTCGACAGTGCCGCCAGTGCCCTCGAGGAGATTGCTGGCGTCATCGACGGCAAGGTTACACCAAGACTAGCCTCTCTGCTTAACGAATTCAAGGATGAAAAGAAGGTCACTTTGGCGGTCGCCGAGTCGAAGCTCGGAAGTTCGGTCGCTAGACTCCCAGAGCTTAATATCAAGCCGATTTCCGACTCGACAACCAGCGAGCTTTTCCGTGCCATCCGTGGCCATCTCCCCGACCTCATTCCGGGTATGCTACCAGAAAGTTTCCAAGAGATGTCTCTCGGTCTCTCGCACTCGCTATCCCGCCACAAACTCAAGTTCTCACCCGATAAGGTTGATGTCATGGTTGTGCACGCTGTTTCACTATTGGATGATCTAGACAAGGAGTTGAACACATACGCGATGCGGGTCAAGGAATGGTACGGCTGGCACTTCCCCGAGCTGGCCAAGATTCTACCCGACAACCTGTCGTATGCCCGTGTTGTCACCACACTCGGCATTCGGTCCAATGCCCCCGAAACTGATCTCTCGGAAATCTTGCCCCACGAGATTGAGGCTGCTGTTAAGGCGGCTGCTGACATCAGCATGGGAACCGAAATTACCGAGGAGGATTTGGAGAATATCAAGCTGCTCGCGGAGCAGGTCATCAGCTACTCGGAATATCGGAGGCAGTTGGCCGAGTATTTGGAGAGCCGGATGAAAGCCATCTCTCCCAATATGACAGAGCTTCTTGGTGCTCTTGTCGGTGCCAGGTTGATCGCCCACGCTGGCAATCTCACAAGTCTGGCCAAGAATCCCGGTAGTACCATCCAGATTCTCGGTGCTGAGAAGGCTCTCTTCCGTGCTCTGAAGACTAAGCACGCAACTCCCAAGTACGGCTTGATTTACCACGCATCTCTTGTTGGCCAAGCATCCGGGGCAAATAAAGGCAAGATGGCTCGCAAACTCGCCTCCAAGGTGGCCCTAGGTGTACGTACCGACGTCCTGGAAAACTTTTCCGATGACGCAGACGACGAGACGCGTGCTGCTCTGGGGATCATGGCCAGGGCGAAGTTGGAAAACAACCTTCGTCGCATGGAAGGAAAGCCACTTTCTAAGACGGTTTCAGTTGGCCCCAACGGTATTTCCCTCGGCGCCCCATCAAAGTGGAATATCCAGGAGGCCCGCAAATACAACATCGATGCTGATGGTCTGCTTGGTCAAGAAACTCCCGCCAGGAAGCCTCTTATCGAGGAGGTGGCGGAGGAGGAGATGGCCGATGCCAGCGATGCTGACAAGGAAGATGAGGAGATGGAGGATGCCCCGGTGGAGAAGAGCTCGTCCAAGAAAGACAAGAAGGAGAAGAAGAAGGACAGGAAGAAGGACAAGGAAGCCTCTGCACCGACAGCATCCACCGAGTCGCCGGCTGACAAGGGATTTTCTGCAAAGGACATTGAGCGATTGGCAAAGGTGGCCGGCATTTCTGCTTCTAAGTTTACTCGACGACTTGAGAGGGGACAAATCAAGATGAACGCGGACGGAACCATAGAGGTTCTTAGCAAGAAGGACTTTAAGAAGGAGGAGGAAGCAGAAACGCCGGTCAAGACTAAAAGCTCTAAGCGCAAGCACGATGAGGATGCCGAGGAAACGCCAGCAAAAGAGGAGAAGCATAAGAAAAAGAAGAAGAAGCACCAGGCATAAGCCGGTTAGATTCTACCCTCTCCTTTCTGTATTCTTCGGCATTTGGGTCGTTGACAACTGGCGTTTTGGCGGCGGCAAGGATGGCGCAATAGAAGCATTTATTTTCTGGTTTAATACTATCTTGGTGGCGCTGCATTTGAGGTAAAAAAAGCGATTAGTGGCTGGATGCGTCTCGGTGATGTTGCTGATACCTCCAAACTACTTCGTACTGAGCGAAATGAAGAACTGGGCTGAGGGGATAGGAATGTTGTTGCCAGCGGCCATGAGCATTGAAATAGGGTTCAAAGTCAGATTACCTGGCGTCAATTGTGCCGACACTTATGCCATGGAATGCCGGATGCCTCCATGCAGCCAAACTTGGTAAAAGTTGGGATAAGAAAGCCTTTTGGCATGTCCTTCAAAGTCTCAATGTAAAGTTCAAATGCCCTCGAGAGACAGTTCGAAGCTCTGTCACGTAATTCGCAAAGATACGAAGTACTGAAGTGGTCATCAACAGTTTTATCCAAAATCAAGGCCTCGTATTAGAGCCTGTGCTAATCCCAATTCGAGGAAACCGAAAATGTGCTTGGTTTTGAAGTTCTCATGCGATAACGAACAGCTTTGCCCCACTAAAATTTGCCTCGGGCCGCCCAACGCAGGGCCGCTCCCGCGATCAATCTCATCCCCCAAACCATTACACAACAGCTCCTTGCCCACCATGGCGGACTCGTCGGAACCCCAGCGCAAGCGATCGCGCTCGCGCTCTCCTCCGCGAAAACCAAAAGGGAGTGGCGGCTTCCGCTGGAAGGAGAAGCGCTCCAACAATGACGAAGACGCCAGGGACCGCGGCCTCCAGCGCGGATATCGCGAACGCTCGCCTCGTCGTGACCGTGAGAGGTCACCACGCCGCGACGGGAACGATAAGGCTCGCGACAGGGATAGAGAAAGGACCAGGGACAGGGACAGAGATAGGGACCGCGACGGCTTCGACGACAGGTACGGAGACCGCTCGCCGAGACGGAAACGCAACCAAGATGGATACCGCGATCGAGACCGCAACAGGGACAAGGACAGAGACAGAGATCAAGACCGCATTCGTCACCGAGACCAAAACGGCGACCGGGACCGGGACAACCGCGCGCCCCGTCCTCCCAGAGAGAAGAAACCCACCACCGCCGCTCACCCTCCCCCCTTAGGAGGAGGAGGAGGAGGCGAAGAAATGATAATTGTGACGGTGAACGACCGCCTCGGCACCAAGGCGCAGATACCCGCGCTGCCGAGTGACACAATCAAGCAGTTCAAAGTCATGGTGGCGATGCGGATTGGGCGGGAGCCTCATGAGATTTTGCTGAAAAGGCAGGGGGAGAGGCCTTTTAAGGATATTCTGACGTTAGCAGAGTATGGCGTTTCAAATGGGGTACAGCTGGATTTGGAGGTTGATACGGGGGATTAGTTTTCTTTTTCAGTCTCTTACGGTGAAGGAAGGAGAGGCTGGACTGGATGGGTGAGGGGAGACATCACGGTCTGATCGGAGAGAGTGGGTCTTGGTCACGGGCTGGGCATTCAGGGTGATTTTTCCTAATGGAAATGCTGTTTGGACTGTCTAGTGACCGTAGTTGTCAGGCAGGGCAAATTTTACTCTTCAAGAGGATGTCATGAGTAGTTTTCCAACAAAAGGTCCAGCCTACCGGGAGGTACTCGAAGGAAGGGAAACATATATCTAAAGAAAAAGAAGAAAAGAAAATACCAACCCCCCAAAGAAAGGCACATTGTTTTTCTCCCTTCCGGCGGAATCTCTTCTTTTTGTGCAGCAGTAGGTAGGCAATGAAAATCTTTGCGGCAACAGTCATCAGTCATAAACCTTCAGCCCAGCCCTGGTTGCAATGTCGGTGATTTATCTTACTCCTTTCCCTGTCTGTATTGCAAGAACCAGATCACGCCATAGCACTCATCCTCTTGCCGCCTCCATTCACAGGCTTGCCACTGTTTGCATTGTTATGCCCTATCGGATGAATACTAGACCCGCCGCCGTCGGTGTTGAATCCGGAGAAGGCCTCGCCGTTCTCGGCCAACAGCGAGTCGGTCGACTCCATTCTCGAGGCAACTGAGCCACGGGGTGAAGGGCCTTCAGCCCAGTGCCGCTTGGTATCTTTTTGTCGCTTGTTCTGCTGGCCATTTCTACCGGTCCCGCTGTTGGGGCTATTATTATTGTTTTTGTTTTCGCCGTCGGCAAGGCTGTTGTTATGGTTGTTATTGTCACCGTTAGTAAAGGTTGAGTTGCGGGTCCATTCTCTCCGGGGCAGCGGGCCGTGTGAGTCGCCATCTATCTTGCCGGCCTTGCTGGGTTTGCTCCCTTTGCTCCCCTTGCTGATGTTGCTGCCCTGAAAAAACTGGGGAGGGGCACGGCCAACGTCGTCAGCGTCGTTTTCGGACCCCGTGTCGGTGATAGTGTCGGATTCAGTTTCTGTGTCGGGATCTCGGTCTCGTCGCTGAGAATAGTAGGGTCGGTCATACGCGCGGTCGCGCATGGCAGCTTCTCTGGCTCGCCGCTCACGCTCGCCCCGGGACATGTATTCCGCCTTGAAGTCTGGCGAAGGCACCATGATGAGCTGGGGTTAGGTGTGTGGTGGGGAGCACCGACTTACGGTTAATACAGAGATGCTCTGCCATGGCTTCGTGGAGACAGTTCTCCTTTGAGCATCCATCTAGAAACGTCAGAGTCAGCCACAACAATGTAGCCAGACATGTCCTGAGTGCGGGTGATGCTCACGGTCTTTACAAAAAAGCGACACCGAGTCAATAAACTCATTGCAGTTCCTCTCACGGCAGGTATCTGTTCAACCCTGGGTTAGAGGCGCTTTCATCTGTATCACTCTTTGAAGACGTAGACATACGCATAGGGCAGAATCTCCCGCTGTTTCTTTGCTTCCCTGCTTTTGGTTTGGGATACTCGCATATGGGTTCGGCACAGACATCTGTTGCGTGTTAGAACACCAAGTAAATGAATATCGCAAAATAACCTACGCTCATCACAATACGGTTTTGAAAAGCAACTCTTCTCGCAGTCTCTCTCTCGACAAGTATGGTTCGGGCAGTAGAGGGAGCGATCCATCTTGATCTCGCGGCACCTTGTCACCTGACATGTGGCATCTGTAGATAGAGTAAGCTTGGGATGCCAGACAAGACTTAAGGGCAACTCACGGTCGGTGCAGTAGTCAAGATACTCTTTCGTTTTGGGCATTAAATGCCTGGCATGGTTGCAGTTGTCGATTTCACACTTGATGTCTATGGATGAGAGAACGTGTAAGTGATGAGATTGAGGACCGAAAGAAGCGAAAGTAAATATGTCTTACGGATCACACAGTACGGATAATCGCCCTCAACAATAGTTCGGCAGCCTTCCTCATTGCACTCGTCTGCTCCTCGTGTCAGTTCTTGATCGCGCCCAACTTGGTCTCGAGACGGCAGCATACGTTCTTCGCAGCAATTTCGCTGTTCTTGGCTTGGGCTCGAACATCCTTCGGCCTGGCAACCATCTACGCCACATGTTAGCAAACGGATGTGTACAGACAATAAGCCAAGACATACGTGCTGAACAGTATCTAGCATTGGAAGAGGTCCGACCCCGTTGACATTGGCGTACAGTACATTTGTCTGGCTTTGGTCAGAGACATTGGACTCGGACGACACAAAGACTGCCGCCAAAACTCACGATCGAAGCATAACTCATAGCGGGTATAGCGAGGAACAATGCCGGGGACATAATCGTACTTGGGATCAAGATATTGGGCTCGGGCTTGGTTGCAATCTGGCACCGGACACCTCGCGTCTAAACAATGGATATTGAGAACATAGTATTGACAGATGCACACAGTTGCCACTTACGGACAGCGCAGACGGAATCATGGGGTGGTTTCTTGTTGTTGCAGCCCTCTTCGCGGAAGAAATGATTACACGTGTCTAGTTCGACCATGTAAGAGACACACACTGACAGCCCGATGGACGACAAGAGATAAGCTCACGCTGCTTGCAATAAGGGGACATAATCTGCGTCGAGCCCGTTGAATTTCGGTGGTAGTTTGGAGACGCTCGGTCCGGAGGGACCCTGATGTTCCCTGGCCTCCGATCGCCTGCTTCGAAGTGAAGGCCCTCAACCGCCTTAAATAGCACCTCGCCTGTGCATCCCTCGCTTCTGCATTCGATTCTGCGATTCATGATTGCCCGTCGCTCGCCCGAGTGAACAGTAGAAAAACAAAATAGAAGTTGTTGTCAGATATCGAGTGTGATGCAAGAGAAAACTGCGTGTGGGAGGGGGATGCTAACGGGCACAGGGGGCAAAGAGGGCTGTGACGATAAGTATAACAATCTCCAACACTTGACACCCCCTTCTTCTCTCTCCCCATGCAAATGCATGTTCCAGGGTCACCACTCTGGCGGGGCGTCGCGCGGCACACGCTTTTCGCTGTATGCAGTCTTTTTACTCGACGCGCTGCCAACTTGGACCACTCGTTGCACGAATGAAGACTGGTTGGATCGTCGTCTCGCTCCTCCTCTAACCAATCGAGGGCCCGCTGGACGGGAACAACCCCACCCCTCCAACACGATGGGCCAATCCACGCCTGTCCACACCTGCCTCAGGCGGCTCGTCTGACAGACAGCCCAGCCTGAAGCGTGACTGATGTTGGTGCGCATTTGCCCGGATTGTGTGTGGGAGACGTGATCATCGCGACTCGTGAGAGGCGTGTTACATAACACCGTTTTGTTCTCGTGGCGCCATTTCTTGTTTTTGTTTTGATTACGGCGACGCCGGATGGAAGCCGTTGTTGGCCTTCCCCGAGATGAGAGGGGAAGAATGAAGTGTGAGACGGAGGCGTTCAGCCATCATTCCAGAAGCTAGAAATAAGGACCGAGAATATGTACCGCATGAACAAGGAATGCTGGGGGTGGGGCTGCACCTGCCTCCTGCACGTGATCTCGCACCCCTTTCGTGCCGTTCAAACACGCCACATCCCAGACACGCCCTTACAATGACATCAGTGCTAGCGACTTGAAATTGATCGGGCGCCCGCTCATCTCTACCTAAGGCCTTGTTATTTTTACCAACAGACCGGCTCGCGCCTTCTTTCCACAATTGACGCCCACCTAGTCTCACAACACCGACAAAAATGGCCGCCGCCGCCGTCGACGTTCAGCCACCGACTTTGCCAGTCGAAGCTTTGGGTCCCATTCCCCTAATCCGCGCCTCCAATCTCACCCCCTATCAAAAATCAGTCCTGCTCTTACTATGCCAGGTTCCACCAGGGAGTTTCACGACGTACGGCATCATGGCCAAACATCTGCGGTCTTCTCCGCGTGCTGTTGGCAATGTCCTCCGGCGCAACCCTTACGCCCCGACAGTTCCATGCCATCGCGTCGTAGCCACTGGCGGCTTGCTCGGTGGCTTCAAGGGCAAGATTGGAACACGCGACGGCCAAGACTGTCTCACCCTGCAGGAGAAGCGAATGCTGCTCCGGAAGGAGGGCGTACGGCTGGATTTCAAGGGAGAGCGCGTGGTTGGCACGCCGTTTTCGGCTTTCCTGTGACGCGGTGGGCTATTTAGCTAGAAGGCTAGTGTCTAGCGATCAGTGTTGGTGTGCCACCGTGTGCTAGCTTGTGTTGTGTGCATAGGTAGGTACCTAGCTATGGTGCTCGGAGCCCCGCTCGTGGAGCGAAGGGAGGGTGCCTCCCACATCGATTTACTCCCATTACTTCTCCGTTTCTCTGGCCGATGTTCCTGCGGCTGAGTCGGGGAGATCGGGGAGTCCTCTTTTCGAGTCATTGTCGGTATTTTCTATATTCCGAATGGTGCAAGTATAGAAGGCCCTAAGCCTAACTGTCGGGTTCATCACCCTTCTCCAAACCTCCCCGCGCAATCAACCAATCGGTCGGCTTCCTCCCGTTCCCATCCGCAGACATGGACATCCTCGAAGACTCAGATGCCAGCGATCAAGTTCCGTATGGGCCGCACCTCATAGTCCCCGGCAACTGTCTAGGTGATAGACGGCCAGGCTCTCCTATTCCCAGGACCGCCCGACCTCCCTTCAGGACATCTCGGGTTCGACAAGGCCCAAAAACGTTCCCGAGGCGGGAGCAGCGGCTTCAATCTCTACACCCTCACCCTATTCTCGACGGTACTTCATACTCCCCTTTTTCAATCACATCGAATCACATCACATTTTCCTCACGTGCCAAATACCGTGCTCTCCGCACCAACGCCCAAATAACACTGACAAGCGATCAATTGAACAGCCCGCCTGGACGAACTAGAAGTCTACCCCGCCATTGGCTCTCCCCTACGCCCTTACGACCTCGCTCCCTTCTCAGTGCGCAGAGAGCCTTTCGGCGGAGCCCCGCGTATTAAACGCGAGGTCCGCCTCCGAAACCCCGCCGGAACGTCACCGTTGTCCCTGCCACTGTAGTGACGCCTGTAGCAGGAGCCACCGCTGTGACTGCGACCAATACCGTCTTTGATCTTGAGAGTGGAACTGGGACTGGTCATGGGGCTATGGTCAAGGCCGTCACCCCTGCCGCTAGCACTGCAGCCGTGGCTACAGCCACTGGAACCGCCACTGGGCAAAGCGTCACACCAACTCCAAGCCGAGATCAACACCAAGGTCGCAACGAGGGGACGATGGGAATTTCCTAGGTACTGATCAATGCCCCACGAGATGTTGCAGGCCTGGAGGCTCCGGGCTTGGATGGTGACTATGTAATGGTAGACATGCCGTCGGATAATCCATGATTTGAGACCACACCACTCTGTATTGTTCTGTTCCGAGAAGAAGGTCAGGCGAGAATTCTCTAGGCTACACTCTAACAGTGCAAGTCTTTTGGCGGGTGGACAGAAGAGCAAGGAGAGGAGAGACTGCTTTCGTTAGGGACATTTTGTAACTCCGTCATCATGCTAACCCATGTGTGAAAATTCACACCTGACTTGACAATGTCATTATCGAGACATCATCTACCTGATTATTATACAGTTGTCTTCCGTCCAGATGTACCTAGCAGCAGAAGCACTCTGCATCCTATCCGGCCAAGCAAGTCCCTGTCTCATCTCAGTGTTTATCTAGTCATCATGTGGTTCATGTCATTGAGGGCCCGCTGTTCCCCGTTAAAAGCCAGTGACCCCTGTCCCTAATTTACAATACATCCAGCCAGCAGCTTCCCACTCCGTGGGCCCGAACTGCCGAGTTCATGTGTACCGTATGCATTTTCTAAACGCCATGACAGCTGCGCAAATTGCGCCACCAAAACAACAGATGCCAGACGAGATCGAGAGAGAAAGATGCTCCCTGTACGGTTACAGCGCGCCGACGAGCGAGGGCAACTACTAGTGCTCATCGCCACCCCGGCGCGGGCGCTGAGGCATGCCGCCACGCTCACCGCCTCCCCCGCGACCACGGCCACGGCCTCGGCCATCACCACGATATCCTCCGCGACCACGGTAACCACCACGCTCACCACGGCCGCGGTAACCTCCATCGCGGTTGCCGCGGTTGCGCTGCACCTGGTGAAAGCCGTCATTAGGGTCAGCAGCAGTTGCCGATGCCTCTTGAGGTTCGGGGTGGTCATCAGCCCACGATTGACTGTTGACTGGGGCAGCAGCTGGCACAGGAGTGGCGCCCGTCTCGGTGGCCTCTTGAGGAACCTTAACATCAACCCACTCTTGAGACATGGTCATGTCGTTGCCGGTATCCCATTGGCTCTCTCCTGCCGCGTTAGCGGCATTGTCAGCAACATCGGCATTGCTGGGGGCCGTGTCGGTGGGCGAAGTCTCAGCGTGACCATTGGTAAGGGCCTCCGCGGAACCCTCTTCGATCTCAGTGAGACTGGCGTTGGCAACTGTCGGGTCCGTTTGCAGCTCTCCCTGAGATTCGGTCGCTTCGGATTCCGTCTGTGCAGCGGGCTCGGTGATGAACAGCGGGGTGGCGTGAGCAATCGATACCTGCTTGACCTGTGCATCTGCTCTTCACTTAGTGCGGGTGATTTAAAATGCTACGGGAGCAACTTACAAGTTGTCTGCAGCGTGTCGCCAGCAGTGCTCTGCGTCGGCTCTTCGACACCTTCGACCAGTTTGAGCATGGTGGCAACCGCATGATCATCGCCAGCGTAAATGTGAAGGAGAACGCCCTCTAGAGCCATATTCTCGTCGGCTGAGCTGTCAGACTCCTCGGCGCGGCGGGCAGCAGCCAAACGGAGGAACTGAGAGAGGACGAGCAGGTTGCTCCTGAGAGTGGCAGCGGCATTTGCTTCGGCGGTCTGCTTAGTCTCGGCAGCGAGAGCGGCCTTTTCCTTCTCAAACTTCTCTGTCAATGACTTCTCGAACTCGGCAAGGCGGGCGCGGTGCTCCAGCTCGATCTTCTTGTGCTGCGCAAGCTGTTCTTCCAACTGGGTGAGCTGGCCCTGCAGCGCAGGCTTCTTGAGGTGAGAAGCCTTCTGGTCGGCATTAATGATTTTAAGCGAAACAAGCTCATCCAGACTCTTGTCCTTGTGCTCGTTTATGATCGACTCGGTTTTCGCGAGGTTGCTCTATGAGGCGGTTAGTTCTGCGATGCTTGGACAGCGAGTGGAGCCAGGGCTGAGGCATACGATCTTCTTGGACACATTGCGGATGGTCCTAGCAGGGAAGAGTTAACATAGCTGGCAGGGCGGTTCGGTTTGCGTACAGAACTCACTTCTGCAGCTCACGGATGTATTGGTTGTCAGAGAGGTCCTCCTGACCCTCGCCAGCGGCGACAGATGCGGGTTTCTCAGGAGTGGAGGCAACCGGGGCGGGGGACTCGGTGCGCTCCACCTTGGCCTTCTTCTTCTTGGAAGACTTGGACTCGGTCGGGGCGGGAGGGTTCTGAAGACTCGGAGAAGCCATTTTGATCGTAGGTCGCTCTGTCGCACTGGTGTTGACTGTCAACTTCAAAATAGAGCTGTCGTCAGGCGACCGTTTGTTTTGGGTGCTGGTGCGGGCGCACGCGATGAGCCAACAGTGGGGTTCTGGAGGCGGGAGCGGGGATTCCGCTGCTAAGATCAAGCAGTGAACGGCGAGGGGCGGTATTCGGGCTTAATTGCTCGGATTTGGAGGAAAGAAAACCAGAAAATGCGCGGTGGGAAGTGCTCAAGTGTTTGGTTTGCCTTTTGGGGGAAATCGGGGCTGCAGCGGGTCCAGAATTTTTTGGTCGTCAAAATCGTGCCCCTGGCATCTCGGTCCTGCCCGGACATGTGCCCGGCCCTCCCGCCTCGTTTTGGGTCGCATTTGGAGCACGGACGGAAGGTGGCAGAAGCAGCAAGAACAGGGCCATTCGTGACCGAACGCTTCTCGGTGCAGACAAACGACATCGGCGCCATTGTAGCTCGCTATTCTATCTAGTTTGGATGCCTCCAGTCTCCCTACCGACGACACCAGACACATCGCCAACTTACAAGGTCGGTTTGACTGCGTTCGTACAGCGTTTCGTATATACATGCTTCGTTGCCTGCGCGGCAATTCTCCTGGAAAACGCAGCCTTGTAGGCAGTCCACTCTCCTCTGCGGCTGGTTTCATGGCTACGGGCCCAATCTCATCCCCACAACTGAGCTCATACTGCCTGTTTTCGCCACTATGCACTGGGCACACTACATCATAAGCGTCAAATACCTGAACCAGCAGCGGGGCCTCGGTTTTTGAATTCCATGGGATATCGATGAGGACAATGTCCTCAGCTTTCTTGTCCTCGTTTTGCCGAGTGCTTCAGCTCATCCCTTGAACTTGGCAAGGGTGTCCTGAACGCCAAGGTCAGCAGCCAGCGGGCAGAATGCGGGGATGAACGGCATTGCCTACCCCGGTGACCTTCCGAACGGTTCGAGCAGTGATGCCTCGCTCGCCGCCCTGTTTCGCCTCGATGCCAGCCTCTTTCATCAAGCTGGATAACCTTGTGAGAAATTATGACTGTTCAAGGGGTTGCGATATTGTAGAGACTTACGTTTGCATGAAGAGGACATAATCCAGAAATATCTGCGAAATAGGCCATGAGAAGACTGTAGCGACGCGTCAGGAAAACGCCTACCATCACGTCAACATTTTTGCTCAAGTTGCAACCTGAATGGGCCTTGACAATCTTCTTGACTGTTGCTCGAGGGTAGAGTTTTTGTCCGGGCGCCATTTTGTCTCCGGTGGATTGGGGAGCGCAATAACGTGCTTCGCTGGGCAACGACACGCGATGGTGATGGTGGATTTATGTGGAATCTGAATGCCTATGCGTATTGATGGCGTCCGATGGTGTTGACATTGGCCCGAAGGTCAGTAGCCAATCGGGTTGCATGACGTTGTACCCCACCAAACGAAGCTGATGGCTTGGTGGGGTCAAGCGAGGAAGAGCACTCTGCCTGACAACATTATCGCCGACAAAACAAAAAAGTAGATCAATCTATCGAGTTGAACCAATAACCTTGCAAGTCCACGGGCTGCGCTCCCAAAATGAACAGGCGAATGGTACAGAGACCTGCTGCCTTGAGGCTTTCTCCGCTAACGATTTGCATCAGTTGTCGAGGGAAGATGAAGAGGCAGTGGGCGATGAAATCGAGGTTCGCCGCGAAGACCAGGACAAGATCAACAAGTTCAGTCGTCTGCACCAGCACGAGCTCTTGATCAAAGAAGAATTGAAAATAAAAACTGTCGGTGCAAGTCTTGCACAACCTCAACTGGCAGCGCTGATATACTTTGAAGAAGGAGAAAGAAGAGCTGGACGATATCACCACTGAGCTAGAACTCGCCGACGACGACGACATTATCCCGTGAGTTTCCTTACGAAGTTACACTAGTGGCCAAACCCTAACGGAATGCGGGGTAGATACAAGGTTGGCGATGCCTTCTTTCATGTGCCACTGTCACAGGCCCAGGAGATGCTCGGTATCTCAACAGCGAGGGTGGAAGAAGATATTTCCGAGCTCGAGGACAAACTCGGGAACATTCGCCAGGAGATGACCCAACTGAAGGTGGAGCTGTATGCAAGATTTGGAAAGACGATCAATCTTGAAACATGACGGCAGTAGCCAAAATCCAAGCCTCGAGCATGTGAGGGCTGCTCCAGATCGATATTGTGTAAGCGCGGCACAGCTGCAAGTACACAGCTTCTTACACCATGGTGACAACTTGCATTGGCTTAGGCAGACCAAAGCAAAGCGTCCTTACCGAAACCGACGGGACTGCGTTCAAACGCAGACCGAGGCCGATCACTTATCCCTGTTCACGATACGTACCGCCTTCACCCAGACTTTGAGATGGCCGAGCGCAGGAACTCGGTTTCAGGCGCTACAATCTAAGGACGAAAAGTCTGTAGCCCCGGGGCCTAGTCTTGCAAAAATGGTTGGGTATGAGGAGTCAGAAATTTGGTCATCGTACTGTCCATGGCCCCTCGTCTCACAAGGTCGAGAGCTGATGCACGGTGATCAGAACCTCGATACCGAGGGCGCTCCAGAGTAGCTAATATAGCCTACACAGTCCCTACTTTAGCTCCCTGTCTGTTGGATCTTGGGTCGTGTTAGAGAAGAGGATGTTTGTTAGTTCCCTCCAACGTGCATCATTGACATCATCTAAGCAGGTCCGTTAGGGGACAAGTTCGCTGGGCCGAATTCTGCGCATGCCCGAGCCCGGAGGATTGGTCAACCCCAATGTCGACGTCAACCGCCTCCCGGAAGCCCGATTTCAGCTATTCGCTCACTGCAGATTAGTCTATTAAAATCAAGCTGCACCGCCATCTGCAATACTCGAAAGATAAATCGCGTCTGCAGGCGCCTACAATTGCCCGTTATCGGAAACCGGTATTCCAGGACTGCCTTTCATGGAGTTGAAGCCACAGATGTAGAGACGAAGTGCGGTAGGATCTGATCCTTGGTTGCTGACATGGTCAGCCCCCCAATGGGCTTGGTGGGATTTCAATATTTCCCAGCTATGAACCTTGCCAATTGTATCAGCCAGGGATGGTAACCAGGGCGCCTATTGGCCCGAGGAATAGTCATTGGGGATGTCCGTCTAACGTGTGAGGGCGGGAGCTGAGGTCCGGGGAAAGTTTATCATGATCCCTTCCATAATCCAGTGCCACACAGGACACCAGGCCATGAAGTCCAACTTGAATGCACCAGCCGCAACGGCAGACAACGCGGCCGAGATTTGTCGACAAATTCAGAGTCTCGTAGTTACTAGCTCCCGCATGGCGACTGGGGCAAGTCACCGCGCATCACGCCTTGCTCGTTTGGTGCCGCTGCATCTAGATTTGCAAGATGAGATGGCTGGCTACGGCGGTCGAGCGGCGATGGCCAACCCGTCTATTTCTTACCTTCAATACCCCGTCACAAGGCTCAACTGTCTGACCTGGCATTCAACCTCATTCATCCTGCAGCATACCCATCGAATCACACAGAGCCGTTTGGTGTACATCTAGTTCCAGGGCCCTCGTTTGCCCACCATGTCTGAAACTCGGAGCCTCGGTGAACCTGGTTCGCCCAGACGCTTCCTTCTCATTTCGAATGAGGTTCAGGAGGGCGTCGTTACGCCTCCACGGTTACATGCCGAGATTGAGAGCACACCCATTGAGCCTCATGTCGAGACATTTCAACATGATGCGTCCTTCAGCACTTCTCCAGTCAGTCCCCCACCAGACGACTTCCTCCCAGCTCAAGAGGTTATTCGGACTGCGGATGATGGACACGGGAGGGAGGCCACCCAAATACATTACGGCCGTGAGTACCACTTGACTTTCTTTTCTTTTGCCCAAGCATGAAATTGACACTTGGGCCATAGGCTGCGCCAATTGTCTTAGTAAGCTAGTTGTCAAGATTGACGAAAAAGATGCCTCCCAGTATCTCGGAGAGACAGGCAGTAGCCAGGTTCCTATTGCCTCTTCGGTTCGCATTTCAGTCCCGGCTACGGGTCCGGGTCCGGCACCGGACGGGATTTCAATTTTAGTCACGGCTCCGACCGGGGCTCCCGACAAGGCAACCCCGTACAGCGGTTTCAATACAGATGATGATGATGAGGATACAATCATTGCCTGGGAGGAAAATGACCCCGAAAACCCATACAACTGGTCGGGACGCAAGAAGAATACCATCTTGGCCACGACGATGTTGCTTATCGTCAACTCAACCATGGGCAGCTCCCTGCCAAGTAACGCGATACCGTACATCGCGGCCGAATGGCAGATCGAATCGGAGCAACAAAAGGTGTTGCCCATCTCGGTGTATCTGATTGGTGAGCATCTCGAGCATCTTCTGAGTGACAGTCATGTCTGACCTGTGAACTCTAGGATATATCCTCGGTAAGAAGCTGCCCGAATACGTAGCGGGAGCAATGAATTAGGCATCATACTAACACTCGGTAAGGTCCGATCCTATGGGCACCCCTCAGCGAACAATATGGACGAAGGAGACTTACACTAGCAACCTTTTTCTGTTTTGCCGCCTTCACTATGGCGTGTGCGCTGGCACCGAATTGGCCCTTTTTTCTTGTCTGTCGGTTGCTTGGCGGCGTGTTTGCGAGCGCCCCTATCGCTATCGTGCCGGGAATCATCGCCGACACACATGGGGACCCAAGGACCAGAGGTCGCAGCATGGGTCTTTTCTTTGCTGTAAGTTACTCTATCGTAAGTGCCGTCGTCGATGCTGATACAGCTCAACCCCAGACAACACTGTTCGGTCCGCTTCTCGCTCCCATTGTGTCCGGATATTCTGCGCCCGCGCTTGGATGGCGTTGGGCATTTTGGATCGGACTCATGTACGCTGGAGTCACCATGGCAACCCTCGTTTTCCTCCCGGAGACCTTTGGGCCCGTTCTTCTACTTCGCCGCACACAGGCCATCCGAAAGCAGGAACCAACCGCGCGGGTCGTAGCGGTGCATGAACTCGAGAAGAAGTCGTTCAAGGAGCTGACAACGGTTGTCCTGATGCGGCCGATCCGTATGATTATCTTCGAGCCCATCGTCAACACGAGCTGCGCATACCTTGCCTTGGTCTATGCCATTTTTTACATGTCCTTTGGCGCCTACCCCATCATTTTCCAGGGCCTGTACGGTCTCTCGCCCGGCGAGTGCGGTCTAACCTATCTCGCTATTGGCGCCGGTTGTCTGCTCGCACTGCCCATCTTCTTCGCGTACGACAACATCCTCCGCCGTGCCCAGACCCAAAACGCCCCCTGGACCCGCCGCGAGGAGTCGCGCCGTCTGCCACTCGCCTGCGTCGGCGGACCTATGTTCGTCATCTCCCTCTTCTGGCTCGGTTGGACTGCCCGGGAGCCCATCCACTTTATCGTTCCTATGCTGGCCGGAATCCCCTTCGGGCTCGGATTCATGTGCATCTTCCAAGCCCTGCTGTACGTTGTATTTCTCTCTTCTGGTACCACTCTAACTAACAGCCTGGCCTAGCAACTACCTGACCGATGCCTACGAAATCTTCGCTGCCTCAGCCAACGCCGCCGCCTCGTGTTCGCGGTCCCTACTTGCCACTGTCCTCCCCCTCGCGACCGCTCCCATGTTCGCCCGCCTCGGAATCGCTGGCGCCTGCTCCCTCCTTGGCGGCCTCGCCACCCTCATGTGCATCATCCCCTTCCTCTTCCTCTGGCAAGGCGAGCGCATCCGTGCCAACTCACAGTTCTGCATCGCCATCCGACAGCGCCGCGAGGAAATGGCTGCCCGCATCGACGCCCAGCGGAAACGCCGTACCTTGCGCGAATCGAGCCTCGGTGGGTTGACGGGGAGTACTGCCGTGCTGAATGCCAGTAGCAAGGGTGTAAGCACCACGAATCCCAGCACGATCGTTGCCACAGAAGATGGCTCGGGGTCGTCAACGCCCGTTGGTGGTGCGGCGAATTCGGTGAGATTAAGTACCCCTGGCCAGCGGTCAGGAGAGTATGTGTAGCTTGGCGGTATTATACACGACACGATTATGATTACCTCCGTGCTGTGGTCAGCTGTGATGTGCATCAATGGCGGCACCAGTATCGGCATCGGCATGGGAAAGTACGGAAAAGTGAAATCACGGTGCATTGGGTCGGATCAGGTCAGGTGGGAACAGAACAGGATAGGTCTGGCAGGACCAGCCAGTTTGGGCTGTCTACGGAGAACACGGGGCGGGTAAGAACCTCAGGCTGACAGGGCAGCATTGGGAGGCGCAATATTTTGAGACTTGGGGTGTCACTCTGTGTTAGCTTCATAGTCCTTCAGCTTTCCTGCCGTATAGAAAATTCAATGTTGAATGAATGCAAATACGTAGACAAACAAGTTGTCCTTACCAGGCAGGTCAGATCCATCTGTTAGAAGATCTTCGCTCCTCTTTTCTGCACTGTTTTGTTCCGGTCCCATTGTCCATCGATCAGTATGTCACTTCGTGGTCTTGATGCTTGGTCCCAACAAAGTGTGACTCTGGTTGACATTGTCTACGTGTTCATTCTCAGAACATCACCCAGGCATTCATCATCACTCATCACCGACCGACAGAACTTAGGCCAGGCAATCTGATATTTGAGTCTGCTAACTCATACATTGCCAGCCTAGAGCGTTGCGGCCTCAAATACTATACACGGGAAAAAAGGAATACATGGAACCTCCAGACTCAACATTCCCGAATAATGCGCCTAAGCACACTAGCTTCCCTGATAAGCATACCGGAATCTGCTACCTCTCATCCTTGATTAAAGAGACACCACCGAGCTACTGCTAACAAAACTTTTGTCTTCCCACGACATCCAGATCTAGCATCCCCAATGACGCCCGCCCGGTCCTGCTTAGGCCTGCGGCAGGGTTCACATACAAGCCATCAAGCCGTTCCAGCTCTTCTGTATTCATAAAAGGGAGCGTTTTCGATTTGCCATTCCAAGTTTCGGGTCGTGACACTCCAACCATGCTGCCGCAAAACCCCGAGTCCACGTCTGAGGCAGCTGCGGAGCGGAGTCTCTTGCTGGTGATGGTATTGCTTCGGATTGAACCAGTGTCTGAAGTAATTTCCGCTAGTGCATCTCCGGGTAGCGGCAGCATTCTCTGTGAGTGTGGCCTTGAATGTGGGTAAGAATGAAAAGACGAGTTGTCGTGGTTTGTCGACAACGTGCTCAAGGGCGTCAGAAACTTGTCCGTGCTCGCCGTTGTTGAATCTCTTGCCTGGCTTAGTATTGGCGTTCTTGGGAGGTTCTGCTCCGCTATGCCTGTGTGAAGCACGGCCGCCATTTTGGCACTCAAGATAACTCCGCTGCGGGCGTCTTGTAACGCCGCTGGGCAGTTGGCTGTTCGAGATAGGCCTCTTATGTGCTCAATCCCATGTCCAAGGCTCCTTAGCTCCCGGCATCCATTTTCAGTAGGCAGCAACTCAAGTTCTGGGTATTCCAAATCGCGCCTGTATCTGTCGGTACCTTTACGGGCGCTTTCGGCAGATTTGGGACTTCCACCCCCTGGCGAAGCTTTGGACGCTATAAGTTTGGTCAACCCAGATTTGACTGCTTTGCCAAACCGACCGTGCAGGGAGGCAGAAACTGGCTTCAGTACTGGTTGAATGGAATTTGTGCTTCTGCATTTCATATGAACAAAAAAGGTGTGTTTTTGTGCCGTGGTATCCATCGTGGGCATTTTGGCATCAGCCGACTCTTCGTTGCGTTCTGACCGGTCGTGTGATGGGAATCTTGTCCACAATTCGGAGATTCTCGACAGGTTTCGCATGTGCGCCTTATTAATATTTTGAGAGTGACCAACCGTGAAGTTGGACGCAGGAGTGCCCTCGCGCAACGGTGATCCATAGCTCGGCGCTCGGTATGGCCAGCTCCTGGTAGATGCAAACCGACCACCTTTCTCTGTGTCAGCCGGGAATGTTCGAGTTGGAGTACTCCAAGTAACCTCCTCGTCCTTTCGAGCGTCACCATAGATTGTTAATGAATTGCGATAACGTTTTAGTGCGACGATCACTTCGAGAGGGCGTTCGTATAGATTTCCATCGGGGTAGCTTGACCGCCTGTTATGGCCATCGGGTCGGTGTGCTGCTAGATTCCGTAGCCTGGCTTCTTCCTGAACAGCTTTTTGCCACAGTTCCGCGGTGCTGCCCTCGCAGTCAACCAAACCGGGCGAGATCGATGAGAATGGCAAGGGGTTGGTTTTGCAACTTGCTCTTGAATCCGGACGCTGAGTTGGGGCAGCAAATAGATGATCTGTTGACAGAGGTGGACGCTTTGGCTGGGATCGTGTGCCATCAAAGCTTCTAGGAGGCAGCTTCATTCTCCGAGGAAAGGTTAGGTGGAGTCGAGCGAGCAAAGAAGGCCGAGTCGAGTCGAGATCTGCTGGATGCTCTCCCATTCGCCTCTGGAATTTGGCAACGATTGTCGGAGGGGCGCCGCCGCCTAGGCGGAAACGGCCAATGCTCTTCTCAGCCTTGTCTCTGGTCATATCTCGTTTGGTTGGGGTGGAGGGCGAGACGGGCGATGTCAAGCCAGTCTGAGCAGATGGTGCTTGGTTAGCGACGCTTTTGAATGAATCTCCAGTCGTGGTTGCGGTTGCAGTTGCTGTTGGCCGAGAGCTCCCAGCAGACAGCGAGTTCTCAAGATGAGGGTTTCCCGAGTTCCCGAGCCCTTCAATAGTTAGCAGGTTGGGTAGAATGGGCCCAAGGCTTGTGACTTACAGCTGTGCCCAGCGGTCGTAAGTTTGTACTGACCCTTGGCGGTCCAGCTAAGGAACTGGGAGTTTGGAGTGCCGGGATTCGGATCCACACTGTTTGCTCTAGAGGGATACACTGACGAGGCAACAGTGGCCGGCCAGGCCAAATAATTCTTGCCGCAGCCGGAGCGGGTTGCTTGAACGCTACCAGAAGTTCTTCTTGTACTGCCCATCAATTGAGGCCCAGTCCCGCTGGAGCTATGTTGGCCACTTGCTGCCTTCCGAGTGCTGTCTCTTCGGGGGGCGGAATTCACCGTCGACTCATCTGGGGTATTGAACGCCTCGGTAGACAGTTGGCGATGAATATCCATATCGTATAGATGAACTATATCGGGACGTGGGTGCTCAATCTCGGCCAACGTTTGATTTTGCACCGAACTGCACCTCCTGATATACACCACTTCTGCTTCCTCAATACTCGGCTCTTGATCATCCTCAGAAGCCCGCAAGCAAGAGACAGAGGGTGAGTCTGATTGTAGACCCTGACTGCGCAGCCACGTGCTGAGGGGTGACTGATCCATTGCTGATGCCGTCTCAGATTCTGGAGTTCCTTGGCGAATAGGAGAGTGAGAGCGTGAAAAAGAGCGCGATGGTCCGGAGAAAGGCATTCTGAGAATGGGGGAGCCGACACTACCGCCAATAACCGGCGGGAAAGACTGTTGAATCGAGCTATCATCCCTCGACACACGTCCTCTTTCCGGGTACCCCAGGAGCTCGTCAAGCTGGCCAGCGCTGTACGACAGCCGCCAAGAACCAATTGATGATGTCTCATGTGTGCTTGGAGATGACTTGGGGTACGGATCAGATGACAGTGGCATCTCGGGAAGGGAGCTGCGCTCACGTCCGATGCTCTGAGAGATAGGCTTTGGTAGGGGGTCGGGGCAGCTTGCACGACGCGGCCCTGGAGAGCATTCCTCCTCTGATGTTTCTTTTCTTGCGGGCGTGAGGCCTTCCGACTCGCTATTGCTTGTATCCTGCGTATCTACTTTGCTGTCTTCGGTAACCGAGAACTCCAGGTTATCCCGGGGACCGCCACCAGGCAGGAAGTCAGCCGACGGAGAACGACGTGAGGGACTCGAATCAACATCGCCTAATGTCGTGTCTCGACTTTCGCTACGGAGCTCCTCTCGGATTCTCTTGTGCATGAGCCGCTTCAGCTCGGCACGCCGCTCAATCTCCTCCTGGCTAGTGCCAACAGCTGACCGAGCTTTACGACGAGGCAGCGAATCTTGTGATAAATGACGCTTGATATGAGTGCGGACAAGCTGCAGGGTACTCGTGCTCTTGTTGTGTGGTCTTGACTCAATTTCGTCGTCGGTGTCGGAATCTTCGATGACGAGCTGACCGAGTTCAACTGGGTCGATGGGACCAATGCCCGCTGTGATCGATGGGTGGGCTGAAGAATGGGAGGTCGGCGAGATCGATGCAAATCCGACGAGCGTGGGCATGATCGGATTCATCGAGAGCGGGCCTGGGGGTCGGGTGAGAGGAGGGAGTGTGGACGACAAGTCTTGGTCTCTAAACGCCCAAGACGGCGTCTTGGCCGAGCGGTTTCCGGTGCAACAACAGAAGACAGACATGATGAACATCCCCCAAGGAACATGAGATATGGGTAGTGCGTTTTGACGTAAAACTGGAGCAAGTGGTTTCCAAGAAAAGGAGTCCACTGTGAATGATGAGGGGATACGATGCGTTGCTGCGGACGAATGGGATCCAGAGGCAAGTTGACCAGCCCTCGAGTTTGATTTGCACTCTCGCCCGAGCTCAGTCGAAGCAGGCAGAGGAGAGCACAAGACACACGATCAACTGGAGCAATCAGCCCGGCGATTTCCCGGCATAGAAGGTGCTCTGGTTCATGGCTATGAGGTGTGGGAAAGAGCAATCGGCTCGCAAGCACAGGGACCCCCACTCTCATGCAGTTACCTTGGAGGTTTAAACGGAACAAGAGTCTCGAAATGCCATTATATCGGGTATCTGTCCAACCAAATTATGCTAAAGGGAATTCGCCGCCGGAGGCTTGTAGACAGGCCGAGATTTCTCTCCGTCGTACACGTTCCCGCTGCCATCGTACGGTGTTCGGCTGTCCTTCGTGGTAGGCCAACTCTTGGCAATATGATCCAAAATTCCCAGCCCGCTGGCGCCGACAAGCCTAGAGTTTGGTTCGGGGATCGGCAACGCGCTTGCTGTCTCGTTGTGCAAGAAACCAGGGTACGAGATCGAGTTGTTGACGGCCGCCGCGTTCTCGGGATCCTTGTTCTTCTTGTAACCGCCAATGTCGGCCACGTATTGGAATACGTTGGCTCCGACGTCATACCTACCGAGATGAGGAAGGCCCCAGTTATACTGTATTGTTGACAAAATGCTGTAATGTGTGTAAAAAGTCTTGTCCTCTGTTCCCTTGAGCGCCGGGGGTATAGCGCTGCCCAAGAACAGCGTGACAATTTTGTTGGGCTCACTATACGTTTCCGACTCGTCGTATGTGAGCATTATCAAAGTCTTCTCGTTGAAGGCCTTGTCAGCTAGTAGAGGCTGTAGGAACTTGCGCGACCAATCAGTCGCCGTCTTGAGCGTGGTGTTATGCCCGTCATTCATCATGTTTGGCGTCATGAAGACAAATTGTGGCACCCGCTTTGCTTCAAAGTCTCGCCGGAAATCGTCGAAAGACAGCAGACACAGCAAGCGCTCGCCATCATTGGTGATGCTATCATATGTGACAAATGGGCTGCCCGACGGATCAGTACATCTGTCAGAAATTAAGGACGCCAGGATCGTCATACTTGTGTTTCCGTACGTAGTCCCACGCCCCGTTTCCGGTGGAGCCATCGCTGTAGTTACCCATGAAGCCCGGGCCCGGCATATCTTCAAAGTACCCAGCCCACGATATGTTTCTCGTATCGAGCAAGTCGACTACGGTCGCGACCTTTTCTGGTAATCGTACCCAGTCGTCATGGTTTAATCCAAAGTAATCGCCGCCTATCGCAGCTAGATAGTTGGGTTGGCTCGGGTGCGTATGCGCATAGTATCGGGTCGTCAGAATTCCCTGACGCTTCAAGTCCTTGATGCTCTCGTCGACAACGACTTTGGCAAAGTCCTGCGCAAAAGCAAAAAGCGGCTGTTAGCATTGAGATAACGTAAAACTGGCGGGTCCACGACAGCGCTGCGCACCTGGTTTTCCAGCCATATTGTGATGAACCTATCGAAAGCCTTTCCAGCAACGAGTTTGGACTGGGCGGCTTCGGCTGCCCCGAACCAAGCCGCCATCCAAGAGAACAAAAAGAATAGTCGACTCATTCTGTCAATGCATCTTGAGAAAGGATAAATCAGTGCCGGAGCGGGCAAAACCAGGTGCTGATCGCCAGAAAAGGTCAGTGTTGCACGGCGAAGTTGGACCGTCCTAGACAACACGTTGCACGTGGTTCCAAGTTGTCACGAAACGGCGCCAGGAATTTAGTGAAGTGGCGGCCAAGGATGCCGTGCCCAGCGGCCCCTGTCCGGCCTCGGTAGCAGGGTGAATTTGGTGTGGGGTGCGACCCGGAAGCCCAGCCCCGCAAACCCGTGTGTCGCCGATGTTTTACAGACTAGGGCAAGACTGCTCTTGAGATTGCAAAGAGCAATAAAATCTCACGCGCCCAGGAAGAAGTTGATACAGTACTCTCATCAAAAAGTGAATAAATGGCCTTTCCAACACAACCTAATGTTACTTGCTCACAAGCAACAAAAATTGGACAATACCGGATTCGAACCGGTGACCTTTCACAAAGCGCATTTGTAGGATGCGAAGCGAAAATCATACCCCTAGACCAATTGCCCTGTGAAAGTTACAATTTTATGCTGGTGTTGCCTTTATTAACTAGCACTATCGAATAACATCACAACTTCATTACATTCAACAGCTTAGCACCTTTGATATCGATGAGAGAAGGGGAGAAGCTGTTCATTAACACATAGACATACGCAAGGCCATTTATAATAAACCTTGAGATGATACTGGCCCTTGTAAAGAAATCCAAATTCATGTTCACCTCCAAGAACCAGGTGAGCAGCCAGTGACATCACCGTGCAAGATATCGCGCCTAGCGCCTATCGCCGTGAAATATGTTTGATATTTGAGTTGGGAAAGAAATAGATTCATTATTTTCAGTAGTTGCAATCAACTTCGGATCTAGCCTCCCAGGTCGACAGTATTGAGCAGGCCCTCTGTATATGATGTTTAGTCCTGACCGTCCACTACCGGCTTCATGCACTGTAATTGGTTAGCTGGGTAACAGAAACGATGACAGTTTGGGGGCTGCGATATCAGTTAACTACCTCTCTTCTCGGTCCCAAATCCCCGTGGTACCTTGAGCAGCTGAGAATAAAACCCCTGTTGATCCCTCAAGGCGCGTTCTGATGACCAAAATTCACGGTAGAGGTCAGAGGGTTCTTTAAGCTAGAGAGAGAGACATCACGGTGATTACCGGCCCTTCTGGAGTCCATTCAGCACTATCAATCTGTCTATCCGCTTGCTTACCTATCCTCCCGAGTTGCCTATCGCTGTTCCCCCTACCTGCCGATTCAGAGCATACCTATCAGTATAATCCAACTCCCAAAAGATTGTTCGCACGGTACTTTATGGCTTGACTTTTCGAAACATCGCATGGGCTGTCCCCTGCTGAATGCCCATCAAGTCGCCTGCTAACAATCACTAAAGGGTTTGTTGGATCGTACAGCCCCTCAAAGCCCCCTGCGGAAAGACGAAAACCCCAGCCGGTCGAAATCCGGAACAGCGCCGCTGCCATTCTTGGCATAATGGACCGACGTCGTCTCCGACACCACTGGCTCCCCGCAGTCAGTTGACACCTCCTTGACCTCGATCACAGTTGCCCCGTCCCTCGAATATGTACTCTTGACGGTACGGCTGGAAGACGAGCTTCTCTGGTGCGTAGTATGGCTCGTGGCCGCACCGAAGTGCTGAAATACAGAGTCCATGTTCAAACCAGCGAATTCGTGCTGGCTAATCCCAGCCAATCCGCTCATCCGGGGCCGCTGGAGCTTGCTTGGGAAACTCGCGAATCTGCCAGGGAAATCATTCTCAAAGTCATCCTTGAAGCTGCGAGTAATACCGTCTCCTGTGGTGGCGCTACTGGAACTAGTGCTGTCGTCCGTGGTGAAGACACTTAGGTTGTTCATACCAAAGGTACTGGTGGTGCCTCTCATATAGCTGCTGGAATGCCGTGCAGGGCTGAAGCCGCCGGTGTCTCTCATACCGCCGAAGCTTGAGCTTCTGGTATGGAAACTAGAACCAGTATTCGAGTTTGCAGACCTGGGGCGGTCTTCGAAAGCGCCAGAGAACCGTTGACTGGTCCATTCCTTTCCCTCGGCGCGCACTCCGCTTTGCCCAGTAGCCACGGGGGTGTTAGTGTTAGCACGGAGCGTGCCAAGTTCGATCGTTGCACGATTTACCACGTCGTACTCGGGCGAACCCCTCGGAGCTGGATCATCTTGTGCCCTGCGAAGCAACTTCTCCGCTTCGTTCAGGTTCCCTCGCATGCGGGAGAGAGTGGCCGCAACCACTGCCGCTTGGCGGGTCATCCAATGTGTACGTCCAAGGCTCTTCGAACATCTCTCCAGAAGTTCGGCAGACAGCTCTCTTGCCTTAGCCTCTCTCTCCTGAGCCAGGCAGATCTGGGTAAGATCCAGTGCGGCGCGCAAGGTCAGAATGTGATCGGGGCCAAGGCGCTGCTTGTAACCATCAAGGATAGCGCGGAGGAGTTCTTGACCCTCGACGATGACCCCTTGATGCAACCATTCTCGGGCCAGATTATGGGCGGTAAGGAGCGCGATTGCGTCGACCTTGCTGGCGTCCCTCGAAAAAACGCGAAATGCCGCGAGGTATGCGGCTTCGGCTGTGCTTCGGTTGGTTTTGACTTTGCCATGCTGCTCTGGGCGAGGGAGAAGGCCCAAGTGATGCTGATTGTCGTAGGCAAGCGCGGGAATCGATGGAGGGAGTTGATGGCCAAATCGCCTTAGGCCGCGTTGATACCAGTCAACCGCTTGAGATACGCCCGCGGCATTATTCTGGTCGAGAAACAGGCAGGTGAGTTCACCAATGGCCTGGAATTTGACTCCGTGCTTCTCGAATGTTTCATCGGTACAGTTGCTGATCAACCTGTTGTAAACGCGGGAGGCATCCTCAATGTGCTCTGGAAATTTGGAGCAAATGTAGGCTAGCGTGCGTGCTGTAGAGAGGATCGCTTGCTCCTTCCATGCGTTATGGCTGGGGATCATACCCAAGGCAACTTCGCAGGCATGCTTAGCTTCATTGTTCTTGCCATGCGCGAGATATTGCGAGGCTAGCAACGTCCATTCCGCAAATCCAAGACGGGTTTTGACCCATTCGGAGATGGGTTTCTCCTTCTGAATCATGAAGCTAACAATCGCCTCCGCATTTTTCCCAGATAGGAGAGCCTCGAGGAGAAGCTCGTCGGTCTTGGCCGCCCCAGAGACCTCGTCGTTCCTGTCATTGAGACCCTTTCCAACGCCTCCATCTGCCTTGTCGTCTCTCGGCTTGTCTCCAGAATCATCCTCGTCATGGTCCTTGTAAGGGGGAATGTACCGTCGCACGCCAGTTGCGTGGTACCAGGCTTTTTTGGGCGGAGATGAGAAGCGCCAATTCAGAATCTGGGACTTTTTGGCGGCTTTCTTGACATGGTCGATGAATTTCTTCCCACCCGTGCTGCTTGGCGTCTGCTGTTCATCCTCGTTCTTGGTCACAGATTTTGGGTGGGTTGCAAGCCATCTCTCAAGGACCTGACGAGCATCGGTGTCAGATCGGTTATTTTCGGCACCAATTCGAACCATCGCCTCGCAGGCCAGGCGGCGCTGCTCAGCCGTGTCAGCGTCTTCAGCCTCATCTGTTTCGTTTTCTCCTCCCTCCGTCTTGTCGTTCTCGGCCACGCGAACAGCACCAACGTATCGACAGTCAATAACGGGGACGCCGTCTGCCTGGTCGGTTTGCACAGCAGTGACAAGCAAGCCTGGCGCCTCTAAGTCGTCCTCGCCTCGCTCGCGTAAAACGAAACAGTTCTCCCAGTGGAGGAGCGCATTGTAGAAGTGCACTACGACCGATACCTCTTCGCCATGCGGCTCAAGCTTTCGGTTCCTGATTTGCTTCTCCGTCACGACCTCCACATGCCACTTACCAACCACCGCACCATGTGCGTCGACTCTGACGATGCGCTCTTTTCTAGTTTTGCGCTCGTCCAGGTCCTCGCAGAGGTCGATAGGCATATCATCCAGCGTTGCCGGACACCATGAAAATGGGCCGGTATCTTTCATGGTGGGCTTTCCGTGGAGAAGGCTGGAGTGAGGGACTGCACCCAAGTGTATCATCATATCTTGCGTTATCTCATGCTCTGGACGGTCCATGTTACAGCGGGGGACGTCTGCAAGAAGGGCCGCTACAACAGTACGATCCCGCATCCACGAAGTGCTGCGGCCACGCAGAATGGCCAAGATATCCCCGACGTACTCAATTGTGGCATGACGGATGCGCAGGATAAGAAGGGTCGCGAGCCAGTGAGCGCGCGATGCCGTGCCTGGATGCTTGGCTAAAATCTCGTCGTCGAGATCCTTGAGATCTGGCTTATCTGGGTCTGGCCCTTTGAAGAGAATCTTGACCTCCTTGGACATAAACAACTCGAGGGCAGTCCAACATCGCGTGAACCATGGTGAAAGCACGACGGCAAGACAGGCGGTAGCGGCGTCAGTGAAAGGAATGTTCAGCAGATACCGGTCATGGACGACGGTGTATTTCGCGTTTTGGTAGTTGCGATGCATTTGGCTGAGGGCCTTGGAGCGCGCCTTGGGCTCAAGCGGTATGGATAAAGCGTCCCACCAAATGCCCTCGCAGTCCAGAGATTCGGCAATACGACCAAAGAAGTCAAACAAACAGCTGTTGACGGTACCCTTTTCCTTCTGGCCCACACCAGTTCCATCAGACCAGACATGGGAGATTGCAATGTAATGATCGTCTGTCTCGGCCAGCTCCGGTGAGCGACGAGACCACGCCGTTCCCTTGCCGTGGTCAAAAGCATCAACAACATCGCCAACGGGGTACTTTCGCTGCTCACAATTTTCGTTCGAGCACTTGTGGATCTGGGCGAGTTTGGTGCTGTCCTGATGTGATGCTTCACACCTGCTGGCAGCACAAGATTCATGGTTTTTGTGCTCGAGTAACTGCTGATGGCGGTTGAGAGCGTCAACAAGATCCGGCAAGTCACTTTGCTTGCGCTCTGCCAGGTTGACGAAGCTCCAGAAGCGATGCTTGCAGAGCTTCAGGTCCGGAACTTTCTTGGACGCCCTCTCAATCGAGGGAAGGCTTGCCACCTTGGGAATGTAGTGGTGGTCCCATCGTTTCAGGGAAGCCACGCCCAGTCCCTTGAAAGCTAGGATGTTCGCCATCCAGTATATGACATTTGCAACATCAAACAACTCCTGGGTGGGAGACGGGCAGCCATCATGGGTCGGCTGGAACAGCGATGTCTCGTCTTTAGTATTCTCCAACAAGCTGTAACATCCGTGAATAGCGTTGATGATGTGCAGATGCGGAAGGGTATCACCCTGCTGCTCTAGCTGCTCCCGACAAGAAAGGGCGGTAAGTGCCCAGTTACGGAACGCATTCCATTGACACTCCGGCGCCGTCTGATCCATGGCCTTGCGCATCTCGCTACACTCCTTGTTGCTGCACTCACGGACCCGAGAAGCGGCACAGAGCAGTCCTAGCTGGGTCAGGAAGCCAACTTCACCGTAAGACTCGGGCTTGGGCATTGTCGGGTCTTTGGTCCATATGCGAGTGGGTGGACCAGAGTTTGCGCAGCCATTTGGAGCGGAGTCCCCCCCTGCCTTGACGGGGATGGTGAGTGGTTGGTCCGCCATGAGGATAAATGGAGGGTCCGGGAGGTGGTGTCGGTTTTTCGCAGAGCTATGGTAGCGCCCACTAGCCATGATGCCATGGTAGTCAAATCCACCGCGGTGGACGGGTTGTCTCATGGGGGGGCTCATGTTCAAGCCTTGTTCGGTGTGGTAAGTTAGGCTGTTGGGACCACGAACCAAGGTGAAGACAGTTTTACTTCTGCAATGCGGGTTGACGGATCAAACAACCAGGAGGCAAGTCTTAAAAGACTCAGCTAATCAGACGTTCAAAAGAGGCTCGGGGCAAGGAGACGACAACTCGAGATGTGCCTCCAAACTGGTCGAGACGCCTATGACGCTCTGAAAAAAGAGGGAGGAACAAGAGTGGCAAATTCAAAGACAGACGACGCTGCGCGGGCCCCATTGCTTCATATGGGCTGCCAACGCTGAGTCCTCCATATCATCAAATTGCCTTCTTTGACTTACACTGGCTGGTTAGGTCAGGCAGGTACCTAAGTATCTAGGTACCTAGGTACACTCAGCCAGTAACATACTACCAAAGGAGAAGCCCTGAATTACCCCCTCCCGCAAAGTCCGTGCCCCAGAAGCGTCCACTAGAATATACAACTGTGTACACTGCAGTGTGTTGAAGTCATCTGCAGTATTGGGCTCGCCATTGGTCATGGTAAAGACACCGCTGATGCCCAACGCCACGGTTTCTCCGGATTTCCCTGCCAGGTTGAGATTGATATCCAATAACGTTAGCTGAGGGAGCCTGGGCATGATGGGTTGAATGCAAGTGAAGAAGGATTTTTTATTTTTTCCTTTGATGGAGAGGGATTGGGTTGAGGTTGAGGTTGTGTGTCCGTATTTGGTGATGATCGGCGCAGGTTTGATGTGTGTTTTCTTTCTCTCCTGCCTCTTGACATCTGATAGCGGGATAAAAATATTGATCAAATCAAACTGATTGCACTGACTCATGGCGAGCATGAGGGGAAACATTGGGCTCTTGATCATTTGGGCCTGGACGCTTGTGAGGCCTAACAACTTTGAGAGCGTTTTGTCCGTTCGTCGCCAACCAAATAACCAAGCCCCTGAGCCCACTCAAGTAGTTGGTTGACCTACCCTATCCTTGCAACACTTTCGGACGGAACCCAGTGCATAGGTACTGAAGGAGAACACCAAAAGCACAGCAAAACGTAATAGAACCTAATCCTCAAACAATTCCAACAATTCATTACCTGGTAGGTAGGCATTCAAGCCCACTCCCTCATCGAGAGGGAGCAACCATTTCCCCCCCATTAGGTACCTACCCATTTTCATCTCCTTAGGTGAGCTTCCAACACCACACCCACATGAACAAGCCCTCCCATCCTTATATCAATAGACTAATCGTACACGGGTATCTTCTAACAAGCGCCGTAGTTTCCAGTTCCTGTCGTTTCCAATTCCAGTCCGATCCAATCCAACCCAGTTACTTAGCCATTCCATTCATCGCCTGTTCGTAATGTCCCTATTCCGAATGAATAACAAACGATCATGCCCGTTTCTTGTGCATCGGTCAAACACCCCCGGCCCGGCCAACCGGAGTAGTCCCCATATCCCAAAAACTTTTTGAATGTCCCATCTGTAACCACCACCACCGTCTTTGTAAATATGAGCGAACGCCGAAACCGAAAAAAAAAGAGAGAAAACCACACGCCATCTAGTTCTAGACTCCCAGCAAACAGAAGGAAGAAAATTGCAAATGCACGCCATGCAGATGCAGATGCCGACGCCCGAAACCTCAAGCATAAAACAGGGTGTGTGTGGAAAAGGACAGAAGAAAAAATCACTTCCCCGGCGGCCCATTCCTCAACATAGTCTCCCAATCCTGTTCCATCCCACTCGCTCCGCTGACCCGATTGGGATTTTCTCCCGCTCTCGACGCGGCCCTCACCAACGGCGCCGCCTTATTACCATTATCTCCCCCTCTCTGAGTGTATCCCGCACCATGGTGCTGTCCCGAACTACTTCCCGCCCTTCCCGCACCCACACCCTGCGCAGCACCACCACCAGGAGGATGATAATAATCCTCATTAACCTCCTCGAAGACCTCCACACTAACCGTCTTGATGATGCCCCTTGGCCAGGCCTCCAGGTCGAGCTCTTCGACGCTTTCGTCACGCCGGTGGTGGTAGTACCGGCGGTCACCTAGGTCATATTCATCCATATCATCGTCGGGTCCGTCGATAAAGTTGTTTCGTTTACTACTATTACTATCAAATGAGTCGCGGCGGGGTCCTTCGATAATGAGTGAGTTACGCTTGAAGTCGACGTCGCGGTCTGTGTCGGAGCGGTTGGAGGTGCGAGAGGTGGCGCCGCGGCGAAAGGAGGAGGCGCGCGAGGAGGCTCGCGTGATGGGGCGGGTGCTTCCGGCGCGGCTGGGGGCTTTGCCAGAGCGGGAACTGCCAGAGGAGAGCATGTTGCGGGCGGTGGGGGAGAATAGGGGGCCGAGGGTGAGGACGTTGGCGGCGATAAGGCCCAAGTTTTGTTCGAGGCTGGGTAGAGATTGTTAGCAACATATGGTGGTAAGGACACTTTTTTTGCTGTTGAGGGGAGCTTACTTGGCCATTAGGCTAGCCTGGAAGGCGTGAGAGGTGTAAAACGGGACGCGGTTGATCTGAGAGGCATCGGCAGTCTTGACGATGGTGAAGATGGCACACCTGACCCATGTCAGTCAACTCAAGCTTGCGACACTGAGAGGCCACTCAACACTTACATAAAGCTCAACGATGAGGTGACATAGAACGGCCATTTCATAGTCCCATCGATCTTGAGATCCCTCACGATCAAGACGGGAAAGGCGGCCAGAAATGCCCACGAAAAGACAGAAAAAGCTGTGACATGCAGGGTCAGAACAGAACGGGATATTGCCAAACCCAAAGCGACCGTGATGAAGAAGTAATCTCACCTCCTTGAAAATACCCAAAATTAAGCTGCACACTCGGATCCCAACAATCGCCCGCCACCGTTGGCCTCCACAGCTTCTCCAGCGGACGGCACTGTAAATTCATGGCCAACGAGAAGCTGAAATTAACGCCAGCCAGGAGGAAGATAAAGACCCCCAGCAGTATCCTCCACTGTCTGCCCCTCCCAAGCAGGCTGATGAACAGCAAGCAAATAGAAATCTTGGACAGGGTGGCGCTCATGAGATACCACGGTTGACCGAGCACGTCGAATTCCAAAGCTCGTGTGGGGTCGTTGGTGGTGCTTTCGACGATGCCGAAGATAGTACCTATTAGTGCCACCAGCTGCTACCTGTTAGTATTTTCCCGGTCCAGGAGAGGGGGGGGAGGGAGGAAGGAGAATACCGTGGCCACCCCAGCGGCGTAGTCATCTGCGCCAATATGTTTGTAGATTCCCGCTCGCACACAAAATCGGACAAAAGTCGTGGCGAGAGCAAAGCTCGCCGTGGCCAGCGAGAAGGAGAGAAGGACCGGCCCTCCAGAGAGATCGGCTTGTGGAGTAGCCATTTTTGTGGTTGCTAGAATATCGAGGATCGGTGTATTATGATCATGATAACCTCCAATTTTGAGTGGGACTTGATCCTGATAATGATGTAGAAGATGATGGGAACAATAAAGAACAAGGGAGAGCCGGGAATGCGGGATGGCGGATCCTGCCCTCCCAGAGGTATAAGACAGAATCGAGGAAAACGCTTCGGTGTGGCCGTGGCCCAACGGCTAAAATGAGAAAACGACTGACCAACAAAAGAGTGCTGATCAGAGGAGTCCGAAACCATAGCGGAGGTGTTCATACCAGACTGATATGAACGTGGTTCCGGGGGGCGGACCGGGAACAACCTATTGGTAAACTGATTCGCGCCCAGATCGATCGTGCCCGTTCACTCTTAAGCAGTCCATAGGCCGACAAGTCAGGAAGACCTTGGATTTGCAGATTGGCTGATAGAGCATGGGGGGGGATTAGACTAAGATGCTCATGCGTAGCCTCGACTGGGTCGTATAAAACGCCCTTTGTAAAGGAAGAGCAGTCACCGCGCAACCAGGTACGGCAAGTGGTAAAAAGCATAAAACAGGACGCCCCCGAGCGAGGCTTCTCCCCCCCTCTCTCTTTCTCTTCTGGAGCTAAAACACAAGGAGAACAGCAAGAATAGAAATAGGCTAAAACACCACCAAAAAGACATGGTGAATGGAATTGGAGAAGGGGGACGATCATGGCATTTGGTCATCAGGCGAACCAAGCAAGCAACTTGGGTACTTTGCCTGCCGCCAAAACCGCTGCTTGGCTTGTCCTGTCCTGTCCCCAGACAAGGATCACAAGTACCGGCACGTCCGTGTAAATGCGCTATCGTTATGCTTACCTTTCCAAAGTAGGAACCGGCCGGGGATTAGGAAGATAAAAAGAAATCATTCCCTGGGACGTATCCCATTGGCTACACGCTAGATTTCATGAAACATGAGCTGATCGACGAGACGGAGATGCCATTGTCGCGTGCGAGAGCCAGAGGGCCCTTTTATTGGTAGATACAGCACGGGAGCTCTAAAATGACGGAATAAGAGGACCAGCCAGTCAAGGAACTTTGCTCAACGCTGCTTTCATTCCCTCCGACGGCGCCATCTCCGAACAAAAAACTTACGTGGATCGAACCAATGCCCATCAATGGGGTTGTTAAAATTGCCTACAAAACTCGCAAGTCATCGCCGTTTTGGGAATGGTAAGTGTAGCGTAGAATGCATGAAATTCACAAAACCACCGCCAGGTGTCCGCGCGGTGTGATCGCCCTCTGTCGAAGCTTCACAGAACAATCTCAGACAAGCGCACAGGCCTAACCCCAGCGGCGCCAAGCTAAGCCGGAGCACTAACATTTTCTCCCACCCTGGAGGCGTTTCATCCCACTCTGCAAGGCCCCTTGCACTAACAAAAAATGACAACGGGACCACCAGTCCGGGCCGACCCAACCCAATATCAAGAGCGGAAGAGCCGCATGATCGTCATTCAGGCAAAAAAATAAAATATAAAACCTCCCCAATTCAGTATCTCAGAGGGTGGTACCATACACTTACTGCCAGGGCTGCCGCTTGAAACCCTCCCCCCACCCGCCCCAAAAAAAACCGATTGGCGAGAGTCGATCGCTATAGTTCCTACCAGCTGTTCATAACACTAACAATACCCGTCGTTGGATCGGTGGGTATCTACGCAAAGTAAACAACCGTGTTCGTACTCATTACATTGCTACCTCTTAATAGCCTAGAACCGTGCCTGCACCTTCTTCATCGTCTCCTGCAGCGCCCACTCACTTGACCTTTCCTTGCTCTTCACCGCTCTAGCCTGCACCTCTGTAAACCCCTTTGCCTCCACAGCTGGGTTATAGCCCAACTTATTAACCTTTCCCACCGTCACCGAGTCCAACACTGGCGCCTCCCTCCCATCCGCCCTACGGTAGACGGTCACCACAGCGGCACCGCCTAACCCTAAATTGTGCTGCAGCGCGTACTTTGTATGCGGCACCGCGCGGTTGTTAGCCCACCCCCTAAGATGCCAGACCAACTCCGCGCACTGGGCGATACCCGTTGCACCGAGGGGGTGGCCCTTTGAGATGAGGCCACCGCTGGGGTTGATAACGACTTTGCCGCCATAAGTGATGCCTCCGGCGCGGACGAGTTCGTGCGCCTTGCCGGGCTTGGAGAGGCCAAGTGCGTCAATGAGGATCATCTCGTTGGCGCTAAAGCAATCGTGCAGCTCGCATACGGCAAAGTCAGAGGGTTTGACGCCCGCTTCGGCCATGGCGGTGCGAGCGGCGTGTTGTGTCATCTCGCGGCCCATGAGGTCGATGGAGCTCTTGGAGAAGAGGCTAGGTGCGTCGGTAGCGAGGCACTGACCGGCGATGAGTACGGCTTGGTCCTTGAGGTGTGGTCGGGCGTCGAGGAAGTCTTGGGAGACGAGAACTGCGGCGGCACCGCCGTCGGAGGTAGGGCAGCATTGGAGCTTGGTCAGGGGCTCGTGGATCTTGGGTGACGCCATGATCTGGTCGAGCGTGTAGACATCCTGGAACTGCGAGTAGGGGTTGTTAACTGAGTGGGCGTGGTTGATACGCGCGATCTCGCCAAAGTCCTCGGGCTTGGCGCCGTACCTGGGATGTTGTTAGCCGTTCATTCTTCCGTTCAACAAGCTGAGCAGAACTAGTGGTTAGGGTTGTCACTCACTTCTCCATGTACTCGCGGCCAGCATTGCCAAACATTTGCGCCGCACCAGGACTATTCGTAACCCCCCTCGTCTGCGCCATCATCTTGTACGTTGTCCCCAGCGGGCTCTCGCGGTCATTGAAGAAGCTCTGCAGACTACCCGGCATCATCTTCTCAAAGCCCACCACCAAAATACAGTCGGCCCCGCCGGACGAAATGAGGTTGCGCGCCATGGCCAGACCCGTTGACCCCGTCGAGCAGTTATTGTTGACATTGTAAATGGGTATCTGCGTCATGCCAAATTGGTAAAACACGCGCTGGCCGCATGTAGAGTCGCCGTAGCAATAGCATGCGATGCCCTGGTCCACATCGTCGTAGTTGATCTGTGCATCCAGCATGGCCTTGGCGCCAGCTTCGAAGCCGAGCTCCGTGTAGTCAACCTTGCCGCGCGGTTTGATGAACTTGGTCATGCCTACACCAAGGACGTAGCATGGCTTTTTTTGCTTGGGTGCCATTGTTGGGGGAGTGTGGATGTTTGGTAGTGATATAATGATTCTTGTGCTCAAACAGATCAAATGCTGGGAGGGATTCGGCTGGGGGGGAGCGCAAGGACGCTATATAAATCAATATAAACAGGACTCCAAAAAAAAAAAAAGTTTATTGGGAAAATATTACAACATAGAAGGTTCCTCGTTTATAAACGACACGACGTTGGAGGCCAAGACGTTCATGTGCGGTCGAGAACCCCAGTCAAAGGCGACCTGTTTGCGCTGCGCCGCTTTCCCCACGTTTTCCCCAGGTTGAGAGTGCGGGGATGGGTTCGAGATGCCGAGGTACTCTTGCTTACCGTCAGGGGTCATGGTTAAGATGAGTGGAAGCGTAGGCCACAAAGTAGGTAACGAGATATGGAAAGAAAAAGAAAAGAAAAACAATGATGAGGATTTAAGACTTAGTACGAACTGTATCGGTAAGATTGGAAACGTATCTGCTTACCACACCTCGTTCATGTTCACGTATCATCCTGGGAGTCCAACTCCGTCCATCGAGCAGGGTCACAGTGAGCCTCGGTTCCAATCAGACTTGGCACCGAATCGACATGTCTGGCTCAGTGTCATGCACCCACAGGAAGAAAGCAGTTCCAGGCCAACACTTCATCTCACGACATATTCTCGGCAAGGGCTCTTCATCCCTTCTTGACCCTGTGGCCTGCCAAGATCCGTGTAGAGCATGAAAACCGCCAGCCATTGCGATTTACACTACGAACTGGACACCTGAGGAGCTGACCGTTTCTGTTGATCGCCACAATGATGACACTCTGGTTTCCGGGGAGTTGCACGTGGCAGCTGGCCCTATCACAGAGTTCACCCACGTATCTTGCGGTTAGGAACCCCCCAAAACGCCCATAGACCGCCTCCAAGGGTGACGGATTCCCCTGTTCCCGCACAAGACCAGTTGAGAGGAATCACACAGCAGCAAGTATTCGCATTGGTGCCACGGAGCCAATCACCAAGCTGAAAATACCTAGTCGACGTGAACTTCAAATTGCAATGGGTGCATCTGAGACTCGAGTGGCGTATCTCTATCAAAGTCACTGACATCTGGGCTGTACAACTCAGACAAAAAAAAGGCAACCCGTCACCCGCCACTTCCACTGGTACTGCAGCTGACAGCGGTATCCGCTGTCAATTTCGGTGATACAGCACATGTTGATCTAGACCCATTCTATGCCATCTTCCCTGGCCTGCTTGCAGCAAGTAAGAATCTTGAAACCCGTCTTGTTCGCTCTGTTGGGGCGCTGGAAGTCATAAAAGGAGACCTCTTCATCGCGCCAGGTATGAGAGAGAACAACAGACGATCTCTCCTGTCGTTCCTGATATTGAACCATGACATCTCCATCGTTTCCGAGTTGATGAGGCGCATGCTGGCGGTAAGTGGGTTTGGGTCTGTAGGATTGGGTGTGATCAGCTCGATTGAAAGGAAAACGAAGGCCCTGTCTGGCCGAAATGCACATCTCGTCAAGATGCCCAGCTGCACTGAGCGACCAGGATTGGTCAGCAAGCTCCAGGTGGAATAGATCACGACCCTCGTCCTCGTTGCTTGATCCGTAAAGATTGACCCCTAGACCTACCATTGACCCGAGGTCAGTGAACACTACTGGGGACACCATGATACTTATCTACAGCGTCATATCCAACCAACAACTCTTGGAGCTCCCGTGAGCGGATCATTTTGCCTTGGAAAGGGATGCCAAGGCCAATGTCTGCGTCGGGATACAGGGAAGTGGAAGCGAGAAGTGCCCCGCGTGCCCGAGCTGTGTGCCCTGTCTTGATTGATAGCAGTCACCAGAAAACACCACCACTCAAACAGCAGTGCAGCCAAAGCAAACGCAGTGTTATATCTGTCACTCGACTCTCAGCTGCTCCGTAAACACCGATTTCCGACCCAAAGAGCTGCGTACTTGCTTTGTCTTGCTCTGCTTTGTAGAACCCAGACGGACAAACTGATAACGAACACGCCGGCTTGAACCAATCCCAGATGAGAGTTGTAGGTAGTGTTCAGTTGTCCTTGATCTCAACACTCTGTGCAACTCCATCTGCCTCGCCCGAGTTAACTTTCTTGCCCGTCTTTGCAATCGTGCGCAGCACCTTCTCGTAGGGGAGGTCCTCGGTGGCCACGACGGTTGCTGTCTGGCTCTCGAGGGAGACTTCGTAGGACTTGACCCCTGGTTTCGTTGTAAAGAATTTATTTAGCCCTTGATCTGTGTTCTTGACACTGCTGGGTATAGAAGACTAAGAACGCACCGTCAAGCTTCTTGAGAACCCGGTCGACAGCGCCCGAGCAGCCGCCGCAGCTCATGCTAACATTAAACTTGTAGGTGTGCTCGATAGGAGCGGTAGCAGCGTCGACATCGGCCATTTTTGGATAGAGGCAAGTGATATAAGTGGAAGTAGATGTTATCGCGAGGGTGGGGGCGCTTCTACGGGAGCTGCGTGAAGAATCGAGGGAGGAGTCACTGCAAGGTTCTTTATAGCGTATCGATAAACGTCAGCTTCATGAAGTTCGAGTTGGAATGGATAGAATGATGTATGGCTAGAAACAATGGCGCAAAGACGAATGAGCACGGCCTACGAGCCAGAGTTTCGCAAATGGAGGGGTGGTGGGCAAGAGGGAGACAGAGCCGAGGTAGGATCCGTACCTACCTACCTGCGAAGAACGCTACAACGTTGGAGAAATGTGGCAAGAAAATGGCAGAGGGGTAGCTACCTAGGTAGGTAGTGTGTTACCACGCTCCACGGTTGAGCCAAAAAGCCACTGATCCGCTGTCCCCTTTATATAGTTATACCTACCTGGGTTGAAAGAGCGCAAATAGTTGTCCTTCCCCCTCTCCTTGCAGCGGAGATTGGAATGGAAAGTGACAGATTGCGCGATACGCCCAGCTTATTAATAACGTGCTCGAGAAGAGGCACCCATGAAAGCACGGGAGGTAGGTAAGGGCGCTCTTCGGATAATCAAAATTATCTGCGAGGTACGAAGTACCTCAGCCGGTTTGTCGCGAACCCGAGAGGGGTTGCTGGCCGTGTTCGCACTGTATTTCGGCCAATGGCTTGAAACTTGCTCACTCTCATCTCGGACCTTACAATGACGAGCATCATAATGAAACTGGCCCCTTCTAGCTGATATTGAGTTACGGGTGCACGGATATTGGTGCCTTATAATCCGTCGCTAGTCGCACGGACCTTCTCTCGTTCAGTCATCTTTCAAAGGATTTGAAGCTATCACGACTTTTATAGCTCAGTCCAGGCGCTATTCGTAGCCATCAACTATCGGCTTTCCTTCCACTGTAATTACACTAGGGCCCACGATGGCGTTCTCCTTGCTGTCTTTCTGCACCTTGATCCTCATACTCCTCCCCAGCATCTTCAACTGTGGCTTGGTATGGCCGTCGCGGTGTTGCCACGGGAGGCGGGCTATCATCTATCGGCTCCAATGGAGGAAGTTCATTATCCGTCAGATCTGCAGAGTGATCATCGCTTCCGTAGAGGTCATTATCTACATCCTCCCACATGTCGTCAGACCGCTGCATCCGTTCCCTCGCTTCTTCGACCTCGTCTAGAGTTGGGGCTGGTAGTTGGGGATTCGATAGGAGGTGAGGTACCAATAGTGCTATCACACGCCCCAGGAACCCCCGCCGGTCATCAGGCAGACCCACGTTTTCAGCATCCTGGCCCGCTTCTAGTGCACGAAGCTGGTCTTCAAATTGATCATTTTCGCCGCGGTCATCCTCCCTAGGCGAGGCAGGGCGATCACCGTCACCGTGTAGGGCGGCACGGCGGGCCTGGAACGCAGCTCGTACACGAGGGTCGTTCAAAAACGGTGCCAATCCAGGAACATCATCGCGGTGATTTTCAGCGGTCCTCCATGGTAGCTGTTGGGAAGGGTTCGTAAACCTGTTGTCCTTTTCAGAGGGTGGCAAGGGGTCGAAGTCGTAATTGGGCGATACATCTAGAATATCAGGCGGTATGCACGAGATGAGGTCTCTCTCGTTTGTGAGGTACATGAAGCGCGCCACGCCAAGGGTAAGTTTGGTGGGAGCAGGGCACTCTAATACTCCAGGCCGTTTCGCCTCGCGAGCGGCCTCACGCAGCAAACTCGTGGTATCAGCAGCAGCCCAGAGGTCCTTTGTCATGTGGATATAGAGTGCGGCATATGCAGCCTCCGCGGGGTCACGACATTGCCAATCCCAGATAGACGGAGGATGATCAATATCAAGTGCCTTGAAGAGAGACGAGTAAAGCCAGGGACAGCTTTCAACGCCATCGATGATAACCGATCTAGCAAGAGCCCTGTTGCCAAGTTGAAGATATGCAAGGGCTTGCGTCTGCTTGATGCATAGACTCGAGGAAAGGGCTGTTTTGCCAGTCAATAGACTGGTCTTGCACAGATCGATAAACCACTGCGCCTGATGGGCTCGGATGGCTAGGGCATGGACCCAGTGGATCATGCCATACGGATCTTTGTGGTTGATGCTGAGGAAGAGTTTGGACCACTCCAAGGCTGTGCGAAAAGTTCCCTTTAAGGATAGATGGCGAATGAGGTTCCAACCTGCTAGAAAGAACTGGCGATTTTCAGGACGAGCGAAATCCATGTACACCCTGCCCTCCTCAAGTTTGTTGCGGAAGTCCCTGAGGCTAACACGCCCAAAGCTGAAGAGGGCCCTCTCGATGAGGTCGGCAGCCAGGGCTGAGTTTTGATCTTGGATGGCAACCTTGCTAGATTGTATGAGGCTCGAGATGTGATATGGGTAGCGGTAGAGAAAGTGAATGATAGCCATGGGATCATACGTTCCAACCCGCTGAAAGAATTCAGCCTCCAACTCATTGTACTGCTTGTCGTGGGAGAAAGTGTACTCGACCACATGTTCTCTGGGTCCCGGTATTGCCGCCATCTTAAGGCCGAGTGCAGACCCCCTAGGCCAAGTCTTTTTGCCATCGATGAAAGGATTCGAGCGTAGAAGGCTGTCGAACATGGCATGTTTGGAGCGGTCTGCAGTTACCGGTGCGTTCAAAAATGTCTCCAAATCAACCCCTTGAGGGTTCCTCCTGGATCGGGGAGGGGGCACTGGCACTGGCGGCTCTAGTTCAGCCGACCCCATGGCTTTCCCAAACAACTTTCGCATTTCGTTCATGGCTTTGAGATGCTGGAAATTGATACGCAACAGGTCACGCAGCTGGCTGACTGACGTGTTGATAACATTGCTAGCGACGACAATGCTGGAAGCTTTCGGGTCTTTAATCTTTAGCTCCTCGAGGGCCTTGTCAATGTCGTCTACAGCATCGCCCTCCCCGGCGACAGGTCCCGGTGCTGGTGGTATAGCAGGCTTCCTGCGCTTTTTTTTCTTCTTTTGGGGCTTCTTCTTGAACGGCTGTGCTTCGTCGCTTGACTGCGCTGAACCGGGTTGAACCTGGACCTCGTTCTCGTTCTCATCGCTCTTGGCTCGAATGTTCTCGTTGTCGTTGCCATTATCCTCGTCGTCATCCTCGTCGTCATCCCCTATGTCACCGAGTGCTGCGAAGGCCGAAAAGGCGCTGGGCCGAGGCTTCGCGACCGGGACAATCTCATCGTCTGAAGAGCCCCCGGTGGGCGTAGCTTCTTTCAGAAGCTCTTGCTGCTTGCGAAGTTTTCTCAGCTGCCGGCTGGCCATGTTGTCGAGGAGATTCAAATGGACTGTGCAGCTTCAGCGACTGCGGGGTCAGTTGCGTACGAAATTGCTGGGTTAGGGAGATATTAATGCAGTGCGGGCTGTCTCGAAGCGCATCAACTGTACCGGTGCTGAAGTCGGTTGGTTGTATCTCTTAAGGCCGTGGATGGGGATGCTCTGGCTTTTGACCCGGAAATTCATACAGAGAGGTAGGGATTGAGAGTTGGTGCCGGTGACCGAGTCACCCAGAGAGGCGGGAACATGAATTGTGGGTCCAGGCACGTCGTCCGATCCACAGCAATTCCAACAGTCGTGTGACTTCACCTCACACAACATACTTGCCCAACCAAGACAACAGCCTGTAACTAGCGGATTCCACTGTGAATAGAGCCAAATTGTCTGTCTCTATCTTTCCGATTTATCTGGTCCCATGTGGAAGTTTGTGCCACCGGGGTCTGTCACGCAACGGCGATGTCGTTCTCTAGCCTGAGGCCTAAATGGCCACGACTCCCAGAACGGTGAGGCTGAAAATAACGATCCCCTGCATGTCCTGGGTCCTGGGTCCAGGGTAGTTCCGCCACGGCGTCTACAAAGTCGACGAGGCTCTAGGAGCTTGGTCACTCGCACCTTCGTGCCCTTCCAGAAAATGTTCTCGTCTCGTCTCTTTCCTTGCTTTCGCAGCGAACGCCGACAACGTGGATAAAGCGACCACAATGATAGCCGAGCAGCAGCGCCGCGACAATGCTTTTACCAGACATTGCTGTGTCGTTGGCCTTATTATCAGCTGGGCCGTCGGGGTTGCATCTCTTCTGGTCGGATCGTTGTTCTTGGTCCTGGAGGAAACCAGCGCTGTCAAGTCACCACAGCTCAACCTGTCCCATACATGGCGGGAGGTTCTACCGCTCATTCTCAACGTTGTGGGTATGTTGAAAGATGATTCTAACCTGAACTTGCAGCGATGCTCACCACAATACATTGGGCAGTGACGCTTCTCAACGACTCTATGGGCTACATACACAATTGTGCCCTTCGATGGTCGTTGCAGAGGGAAGGGAAACTCGAATTCAACTCCAATCTTCGTCTCCTCACTGCTTCGCGGTATAGTCGAGCCAACGGAATCATGGCAAACACGCTCCATATCCTCGGCATCACGTTATCATACGGTTCAACTTCTCTGATCTTCCTAAGCTTGAATCCTGAGCTAGCCCGTCTTCTAGGGAAGTCTCACGACAGGTCAGACACGGCCGGAATGCATATAAACCCTGTGGCCCTCCTGACTCTCGGTTTCGGCATTCTCCTGCAGGCTATCATCGCGACTTGGGCCTTCAAAAAAACAGACATACCCACCTGGAGCTCCAACCCCTTGGATGTCGCTCGAGCTTGCGTTTTTGAAGGACCACATGGACACAAGGTTGAACCCAGGGTCGGACGTTGCATGATGGGTGCAGACCTGGCCAAGTCAGATGCTCAGGCACGCTATCCCCAATCCAAACAACCGACCATGTTTAAAACGAATTCCCGAGTTCCCTACATCCTATTTCTTCTCTGCGTTGTCCCTGTGCTTAGTGCAATATGGGGCGGCGTGGTGCTCGATTTTATCAAGAAGGGACGCCGGACTGGTATCCTCGGGCGCTCTTGGGCGCTCCTCCCCATTTTCACCGGCACCACAGACTCGAACTGCTCTTCAAGCCACTGCACGGATGGCACATCGGTGCTCAATGTTGGCTGGAGTGCCTCGAACGGGACGGCTGGCACTTTCGGCGGTGTGCTTGTTGTTGCGGCTTTCCAGGCAGCAGTTTCGCTCTCGCTTCACTGCGCGGAGCTGATCGTCAACTTGTCCCGAGACGAGGAGATATTTCGCGAGCTCATCAGCCCCAAAGGTACTAACAATCGATACAACTCCATCACCGCGGCCTTGACGTCGTGGCAGGCCCTCTTTCTGTTTGCTCTCAAGGCGGGTGTTCATTGGATTTTTGGCCTCGCGATCAATTTGCAATACCAGCTTGGGGTCAACATGTACCCGCCTCAGGTGTTTTACCTTGCCGGTTTCACCTTGATTACCTTTGCATTCGGCATGTATCTGGCGCTCCGACGGCCGCGAGGTTACTTGCCAGTATCATATGGACATATCCAGACCATAGCCGACATCATCGATGAATGGCCCGAGGCGAGTTGTATGTTCTGGGGAGAAAAGTTTGCGGGCGATAGCGTTACGCCCGGATTTACAGGAACCACTACAGATTCGCTGAATCCGCCGCGCGAGAACCACCTGTATGGCGGCCCACAACAGATCTTTCCTAACAGGCCGAAGTCAAGACACGGAAGGGACACGCCTATGCGTCCCCGGTCCATGGTCGGGTCTCCCGCGACGCCGTTGTACCCACAGCAACCATTTTCTCCTTGGGGCTACCCGCCACAGAGCCAGCGCCACCCCAGTAGTAACAGCCTATACAGCAGCTATTCAAGCCAGGCTCCTCTCCTCTCAGGCTATGGGCGGCTTTGAATGTTTCTCTTTCCCTCCCTCTTTCTTCGTGAAGTAGAGTGTACGGGGCTGTATGAATGCTACGCAGAAATTTTTTGAGGTTGCCTGTTTTAATCACCGGCTGGCGCAAGTGAGATACGGGATTTCGCATATATATACCAATATAGAGTTGTGACTTGATGAGAGTTGTGAAGATAGTGCTTCGTACTAAGAAGAACATCCCATTCTCTTGGCGTGCCATTGTCCAGGCTTGATAGGGTTAGGGTTGCCAGGCCTAACCTCGCGCACGGGCGTGATCCACTCTTGCCCCTGCTGGAGGCTGGAGCGCTGAGGCAACGAATTTTCATAGGCTATTGAGTTTTCACCTCCTGCCTTGCTTGCCCTTCTTTTCTCCTTCCTTTCAACCTCCTCACCCTGCGAGCCTTCACCGTCGCCCCGCGGATTTGCATCTGCGAGCAGGCTCTGCGATTTATTGTCGCTTCTCGTCGCATTTGTCATTTCTTTCCTTTTTTTTGCTAGATTCCAAGCGAGCACCCGTTCGTCATCTGCGGTCCTTGTTCCTCCACCCTCACACTCTACTCCCAATCAGCACATCATGTCTGAATTCCTTGGGTGAGTATCGATACATCAAGCATAGATCCCTATTCATTATTGCTGACTGTCGCTTCTCAGAGCACGGATATCATTGATATCCAAGAGCAATATTCGGTTCGCGCCCCTCGCTCGAAACCGAGACATTTCCCGTCCTCTGACCTTGTTCTAGCTACGTCGGCACACTGCACGAGATCAACTCGGAGGAATCAACTGTATCCCTCGAGAATGTCAGATCTTTCGGCACTGAAGGCCGCAATGGCGGCGGCGAGGGAGAAGTTGCGCCATCGGACCAAGTCTACGAGTACATTGTCTTCAGAGGCACCGATGTCAAGGACCTGAAAATCGAGCAACCGCCCGCACCACCCAAGGAGACCAAACCTCCCGCTATGCCGAACGATCCCGCCATTGTTGGAGTAAGTTCTTTGCACATTCTATACACGGCACTTGCTACATGATGAAACATTTCGGATGTAAAATTTATTTTGTCTGAAAAGCGCAAAAACAATGTTGAGATTTCCGTTGCCTTCCTTCTGACCCGCAGCATTTTCCCTCTTTTACCTTGAGATCACTCCCTAGGCAGGGATACACATTGACGGGATACATTAGGCTCGCCCACGACCCGCAAATACCACTCCCGGCGCTCCTGGACCCTCCGGTCCCTCAAATGCGGCTGGACCCTCTGGACCTCAACCTCCCCAGGGGCCCCATGGATTGCAGCAAGCGCCACCACCGGGCGGCCCCGGATTCGGCTACTTCCCCCCCCACATGGCTGGATGGGGACGCGCCGGTCCTCCGGGCCCGAACGCTTTCAGTGGAATGCCTGGACAGTATCCTCCGCCGCAGTGGTTTCCCCCTGGCCAGGACTATCCTCCCATGGGCCCCGGTGGACCTGGTCCTTGGAACAGCTACCCCTACCCACCTGGTCCTGGTGGTCCTCCTGGTGCGCCTGGCCTTGGACAAGTGGGCCGTCAATCGGCAAATCATACTCCTAATAACCAGACACCGACACCAGCCCCCATTGGTCCTGCGGCAGATCGCAAGTTGGCTACTCCGGCGCAGCCCCCTGTCCCCCAGCCAGAAGTTTCTACAGAGCCAAAGCATCAAGGACAACCATCTAAGCAACCTGCGGCCACATCTGCAGCCCCACCTCCAGTTGAGCCAAAGTCCACGGTCGAAGAAGTCAAACCGACTAGTGCGTCTCTGGCCGGCAGCACCCCCATTCCCTCTCAGAACGCAACCAAGCCGATCCCGACTGGTCCTAAGATCGGCCGTCCGACGCAAATCCTCCCGGCTGTCCCACTTCCTGCTGCTCTGACTACCAGGACCCCCCAGCAGAACCAGGCATCATCTTCATCGAAGCTTCCTAGCGAGCCTAACAACGCCGCGGTCAGCACAGCAACTCTTCGTGATGCAACCGAGGCCGCCAAAGCTGCGGTTGCTGTGGCCATGGCTGAAATGGGCAGATCGACTGCCGGTCAGCAGCAGGCCAACGGTGGGAGCGTGGACAACTTGACCAAAAAGGTCAATGAGATGAGAGTGAACGCGGCTCGGTCCGGACAGCAACCCAGCCGCGGCAGTAGCCGAGGTCGTGGTGGTGGACCCCGCCCCGCCAAAGTTGACGTTCCCGATTCTGACTTTGACTTCGCTTCGGCGAACGCGAAGTTCAACAAGCAGGATGTGGTGAAAGAGGCGATTGCTGGGTCACCCCTTACAGAGACACCGAACGGCGGTGCTTCCACTCCAGAGGTCGCTCCCGATGCTGCACCTGGTGCCCCGGCGTATAATAAGTCGAAATCGTTCTTTGACAATATTTCCAGTGAAGCCAAAGATAGGCTCGAGAACGGTGGGCAGAAGCCCGGTGGCCGAGAGTGGCGCGGCGAGGAGCAGCGCAAGAACATGGAGACTTTTGGTCAAGGAAGTGTGGATGGCGGTTTCCGTGGCTACCGCGGACGCGGTCGTGGTCGTGGTGGTCGAGGCCGTGGGTACCGCGGTGGACGTGGCAGTAATGCAGGTGGATTTCGTCCTCGTGAGGGGCAGAGCGCCACCCCGTAATAACTTCAACTTCACCTCGTTTTCGCTCGATTTCGGGACCTTGTACGACTATCACTGAATACCTCTGGGTTTGGGCAAATGCGTTTGCTTGGGTTTTGCGTCTGCAATGCTCCTGGCCGGGTGTTTGGGCGGGATATTGCACTTTTTGTTTCGGGGATGATGCTACGAAATGGGAAATCATCGAGGGTCGGGGGTTGCAGAGGCGTATCTCATTTCGGCTTGTTCGAAAGGACCAAGTTTGAGAATGGACACAACTGCAAACGAAAGTTCTTGCAAGTTGTGCTTGCTAGTGAGGGATATGAAGAGCCGAATGGGAAATGACCAGATGACTGGATAGGTGCAGCAGCATCTTTTCCGTGCGGCACTATTTTGGTGCCATTGATGTATGAGTCGGACAGGAAGCGTTTTGGACCACAGCAGCGACAGCGCATGGAATATAGGACAAGGGTCATGGTGTCCAAACAAAACCATAAAATTTGTCTTTTTGGCGGAGAAATGACTGGCATGTATTCGTCATTCACCAAGGGCAAGAATGCCAACCGCTGACAACGGCTCAGAGCTTGTCTGCACCTAGATAATCGAGGGCCTCAATTGCTTCAGTGGACGCCAATGTGCATTGTGTTTGGTAATCCCGTATCAAACTTGTCACCGAAACATGCTGACCACAATGCAGCAAAATTTACAGCCCTCATTTGCCAGACCTAGGATGAGATTTTTGTGAATATTAACGACACAACGCAGCGTCTTCACCATCTAGAGCATCCAGAGAGCCGCGCAACGGAAGTCAAGCTTTAAAAATGTAGCAGTGTTAACTATCTAACACCCCAATCGACATAATGCCGATGACATAGCCGTGCAAAGCTCTCCTCTTTCGTACATGACGTGCACGGCCACGGTACTTTACTTTCTGACCATGTTTCTTTTTTAAAAACCTAGGGCCTCCTTGCAATCCATCCAGCTCCACTGCTTCCCCGCCAGCAATCTTGATAGAGAAGCACCTATTTGTATGTGAGAAAGTGTTAAGAGAAGCAAGAGAAGAATCAAAATTAGCCCTGCCCAAGGTTGATACAAAAGAAGACGGATGAGCGCGGAGAGATAAAGCAGAACTAAGGGAATAATGTTCGGTGTAAAGACAATAAGATCAAAACATCAGGATTCTTTCAACGCCAAAGATTTTAACGAAACCAGACAGCCCATTGTAGAGAATCCACCCTCCCGGAGAAAACGATAATTGGTATAGGTAAATGCACAAAATGTGTCGAGGTAGGGAAAACCCCACTGAGAGGAAAAGACTCAAACATTCATCACCACTGAGCGGCTCACGTCCTAACGAGAGCTGCCTAGGGCGCTGATGCGAGCACCAGATGGCCTGTGGATCAGGCTCTCGGCGTGCTTGCCGACAACACCCGGCTCCTGGGGGATGGTGTTCGTCTCGCTTTCGCTTCGGTCGCCAGCGAGGTCGTCCTCGTCGTCCTCGACGATCTTGGTGGGAATATCATGTCCAATGATATACTGTTGGGAGGTGCGCTCAGGGGTCGTAGCGGTGCTCGCGATCGACATGCTAGTGCTGCTGCGGTTGGGAATGAGATCCGGTGTGGGTGGGATGCTAGAGGCACGTCCGCTGCTGGGTCGGAGTAGGCTATTGTCGTCGCCGGCCTCGGACGTTGCCGCCGAGTGGCCATCATCGCTGGGGGTGACGGAGAGATTACTCCCCCGGCGGCTTTTGAGCGCTGAGCGAGAATTCGGACGGTCAGGGGTACCCAATTCGGCGTCCTGGGCTAACTGTAAGCCCTCGACAGCAGCCTGGCATTGCTCTGCAATGTTGCGAATGATGTGCGCGATGGCATCCGTCTTGTCCTTGAGGTGACGATCGGCGACGTCAATAAAAGCCTGCGTTGAAATACGTCTGCTTGCACGGGCAAGGTTCTTCATAAAACGAGTTTCGTTTTCTTCTGGTGTACCTAAGTGGTTCACAGTTAGCTTCTGGTGTGCAAGAATGCGAGGCTCCAATATCATACCCTCTGCATTTTGCTCATCTTCTTCCTCCTGAGCCTGGAATCCTGCTTCGATTTCGGAGGCGAGCTCCTCGGGAGTCGTGAGTGACTTTACTAAGTGCTCCATATGATGATGTTGCCCAGCAATCAAGCTCCGCAAGTGCAGCACGACGCGACGGGCCTCATCACGCTGGCGCAATATAGTCAAGTTTGTGTGCTGGAGCGCAGTGAGCTCCTTCTTATTCCTCTTGCGCTCCCGCTCAAGCTCTTCGGCAATCTCCTGCTGCAGGACAAGAGCCTCGAGAGCGTCATCACGCTGCTTCTCGGTGCCGGCAAGGCGAACCGACAAGCGAGCATTATCGTCCTTCTGCTGATCAATGAGACCACCAAGGCGGCGATTTTCACGCTTATGCGTCTCAATCTTGACCTTGAGGTCTTGAGTCTCCTTGGTAAGCGTCTCAGCAAAGGCTTGGAATTTGAGGAATTGTTGCTTCCAACTCTCGAGCTCCTCGACGAGGTAGTTGTTCCTTTTCGAAACCTTTGCGAGTTCGGTCTCCATACGGCCCTTAAGGTTGATAAAATCCTGCCAAGCCTCAAGAGCATCGCGGGAGTATTGGTTCCGTTCACGAACAATCTCGTTGAGATGACGCATTGATACCTTGGTCATCAGAGGCTTCTTGACTGAGCCACCAAACACGGCCTTCAAGCCGGTGTTGCGACCCATCTTCTCGCACACATGGTCCATGATAGCCATGACTGCATCCTGGTTCCACCATTCAGGATCCTGAATCGACTCAACCTCGCCGCGCATCACGATAATCTGACCTGCAGGCACCAACTTCCCGCCTCCATACGCTGAGCGAAGGTGTTGTGGGACACCGGAAGGAGTGACATCCCCATTCAGAGCCTGCGTGAGACGCGTCACAAACTTATTGCGCTGAGTCGGGTTGAGCGCGGTCGGCGGGCTTGAAGTGAGCACGAAGTTGCGATCAAGGTCAACGACCAGGGCGTCCGTGGGTGCAGTGAAGAGGGTCCGGCACTCAGCGGTGATGCCGAGAATGTAGGGTCCAGGCTCCTGGACAAGTTCCTTGGCGTGTCTCGCATGGACAACGGGAACATACAACCCACTCCATTCGTAGACACGGACACAGAATCGCACAGTCTCGGCAGCCATTGTCAGCATGGCGGGGTAATGACTGACGAAGATGATGCGACGGGTTGGGGAGATTGCCGCTTCGATCACGCCGACAATATTGGGGACTGAGAGACAGCAGAACAGAGGCCACATGGCAAAGTTCTGGAATCCAGTCGGTGACGATGGAAACTGATAGCACAGAGCGTAGTCCTTCATGTCAATGCGCACCAGATCATTCAAGCGGGGAGCCGGAAAGCTGAGAATCCGAGAGACTTCCTCGGCATGGAAGAGGTTCGTAGCCTTATTCCAGTGAATCCACATGCCTCGAAGGTAGTCCCCCAGCAGGTTGTACAGCGGATACCGGGACAGGAATGACAGACAGTAGGGAATCCAGTACTGCTCGTCAGCATTGTCGTAGAAGTCTGGTTCAGTCCTTTTCCTCAGTTCGCGAATCGTTTCGGCACGCTTCTCGTCGGCGCGCGACCAGACCCGCAGGCAGATGCCGTATAGTGTGTGAGAAGAATCCTGCTGGAGAACAAAAGCATGATGAACGCAGTGAGGCTGACTGCGGCCAGTGCAGATCTCAACGTCATGGGGAAAGCAAGCCTGCATAATCGGTCAGCTTTAGCTCCGAGCGCCATAAAAGGCCACTGGACGTACCCTCATAGCAGCATGGAGAGCCCTGGCAATTTCATTGTCCTGCTCAAGTCTCGGGCTGCTGCCCAAAATCTCGGGAAGCCAGAATTGGCCAACTGCACCCTTCATGTGGCCAATCTTGCCCTGGGCAGGAGCCGGAGCCTTGACCCACTGCGATGGCTCGCGGCCAACACCGCAAACCATGTACGCATGCGTGAGTGTTTTGGGCGTCCGCTGCTGAGGCTTAACAGCAAGAGTCGAGGGGATCGGCTGGGTGATGCGGGAGTGAAGGGACGAGGTACGACTTGGGATAATCAGGTTGCTGTCGGCCTGGTCGCGAGTACCGGGACGGCCCTCGCGGTCCCCGGTCCGCGGCCGTTGGAAAGAGGAGTGCGCGTTTAACGAAGGCGCCATTTTGGTTTCCGGGAGCGCTAGGAGTTGCACGAAGTTTCCGCCGGCTCGGGTTTTGGTGAACCACTGCTCGAGTGGTGGATTGAGTTTGGCGGTGGAACGGAACAAACAACACAGGGGAGTGCAGCCACGCCGAAGCTGAACGATGCTGATGTTTGCAGATAGAGAGCTCTCGAGATCACGCCCGCGTCTGCTATCTTTGAAGAGCTCGCAGTCGGGAGCTAACCGTTGAAGCTACTGGGCTCACCGCAAACGCAATTGGCAGCGAGATTGGTGGTCGAAAGGAAAGAAAAAACCTAGAGCCGCAACAAGGCTTCTGGGTAATCGAACTGTTGTCGACTCCAGCAGATGGGCAACTGCAGACTGGAGCTGGAGCTGCGGACTGCTGGGGACTCCTGGGAGAAGGAGAAGAAGTCTCAAGAAGAACCAAGAAAACCCGTGGAGAAACGGGAATTAAGCTTGCGGAGAGGAAGAGGGAAGTGGAAAGAGGGACCGGGCGCCTTGAAAAGAAAGGCGTGGGTCGGTCAACGGGCTTGGGATGAGAAACAGGACCTGGCCCAACCAACACCAAGAGCACTACGCTGAGCGAGAGAGAGAGGTCAAGAGTTGGAGGCAGGCTGCATGCGCAAGTCTGCGAGCTGCAGCCAAGCTGCAGCAGGGGATTAAGAAATAAGGAGGTCACCAGGGGTTGGGCAGGGGCCCGAGGGCCAAGGAGTTAATCTCCCAGTTCGGCGCAGGAGTACCATGTACCTTGGATGGCAGTACCTGCCGGCTGAGATTCCCGCGGTTTCACAATAATTGCACGGTAGCTAGTACCTGGTTTTCACTGGGTCTCTCCAGTGGTCGGTCCCCCTGCCCGTCACGTTGTCACTTTCGCGGTGCGCGAAAAAAAGAGAAAAAAAAGAACTTCCAGGTAAGGATCAATCTTGTCAGCACCCCCGACTTCTCACCAACGACACCGTCTTTCTGTTTGTGCTGCTCTCTTCATGCTTCCTGCATTCTTGTGGCAACAGTCGCGGAGCTGCAATGACCAGCGGGAATCAGCAGTTAGCGGGTTAGGGATGAAACCAGACACGAAATGTTTCCCGTGTACGAATGAATAGAAGAGGGGAAGTGTGTGATCCAGGTAGCCAGGTACGCTGCCGTTGTCAACTCCAGGGATTGTGCAGTTGCACTGGGGCACTGGTGATTGAACAGAAAAGGGGCTAGATCACCGCGAACCCATGGTTTCTGCGTTTCCACCAACGCCACGCCAAAGAAACATCCGAGTCGCGACGTCAAGAGCCAGTTTGTCGGGTCGAATGAAAGGGTCCGCCATTTCGCGTTTGTTGCCAGTCTGTGATGTTTCCCCCAAATAGAAGGCCTGCTGCAGAAGTCAGACTTGCAGTACTGGCTATCCCACCCCAGAAACATTGGATGAGATCCTCCACTTGTTGGCCCCTGCCCGGACACACAACTCAGCTCCACAATTGAGGGAGAAGCTGCCCAGTTGCGGTTCCAGCCGCGAATCGCGCTGTCTTGAAGTTATCGATGGGGTTGAGCACGTTCGGCAATAGGTATTAGCGCCCGGCAACGCTGTCGACATCTGGGCTGTTGACCATCGAAGGGAGCTAGCTATTCCACACCAAAGTCAAAGACCCTCCATCGAAATGGAATCCATGGTCCGTTCAAGGTGACAACGCCAGCGCTGTAGCGTGAGTAGCGGCCAGTAGCAGCTGCCGCCGCAGAGGCAAAGATCACTCCCACGAAGCGCACAAGCCCCACGAGGGGGACCTTCATCCGCGCTTTGACCCATCATCCATCAACCACTTACTTGCGTGATTGTCAGCCCGGCAGAACAAAGAGGTCAGTTCTTGTTGGACGAAACTCCCTTCAAATCCGATTGTTGTGGTCTGTTGGACCTGATGCAATTTCCTCTTCACTCGAGACAAGGCGCTGCTGGATGCTGGACTGAGTGGTTGTGTCTTTTCTTTTTCTTTTTGGCTGTCACTGGCGTGACGAGTCCCCCCAACTTGGATCCAAAAACGTTGGGGAGGGGGAATGGGATCGCCCACGCAACTCCCGCCGCGTCCCTTCCCCGAGGAAACACGACGCTGCAAACGCTGCCGATGCCTCTTCCTCGCGATGGATCCGCGAAACTGCATTGGCCATGCATTCCCGGGCGTCCAAGCACAACTTTAGTTCCAATGATTTCCATGCGTCCTCGCAGTCCGGGCCAGGATCGACGGCTGGCCGAGGTCTGACGGTCCTTCTTCCAACCACGGCATGTTTGTGGTGACATCCGTCACGTCGCAGTTCAATCTTTGAAAAGAAAGCTGGTTCGACCAGCACCACCCTCATTTCAACCCAGCTTTTTGTAGTGGGCGATGTACAGCCATAGCTCAATATGGCGCTGTCATTTGCAAGCCACCCACCCCGCCTTTTGATTTTCTGGCGATATCCCCGACGTACTATAGGTGAGGGGGTTGCAGGGTCGCACATCACAACCGTCTCAATATGAGGCCCGTTATGGGCCATCGGATACCCGGTTTCGGGCTCTCCCACCTGGCCAATCAACATTAGGGATTGACGAGTGACTTGTCGCTTCCAGTCCAACCCCTGAAAGATTGTTCGCGCGGTACTTTACGGCTTGGCTACAGCCTGTGGACCAAACTTGATAATGGAAACTTGAGGCCTCAATGAAGAGGCACCTTATTAGCGAGTGAATTTCAGGGCCTTGAATATTAGAATTAGGGCCTAAATATTCAACCTTAACCCCCCTGCAGAACAGCTTCCCAACTGCTAATGTGTTGCACATGCCCCTCCTCGATACTCACCAAGTCGCACGCTAACAATCCTTCAGGGGTTGGGCTGTATCTATCGGGGGGGTGTTGGACACTATGTTTTCGTTTTTGTCTTGCTGATTTGCCCCCTTTTCTGCACCAAACAACAATCCAGTAATGTTGAAAAGGGGCAGATACACACTGATCAAAGCCTTGATAACACCGAGATGGATGCAGAAGCCACCGCACCTAAGCAGAGTACGGCTCTTCATCTCGTAGTTATCGCTCGTCTCCCGTTCACCAGTATCCCCTGCCTTATCATTTACCCTGTCAATGTGTATCAAAACCCACAATGCAGAATGGCGATGCTTGTGCTACTAGGGTCAGTCATGGCTGACACTTCACTTCACTACTCCCATCTGCCAAGCTGCGGTGAGGTTTGCTCACTCCCCTGACGCCGTAGCATCCGCGATTTCAATTATCGCGCGTGTGCTACGTGTGTGGACGTTCATTCACCCGGGGAAAGACGAAGGCAAGCGCCGAAGCTGGATAGGGCTATGAGTGCATGGTACATAACTATAGGCCTTCTTGTCACGCCTCTTAGTGGTAAGTCCATGATGCCATCGAGGCACGGATGCTGCTTGATTACTATTGATCGGAGAGTACCCTACAAATACTAATTACACGACGCAGCGAGAAAAGTAGCCCGAGCAGGTTGTTTAATGGGGGGGCCGGGCAGAGGCGAGTCCCGATTGAGTCTCCTTGCATAGGTATTCAATGGCCTGCCAGAAATATGCTAATAAAACAAGTTTGGGGGACATATCTATAGCCACTGCAGCCTTCGCAGCAGAAAATTGGACTTGACGATGTCTTCACCTGAAATCCTCGAACTTCTGTTGCGGTCTCGCTATCTGAGGTCTAATTCCAATCGCTCATTGTTTGGCTTCTTGTTTGGTTCTGACAGCCCCCCTTGACTGTTGTGATCCTCTTCACGGATTTATCGGCCCAAGTATTTCCAAGCCTACGCCATTCCTTGGACCAACCTTGCAACGCTTGCAGAGTCTCGGGGCTGGCAAGTCGGACATCCCTGGCCAGGACATGCACGGTGGTTTATCACATCAGCCTTAAAAGCTAGAGACCGAGATGGTTTTCCCGAGGAAGCTTTATCTGACCAATACTCGGCTACATACAGAATGGCCCCAGGCATCGAGGTTCCATTTCATACCTTCCTCCACTACCCGAATCTCAGTCAGATACCTATCGATCCCTCAGAAGGCTACCCTGTCATCGGGTTCGGACCGGCCGCCTCTGTATTCCGCTTCCAAGTTCGCACTCGAGCTAAATCTCGAGGGCTTCTCTTCGGTGGAAGCCAAGGTAGGGTGGGTTTTCCTTAGGGGCGAGATGGGAAGGAACCCAAACCGACCTTTTGACTGGACTATTGAGGCATTCGTCGACGTTGGCGCCTTTGCGGGACCGTACTATATCACAGAACTGGGTGACGAGTTACTTGGAGCTGGGTCCGGTGGGATGGCTATCCGTGATAGTCGGGAATGCGGTGCGCGTAATAGAGGAGAGACTTGTCGTTGTTAGGTTCAATAGGAAAAGCGTTTATATACCTGTCTTTACCGTCAAGTTGCGGAGCTGGCTGAGATTTTGTCGGTTTATTCTACCTTATCTATCAGCGAGAGTTGAGCTAGTACTTCAGTCGGCGACAATCGGCGAATCCCCGTTGTTCTTTTATTGCCGAGCGTGCTTTGGATGACTGCCACGTTTACTTCGTATTCTTGGTTGGTTTAATTTCACGGTGCATGTCATCTTACGTGGACGTTTGTCTACCAGCGAGGTGGTGATGATATGGAGCGCTTAGTGGATGTAGTTTCACTGGTATGGTGATCTCGAGATATATTTGCGTGCGACAGGACGAGAATGGCACCTTCGCAAGGCTGAGCAGTCTCCTCAATACTTGGACATGGGGCCAAAGAGATGGATACTCACTCGGAAATGTGTTATTTACACTAGACTCTAATGTTTGCTGGGGCGCAGCTCTAAAGCTGGGGAAAGGCAATGTCATGTTTGCTTGGACTTGACTCATGTGAGGACAACAATGTAGTGAAGCCATAACTCCATGATCGAAGCTGCCAGAATGAAGACATGGATGTAAAATAAACTGTTTCGTTGCCTTCGGCGTTCAACGACGGTAAACCCACTTGCCCAACTCGGGTAAAGGTGTGAGCCTACCATCCAGACTCGTGCTCTAGAGACAACCAACGGAGAGAGGAACTCATCATGACGTCCAACTTGACGTGTGCGAGGGTCGAGTCAAGAGTTGATAGGGGCGGAACCGGAAGAGCGTGAAACACAATCGTCCTGGTATACATGTAATGGAAACTAATTCTGGCGAGGAGCTGCAAGGCTATATGTAGCCCAGTGGCGCTGGGAGGTAGGCAAAGCTTTTCTAGTGGCGATGCAGAAATTCGTGCGCCAGTTGATTCTAGATGAAGAATTAAAATACGAAAAGTACCAAGGTTAGTTTCAGGGGTTGTGGACGTCAGGTGGGGGAAAAAAGGAAAGTTGAAAGGAAGCATAAGATGTACGTAGGTAGTTCAAACTGACTTAAATGCTTGCCTAGGTACCTACCTACCCAGTACACCACTCTATTTCTTCCCCCTAAAAAAAGGACTCGACCCTTTCCTGACGTGTGTATATCAGGTCTCCAGGTAAGGAACTTTATACGCTTTGCTTCAAGGCGAAATATTCCCTGTATTTGCCTTCTTCATCTGTGCTTCGGGGGAGGTCAGACCAGAGGTATCAGACGGGGCCCCTATCAGGTAGTTTTCTACAAAGGAAACCATAAAACGGTATAGCCACATGCTTGATGCAATCCAACCCCTGAAAGATTGTGAGTATGGGATTTGGCGGGCACTCAGCAGGGGTTGGTTCAATTTGAACAGTTGTTTGCGGGGGTCAAGCCATAATATATGGGTAGGCCGTGGTTCTGAAGTTCGAGGCCTCAAAATTTCGCGTTGAGAGCTTAAATTTCCCTCACCTCTCACCGGGAAACACACCTTCGGGGTTTTGCGATGCTCTTAGGAGTCCGATTGCTGCTAAGCTATTCAGTGCTGCGAACAAAGACAGAAGGAATTCAACTGCCATCGCTCGGTGGGGGTTTGTGTGGGGGTCCGGGCTCGGCTCCAGAAGGCCCTTATCGAAATTTACAAAGTTACGATAAGGACTTTTCCCAGTAACACAGCCAACCCAACAACATGCAACTACGCAGTATTTTATGAGAACCCATGTTATCACAGCTTCAAGGAGCAGAGTAAGTCATGGACTCGGCCGTCCTCACCACACTATGCTCGGTTTGCCATGCCAACCCCCCCAAATACAAATGCCCCGGCTGCTTCACGCGGACCTGCTCGTTGGACTGCGTGAAAAGGCATAAATTGCGACGCGACTGCGACGGCAAACATAACCCGGCCGCCTACGTGCCATTCGAGCAATTGAAGACCCCCAGCATGTTCGACCACGATTACAACTTTATCACCTCCATCGAGCGAGCCTGCCAACGCACGGAAAAAGACGTGATCGAGGCGCGCTGCCTACTGAGCGAGAAGGAGCTGCATCCCGACAACGAAGCAAAGAAATTCCAACAGGTGTGGTACAATGATGAGCTACATCATTTCCCGATCCCAGCAAACGAACAAAAGGGAGGAGAAGCCAAGTCCTTCAGTCGTTTCGCTAGGGCGCGTATGCAACGCCTGGACATTGAGGTCGTGAGAATGCCCAAAGGCATGTCGCGGCAGAAGCAGAACACTACAACTTGGAACATGAGAACAAGTACCATCAACTGGCAGGTGGAGTGGTGCATCTACGGTGTGGAAGGGATAGGGGATGGCCCGTCGACGCAGGTGTACAGGAAGGTACTCGACAATGTGTCATGTGACAAGGCGCTGGTGTCAACGATTGCATGGCAAAAGGGGCAATTGGATCACGCAAACCAAGAGAAAGATGAGGACGACGATTCAGACGAGGAAGCACCGGCCAAGAAAAGGAGAAGGAGGAAACGGAGGCCGCAGGGAGGCAACGACTATACCCAGTCACCGACTTCGAGTCGCTGGGTTCCCTCTGAATATACTCTACAATATTCACTCACAAGTGAATGGAACCAGAAATCTACTACCGCATCGGTCCCTCAAACGGTGGACGAAGAAGCTGCCGTGTACGCCAGCTGGCAATTTTTTCTCCAGAAGCCTCTGGTGCCAGGCAGCCCCGACAAGACAAACTCATTGATACCCATCAACCCAAAGAGTTCACTCAGCCAAGTGCTGGAGCGTCGTACGGTGGTGGAATTCCCAACCATATACGTTCTCCCGCCCTCGGCTCCACTGCCGCATGGTTTTACACTCGGGTCTACCTCGAGGCGGCGGAGGAAAATAGAAGTAGTTGAGGAGGGAGACGGAGACATAAAAGAACAGCCGCCACTCAAGAAGCAAGAAACTCAGCGCGAACGGTTCCAGCGCAGCAAAAGTCAACGGGACCCCCGTACACGCGGCAATGGGCGAGACGGCGCCCGAGGCAGGTGGGAGCCACGACGAGGTCGTGGAGGCCGTACTCTGGGTATCATGACTAAGACTGAGCGGCGACCTCCTGTTGCAGATGAAGACGTTGAGGAGGGAGAGATTCAAAGTGACGGGGATGACGTGGAAATGGGCGGAATGTGCCTCAAAATGGAGGCTGGTTATGGAACTGCTGTTGGCGGAAGTGGCGGCGACAAGAATCCCCTGGCTCTAGTTGATTATGGCTCATCTGATGATTCGTCTTAACAAGCATCAACCTGCTGCACCGGTTATGACCGCACTCACCGACGAAGTCCGTCCCCAACGACTTCACCAAAGTACACAACAAAAACCAAGGCAAGGAGTCAGCTTTGTCTCAGTTTATTGGGCTAACTACCACCGTTCTGTTGTCGACGCTGTGCGGAATGCATCGTGGAGTTTGTTATGGGCCGCTTCCGTCTCGTTCTCACGCCATCCACGACTATCTTCAGCTTAACATTTGACACTAGCGGACTATGTGCCGCACACAGCTAACGCTAGCTATTGCACATGGTTAGATACGGAAAACGGAGAGAAATTTGCTGGGACGTCGCACTTTCTCCTAATGTACCTCATGTTCTCATGGGTTTGGACGGTCCTAGACGGCGGAATGTGGCGGGTATTAGGTATTGGGAGACCTGCAGAAGATCACGGTAGCAAACTAGCTCGACAGCTCAAAGACGCTGGGAAGATGGTTAAGCGCTGCATTAAGGCCACGGGGGTGCCTGCTGCTTCCGGAAGACAAGCTCCAAGATTCCACGGACTTGATGGTCGAGAAGGGTAATGCAGGGGGGGATTTGGGTCTGAATAAGGAGTCAATCGAGCGCCGAGACCGATAACCGACTGGCAGCGGCCGGGAGGATCTGCTCGGGGCTTTTCTCGGCTCGCGGCTCAAGGAACCAGCTTTGGCACCTGGCTTGGCTGTGTCATTGCAAATTCGGGAGCCGACCCGAAGACGATACTCGAGTAAAATTCTCACACCGTGGCAAGATACCAGCGAGGATGCGAACAGAGAGAAAACGGCTGAACCAGAGAAGCCCAATCAACGGCAGCACATGAACCTGACAGGAGGTGAGGAGCTATAGCAGCGTCGCGCTTCGACAACGGCGGACCCACTGTTGTGGGAATCCCGGCCCCCCACTATCATCTTCACATGTGAAAGCGGAAAGCGCGCACCAAGCAGCGGTAGTTCCACAGCGGAAGAAGCACCCGCTTTTCGAGTGATCCATCCATCCTGCAATAACCCTTGCGTAGAAAAAGTTCTATTCTTGAATCATCATGGCCGTCTCGAGTGGTTAGTGTTGGGGTCTGCTGCAATGGAGGAGAATATGAAAACGGGGCCCGGCACGCTGGGCTTTCAGTTTCATTGTACAGTTTGTTTTCATCTTCCAGGTCCAACCGAGGGGCCCGAGAATTGCCACGCCTTGCCTACAAAGAAGAAAGCGGTAAAATTTCTCTTCAATAAGCGGATTGTTATGACACATACCGGCAACGTGCAAATCCAGAGCCGCGGCGGATTTTCTCTTCCAACCTCGAGCGGGCACCAAAAACTTGGGTCGACAGATTGACTTCGTAATGCTATACTAAAGCCCAATTAGTTCAAGTTGCAGTTACACGTGGAACAGATCCCTTGCTTCATTTACCAAGGCTCGCTGTGACCATAATTTGGTGCTGTGCAGCACTGCGCGTACTTCAGCGGCTCAGATTGAAGAGCAGGCCCTGTCGCGGACTGGGGCATAGGCACTGAGCAGGGGGCGTTCGCCGGAAAGCGCAACACACATGGTCGATACACATCCGATGTTCGGTAGTGGGGTGCAGGACAGCGCTGCGATAATGCAGGTGAGGTTTGAATGAAACCACCTCGAACATGTTGGGCAGCGCCCTCCTCCTTCTGAGAGCATGGATGTGGAAGGGTCAGGGAGATACGGGGGATATGACCGCAGGACATGGAAAGTCTCTTCCGGCTACATTGTCGCAAACGGTACAATTCCCCTCCTTTTATTGCAGCATTAGATCAACTGCCGGATTACCTGGTGCATACAGCGGGTGTGTGCGAGAAGAAATGCTTCCTGCATGACGGTTTTCCCCTTTGTTTGCAGCAAGACGCCTTCCAACTCGCGGACCCAATGATTCGGGTTTCTGGGAGCTTGGGCTACTAAAAGTGCCTTCACATGTCAAGCCATGGTGGTCTGACAGGCAACTAGCAGGGGCCCTTGCCGTTGAATCCACGCCCTGCCTTATCAGTTGGTGTGTCGTGCCAGAAGACGGCTGCCGTCATCAGTGGAGCACCCACCTCGAGGAATTACTCACCTTTATCGCCATCCAGCTTGCTCCTGAACTGAGCTGCTGGTTGGCTGGCGGGGGCAAGCGCAAGCACGCAAGCATTGGTTCGTCGCGCGAGCACATGAAGTCCAGAGAGAAATCCGGCTTCCCCTTGCGTCGACCGGGCCTCAAGCAACCAAGTCTGTCCATTTAGCTTTCGCTTGGCCCGTAGTAGCCTGACACTTTCCCATTCCACATGTCTTGAACCATTCCATATTCGCCGTCTTTTTACTCTTTTCTCTCTCCCTGCGAAATTTCTCCCCATCCTAACCAGCAAAGCTCGGTACAAATCGTGTACACCCCAATTGGTAGGTGGCTCGCACACTCTCTCTCTCCCTTGCCCCGCAACAGGCGCCCGTCAGATATAATATCGGCACTCCTTTCCCTCCTCTGGCGGTCCTCGCAGCCTTGTTCACATTCTCCCTCTCCATCCTCGACTGGACGCCAGACTGAACATGCCACTCCAGACCATCTACAAAATGCCCAACAACGTGCAAGTCAACGGGGACGTCCCCCATTCCTCTGCCACTCTTGAGGTGGGTTTTTATTATGCTGTCGTTACCATCAACAACCACTAACAACCTCCCAGCACATCCTCGCCTACCCTGTTGTGAGCGATGGTGTCTCGACTTTCAAGGCGAACCCCTACGGCCAGAGGTCGCTACAGCTCACCGACTCGGCTTACCGGACTTTCGCTGCTCCCTTCCTCCCATACATTGCCAGACCCCTCCAGTACGTCACACCGTACCTGAAGAAGGCCGATGACCTCGGCGACAAGACGCTTCGCACGCTGGACGAGAAGCTCCCCATTGTTAAAAAGCCCACCAACGAGATCATCAACGATGCGAAGACGCTGGTCCTCCTGCCCTTCCGCATTGGCCAGTCGGGCAGAGAGCACGTCCTCAACACCTATGACTCCGAGTATAAAAAGGTCGAGGGCAATAACAACCTTGTCAGGGGCGGCAAGGCTGTGCTCACCACGACCCTCATCCTGACAACCGACACTGTGAACACCATCAGCAGCTTCCTCGGCGCTAAGAAGACTGAAGCACGGCGTACGGTTGAAGAGAAGTCTAGCAACTAAGACGCAAATGGCCTGTTGGACAGATCAGGCTGACTGCACTCAGCCATCAGTCCCGGAATTGCGCTCCGTTGTCTGTTTGGACTGATATGACCCGCTGCTGAATTTGGTCAATTGGAACATGATACCCCTCCCTGACCTTCTCCTTCATATTTGCCACTCCGTTGTCGTCGATATTTTTTGATCCCTGTGGCGAGGGGGAAAACGTGACAGATGCAGAAGTGCACAACGTACTTGCGGTCAAACAAGCTTGAGCTTTACATTCTGAGGAAAGTTGGTTATCTATTGGTGTTCAGCAACAAGACTAGGCTTTTTTTTCTCTCTCACTTTGTCGCGTAAGCTTGTCAGTTATTGTACATAGGGTTGCGGTTTCACGCAAAGGTATTAATCCTTTGGGATTTACGCAGGATTTTTTCTTTTGTGATTTGGTTTTGCAAGGGGTTTTTTTTTGTATTGGAAAACAAAATATGGAGTACCTTATAGAAAGACCCTGCATTGGATAAGTCGATTTGGAAGCTTTATGTATTGCGTGCGTTGTGGGTCGGTGGTTGCGGGTTGGATGTAAAAGTGTTCACTATGTCTTCGATTCCAATGTGAGAGATATTCTATATTGAGGTTTCCTGGCTAGACGCAGAAGACTTACGATGAAGTCCTTTGATACGCGATATTTCTCATTTTGTCGTGTGTGGTGTGTGAGCATCGTCCTCAACCAGGATATCAACCTATCTTGTTCATGTGATGTTGTCAATTTAAATATCTCACGCTATCGCGGGGAATACAGCTCGAACGCTCTTGTCACCAATGACACGATGGACGAATAGAACCTCCTTAGGCCTACGAAATATCTCGGCCCCTCGACATGAACAATCAATCCTCAAAACTTAGCCGGCACAGCCCCCCTCCTCCTTAGACTTGTATCTCATACAGATACAATCAAACCCCTGAAAGATTATTAGTGTGAGACTTGGGTGAGTATCCAGCAGTAGCCCCTCAAAAATGGAGGTTGGCTCACAAGCTGCAGTCAAGCCGTGAAGTACCGCGCGAACAATCTTTCAGGGGTTGGACTGTATGTGATACGCAATGACTAGGCAGGTTGTCACAAGGGTCAAAGCAGCTGGCAGGCGACCACCCAGTTTCATACACTGCCACCCATCTACATATATACCCTGCGAGAATATTGCTCAGAACTGAGAAAGAGACCATCACATACGACCGTACCCATTGGAAAACTCGGGATCCCGTCCTCTCACCCATACGTATGTATGTAAGCTAGGGAGGGCCAGACTACTATACTGGTTGGGTCGGCTCCGAACCAGTGAATAGATACCTGGTGCTGTGTGTTTTTTTTTTTCCCTCTGCCATTCATTTCGACATCCTTGTATCCCGGACTCTCCCCCTTTAGCGAGAATAAACGGAGCAAGTGGGCTTAGGTGCTCTAGGTTTTCATTGGTTGTGTGGCAGAGGACTCCTTTGCTTTGGGGGGGGGGGTTGTCTTGTTGCTTTTGTCCCTGTGGTTTTGTTTGTCACGGTGTGTTTGTTGATCTCCTTGCCTCTACCCCCCTTTCAGCTCTTTGGGAAGGAACTACGTGTTACACGGCACACGGTTTGCCCGTTCCCCGCCTATTTTCACGTCATACCCCTAAACATCTTAGATTTCTACTCATCCGCAAGTAGATTTGGTCAACATTCGTTGCCTTCTCCCTCTCACCAAACAGCCCCGGCATTCTCCACCACGCTCAACTTTGGCTACACCAGGAACGTCTAAACCCAATACTTGAGCTCGATCTAATGGCCTTGACTCTGAATCGAAGCTAAGAGCGAGTAGCACACCGCACCTCACGGGAGATGGACATGATGTGTTACGAAACAGAGTCCGGCCCACCACATCACCGGAGCTAGAAAGTTCAGCCACATAAATCTCTATTCGGACACACCATGATATGCGAGGTTGATTATGGAGCCGTGCTTTCTTTACCTTTCCCTTGCCCATGTCAGGTATCTACAGATCGACAGACCCAGCCTTGTAATCAACCCAAACGCCAGCCTTACTTTATGTTCCTCCTGGGTAAATACAAGTGATGCGCAACCACAGCCCGCTCACAATGGCTATATGTATGTACACACATTCCTCGAGATGATTCTATGATATCACCTCAGCAAATGAGCCAGAAAATCAATCATAAACTGCTCATCCTCATAACCCAAATGCCACCTTTCTTTGAGGGCATCGTAGACACCCATTACTGAATCCCTCGTTGAGCACCTCGCAAATGCTCGAAGCGCCCAGCAGGCGAGCCACGTCTTGATCTCCAACCCGGGCGTGTTATCGTCTAGAGCGTTCATCAATGCGTTCAAGATACTCTGCAGCCGCTGGGCGCTCCAGGGGGAACCCGAAGATCCACCATGGAGGGCGAAGCTCTTGAAAAGGCCGAGAAAGATGGCGCCGTGGAGTGGGATCTTGAAGAATTTCATCTCGTCAATGTACTGGGCGACGCGAGTGAGGTCCCCTAGCTTGATGCCATAATGGTTGACGAGGATGCGGTAGGTATGCAGATCCGGGTGCAGTGGCGTGTTCTCCTGGAATTTTACCTGGAGCTGGGGATGGCGACGGCCAATGCGGGCAAACATCAGCAGCACCTGGGTGATGGCGCGATCGGTGGAGTAAGTGCGTACGGGCAGCCCTGATTTCCAAGCAACACTTTCCTTCATGCGCTCATACACACGCTCGGCTGACGCTTCCTCACCGGAGCGTAGCAATCCCGATATTACGGCATTCAAAGCAACTGTGTCTATCATCTCGCCAGCGTGAACCATCTCAGCGTACGCAGCACGTAGGCCATCGGCGTCCATCTTGAGGCCGAAGTAGTGGATTAAGCTGACATAGTGATAGCGGTTTGGCCGATGCCCTCGGCTTTCCATCTCATGGTAAATCATATCGGCGAGAGTGAAATTCCCAGCTTTGGACGCCACATCGAAGAGTATGTTGAACGTTACATCCGTGGCGGGAATCCGTGCATCGTGCTCCATCTCGCGCCAGAGCTTCAAGGCCGCTTCAACCTCCACTTCGGTCGAGGAACCCACGTAGCGACTCGCAAAGGATATCGCAGCATTCCACTCGGCGGCTGTAAGCGTCATGCCACAATTCTTGATATCTGCCACGACGGCAAAATAGCGGAGCATGGATTTCGAGTTTCTCTTCAGTGGTTGCCCGAGCGCTTTCATGAGGAGGTGCCGCAGTCGGCCTGGTATATATCGGATGCGTGGCTCCGGCAGCTGTTGGTAGACGTTGTATAGCTCGTCCAGGTCAATCCTCTCGTTGTTCCTAAGCCGGAGCCTAATGGCAGACCGAAGGCTCCGTAGAGTCACTTGAACCTCCGGATTCGCCGTGGCTGCTTCGTTGGGGGATGGAAAATCATAATCTTCCTTGGTGCGTGCAAGCGTGAGGTTGGGCCCATCGGGGGTTGCATATCCTCTTAGATAGGGGTCGCGCGAGAAGCGGAGGTACTCTTCGACGGAGCCGGTGGACTCTCCACGGTAGGGGTCAACCAGCTCCAAGAGCTGCTGCTTGGAAAAGGCCGAAGGCGGTGGCTGTCGCTGCGTTGACCGCACGAGTTCAGCTCGAACTGTCCGTGACTCCACATCCGCTTCGGGTTCGGGCGAAGCAGCCGCAGCCGTGTGATTCTCACACGCACTCAATACCGATGTGCGGAAGAAGGTCCCGTCGTGTGGGGTTGATTTATGTGGAATCGGGAGTGCCAGCACGGGACGAGGAGGAGAGCTCTCGAGTCCCCGCCAAGTGGCCCCGATGACATTTTTGCAGCTTTGACAGAGACTTCGCGCGGGCGCCTCCCTCCCCCGTGATCGACCAGCGCTATAACGGATATGGGCGGCGTGGGCGAGGACGAGAACTGCAGCAGCAGTGGCAGTAACAGCAGCAGGCAAGCTCGAGGACGGTCGGGGCAGGGGGATCGCGCCGCATATCGACCCGTCAATTCGGCTGGAGGCTTTCATGAGCTGGCGTCAAACATGGTGGCCCTGCCGACGGCGCGCCTCTCGATGCCGCAGAGCGTGAAGATGGTTTCGACGTGTTTGAGAGGGGGTATTCAACTGGGCGGCGCAGTTGTCGGAACTGGAGAAGCACCAAGACAAAAAATGTTACAATGCATTGACAGCTTGCCTCGCACAAGCAGGCCCCAGTCCGTCACTAAACCTCCGGCGAAGGGACAAAATTTTGCCGTGCCAATTGACCACTGCGTGCAAGGAACCAGCTCGATTTGCAGACCCACTTTAAACTTTGTAGACTCCCAAGCCAAGCACCTTCATCAACCAGCCCTACAAAGTACTCCCAACGTTGAATATCGCCGCCTCGATCCTCATCCCATGGCTCCAACAATATAAGATACCCGATACACCAACACGCAGACATACACGCGCAATGGGCCGCAACTTCCGCGCAGCCCGTGTGCTGCAACGAGCCACCGACGCCGCGGGCATTCCCCTCTTCGCCTCCGCCGGCACCACCCGAGGGCGCGCCAATGCTAAACCGCCCGCCTGGTTCAAGGCCGTTCAAATGGTGCAGCCCTCGGAGATACTGACGCGGCCGTACCCGATCCAACATGGCGCGCCGGATCCACGCGGGAGGCGGCCGCGCAGTCTGTATAAGCCCACCAAGCTGGTGTATCCCGAGGATGAACTGCGGCAGACGTTTTACCGGGATCATCCGTGGGAATTGGCGAGGCCGCGGGTGATTATGGAGCTGGATGGCAAGGATGCGCGCTACGTAGATTGGAGTCGGGGGGTGAGGCAGCGGGGGGTGCAGTTGACTGGGGAGTGGTGAGTTTTCTCTTCCTCTCTCTTGCTTTTGTCTTCATTGGTTCTTGTTGTTTCTTGTTAGGTTGTCAGAAACTGACAAAATTGAATCTCTAGCGTCGTCCAGCGGCAGCTCTGGCTGATGGAAAACGAGGGTAAGACCAAGGAGCAAGCGTACGACGAGGCGAGGCGCGAGTTCTATGCGCTGCGGCAGCAGGAGGAAATCGAGAGCAGGATAGCAGTCGAGGAAGCGCGCCACGTTGGCGCCTACTTCGGCAAGGGTATGTTGCAAGTGGGCATGGAGTTGGAAGACAAGACATTCGAGTCATGGAAGAGGTGGGCAACAGCCGAGATCACCCTTCAGGAGGCTCGCAACTCCAGCGACGTTGTGATTGCTGTGGAGGAGCCTGCCGACGCGGAACCAGAAGCCACTGTAGACGCTGTTGAAGAGGTGATCACGGAAGAGGCAACCACGTAGTTTTCCAGCACCAGGGGCTTGGAGATGCACAGATGGTGCTTAGCCTATGACTTGAGAGCTGTGTACAATGTATCATATAGACGTTCGTAACGAACACTTGTACAGATTTACAAGGCGTCAGATGCCCGGTTGGCCTGCCTGATTATCATCGTATGCTTCGAGATCCTTTCAGCTGAAAGTGGACCTTTTCTCAACGCAGCCAAACTCCGCTGGATAGAGCTGGAAGCTTCCAAGACGACCTCCCACGTCTTTCCGCGCCTAAATCATGCCTCAGACATCGCTTCTGTCCGATGTAACGTCGATTCGCGTCCCAGGCAAACTCTCATGGGAGTCTACGTCTAGCAGACTGTCACTCTCTCCTCAAGTACCAAGGCAGTGGCGGCTGCTAACCGACTGGGGTGACCCTGGCGGCCACCTGACCCACGAACTCGGCGCCGGGCAGTCGGTTCGCCAGCGTCTGGTGCTGTACGCAAAACACGTTGGCAATCCCCGTCTTGTGGAAAAGTTTGCCCGTGAGGCTCAGGGTCTTTGCCCTGGCCCAAGATTCGATGTACACCAGCTTAAGGCGGTTCTGCGGAGCCAGGTAGAAGATCTTGAGGAGGTGGGCGACCATGGCGATGATGAAGCCCGTGGCAGGCCCATTGGTGACCACAACATGAGGATACTTGTATGCTCTACCAAATGTCTTCTTGGGCCGAGAATCAGGCTCCCGGGTGAGCGCATTTACAGCGTGAATTGCCGTGATTATGCAACTGAAAATGGCCGTGATCTTGGACTGGTGCACCCGGCGGGCTCGGTGGACTTGGTAGGCATCAAAAGTGCCACCACGGCCATCCAGGTAAGCGTCAGCGATTAGTGTCTCAAGTTCCTTGACCATGTTGAGGGAGCTGCTGTCGCCAGAAGAGACAACATAACGGCGGTGTTGCACCCTGCTTCCGCGGAACTTGTGCTTGATTGTCTCAATCATCTCAGCACTATGTCCACCAGAGCCAAGGATATAGAGGAAGTAGATGGCTGGAAGTTTGCTAGTGTCAGGAACAGGCGAGCTTGGGTTCTGACGTTTGACCCAGCCGCGGCCGGGACCATACTTGTCGAGAGTGAGAACCATGTGGCGGTACTTGAATAACAGTTAGTCTGGTCCTTTGCAGCCGAAGATAGAATTGTATGGACAAGAGGCTAGCAGTACTTACGACGACAAAACCAAGGATAACGGCAGTTGCTGTAGCAATCCAGGAGATGGGGAGATAGAAGAGAGCGCAGACAGCCAGAATGGCGGCGACCAGAACACCAAGATAAATAGCCACGGCGTAGCCGTCCTCGCCAAATAAAAAGTCCATTGCTTTTATGTTGACCCCTGGTAGTGTGACTGGACTAAGGGTTCTTGACTCTTGTCTTTGTGGTTCTGAGGCAGCAAGGTTATGTTCGCTTCCGCCTTTGGATGGGAGGTTGTGGGGAATAGCAACAGGTTGGGTTGCAGAAGACGGGTCAAAGTCAGAAAGAGTCCTCCGGCCTGCGGCCGGAATGGCACGCCGGGTCATGGCTCCGGTGGCTCCGCAATGATAATGAGCGCTCGGCAACGGCGGATTAGAGCCGGATTGAACACGGGGTGAGTAGCAGCGCAATTTCGAAACACAAAACCTCAAAGTTGTCAACTTTGGGGTCTTGAACAAGCTACTCTCAAGATGACCTATACACACTCAGACGTTATGGGGGACTTTCATCTGTTGAGGAATCAATGCTTTCTTGCCTTTTACCTTTGGGCTTGCTCAACGTGGCCACTTACACGTCTATCCCCCTCGAAGGGCTGCGTCATGACTGTTGAAACTGGGAAGGGAAAGTGGCTTGTGCGTTTTCGAATTTCGTTCAGATGAGACTCCACTAAATGCTAATACAAGGCAGAGCAGAGAGGCCAGAGAAGGGAGAAATGCCTTCGAGATACGGATCAGCCCCAGAATAAGGGTGAGAGACAGCTTCCAGAACACTCAGGACGAGAAGAAAGCTGTCAACCAATCAAGCTGGGACGCCGATGTGTCGGGAGCTGGGGCCTTGGCATCAAATCTGCTGGCCCCTTTGCCCCTGCACATCCACCCCAGCGAAACGGCTGAACGCCCCACCCTGGGGCCCAGCACCAATGACATGGGGGCTCCCCCGGGCTTAGCGCCCGCAGAGGCCAAGGCCTCTTGCAGCTTTCGAAAATCAAGAGACCGCCAGGTAGAATCATTCTCGTCGCTCAGCGTTCGAGAACAGCACGGAAAAAGACAGAGGAGGCCAATAACCCTGCGTGCGCCATGAGGATTTGCCGATAAAGACTCTCGGCACAATGCCTCGGCTCGGACGGTCCCGTTACCTTTCGTGCTTTTATTGTTCGCGCAAGACATCAAAGGTTTGGGACGGCAAGCTCCGCGAATTCGACTGCCCCAACTGCGAAGCCACCAACTATCTCGATGAGGTATGTGTCGCGCATGGTGCGCCACTCCGTGACTAACGCCCAGGATATAGGATGGCCAAATCACAGATCCTCCGGTAGCGACCGACAAGGAAGCGACACCCACTAAGTATGTCGTGTCGCGCACCTCACTGTCACCACCTTCTAGCCCCTCGGCCCTCCCCTTTTGTGCGAAATGTCTGAAGAATCAGCACCTCCTCCGCGCCTCACTCGCGCAATACCTCCCAGACACGGATGACCCGGAGTATGAGCAGCTCTGGAGAGACTACCGCCGCTTTCGCGACAGCCAGGAGCGCATCTACCCCCAGATCTGTGCCGACTGCGAACCCAAAGTGCGCAAAGCCCTCGACCAGGCTGCCTACACCGCCAAGACAGATGCTCTGCGCCGGTTGATCGAGAGAGGAAACCAGAACAGGAAACAGGTTATCCGTCGAGGGTGGTTAGATATCTTTGATACGACAGGGAAGTGGCTGTGGGTCGCCGGGTTGGTGTTCCAACTCGGCTGGCATCTTTTGGTTCTCCAGGCGCTGTATCCACAGTATTGGGAGATCGCCGATTCTTCGTGTGTGTTGGAGTTTGTACCGCCTGCAGACCGCTGGATCCGTTGGAGCGTCCTGTCGTCGGTTTTATGCCTGTGGTGGAATCCGCGGTTCATCCAGGTGTTTCGGGGGTTTACCAAGCATATCAGTGGCATCTCGACGTGGTATTTCTACCAATTGGTCGCTTTAGTTATGCGAGGACTGCTGCAACAGACCACATTCATCTCCAAACCTGACCCGGCACTGGCTAACACCCAGCTTGCCGGCCACCTCTTTGCTGCGGGGTTTTCCCTCCTTGTAAGCTTACGCCCTTGTTGCTGTAACTGTATCATCCTGACTCTCCTAGCTCTTTACCATAGGGCCCCACTCCATTCGAATGGACAGTACCCGCTTGTTCGAGCCCTCCCGTCGGCCCCTTCTACGACCAGCTGGCACCCCTCAAACCAAGGGTCAAGCTCGTCCCGACGACACCAAGAGCATCGCGGAACTCCTCGACGAGATTTCCAACTCTCCCCCATCCACGATACCCTACGATGACCCTCCTAGTCCTACTTCAGATACCCATTTCCTCCCACCGCGGCCCAACCCACAACCGCCGCAACCAGTCTCCAACTCTGCCGATTTTGATCTTGAGACCCTCAACCTGTCCTCCCGGCCCCGCCCAACCCACTACGACACAGAGATGGATTGGTCCCCCACCCAATCCAAACACCGCGCCTTCAACAACCTCGGCCAGCGCACCGAGCAGGCCGGCACCGGCTTCAACCAAGCCCCAACCGAACCCCTGCGTGGCGCCTTCTGGTACAAAGTCCCTCCAGCACCGACCACGCCCGCCCAACGCATCTTCAACCCCCCAAACCAACCTCGGCTGCGCAAGAGCCCCGTCGCCTCTACAGGAGACACCACCTTTGGCGCCGCCTTGCGTGGGACCAGCGCCGATGGATCCGGCGGGGCCACACGGCTCGGTCAGCCTCTCTCGCAAGAGACCCTCGGCAGTGGCGTCAACTTTCGGCAGCCTAGGATTTTTGCGCCAGAAAGGGGGAACGACCCGAGGGATACGTTGTCTGGGCTGTTGGGGGAGAGTCTGAGTTTCAGTCAAGAGGAGAGAGAGCGGGAGAGAGAAGAGATGCAAAAGCGGTCTTGGTGGGGCGGGTTAATGGGGAAGAGGAATGCCAGTTGATGAGCTTTTCTTTCTTTTTCAACCTCTGTGAATGTCCCTCCCTGACCCCCCCAAATCCAGGCAGGAGGGTGGGGGTGGGGGGGAGGGTTAGGGGTTTAGGCTGGCTTGGACAAAATACCTTGGATGGCTTATTGGTTGGCTTGCCATGGAGGTGTGCATGATAATACGGAGTTTGAGTGGCTTGTCATTGTTGGCATCAACTGGTCGGACCAACTGGCCTTGTTAATCTGTTGGTTACCTCTTGTCAGCTGTAGCCTATTAGGTTCACAGTTGTCTTTTCCCGTTGGTAACATATACCCTCGCCATTGTCTGTGCGCGCGTCAGGATTATAAACTTGGGCATGAGTGACGGCATAGATGGGTATGGCTGGCCATCCGATACATATTTTAGACGAGGCCGCCATCAGGCGGGAACTTCCTTGGTTAATTATTTTAGCTAGCCCTATGGCTTTTGTAGCAAGTTAGATTGGCCTGGGAAGCGTGGTCCATGAATACAGTGTTGATACCGAGATGTGAATGCCCGGTGTGAAGCATACTCTCTACAATCCAACCCCTCGAAGATGATTTACTTCGATATCTCACAGGGGATTGGCTGGGTGTTGAGCAGGGGTTTGGACTATATTTGGGTAGGTGAAGGGCTGTTTGAGGAGTTGTTAAGTTGGAGGTAGGCAGGTACTCAGGTGCTGGACTTTAAACTCTAGGCCTTAGAATCTAGAGCTTGAACCTCCCTCAGGGGTGAAAATGGTTAGTGCAGCCAGCCTCTTTATCCGGCAGTCCATCCGACACCATCTCTTGCAGTGTGGTACTCGAGTCCTCCGGCGGGTCGAAAAATGCATTGCTTCACTTTCTATCTCGGACTTTTAACAAACATGTGTGCGTGCATGGATCACATGTGTCGGAGAAGCAACTCCACCAACAAAATCTCCCTACGTACTGATTTGCCTCTGACCGCCCGCCTGGTTGGCTTATACCCACCCTCCCACGCATTTTCCTGCTGCCTTCCCACGGTTTCTCCAGCTGGTTGAACAATTTCCCGTCCCGTGAGAGATTCCACGTTTGATTGCTCCGACCCGAGCGCTGCTCTCCCTTTCGCTTTGCTCTACAGCAAGCTGAAGCCCACACTTTACCATCTTCAGGACGTCGAGCAATGCTTCGTTCTACGTAGCCCTCCTCCACCCGCAAACCTACACCTCAAGCACCGGCTTCCATAGCCCTTTTACAGACAATACAAAACCTATCTAGACAAGTACACCAACCTGCTACTAGGACCTGTAAAGCATGATCATCTCTCCAATGCCAACAAACTCATTATATAATTCGTGGTATCTAACCTCATCACTTGACCTTACTCATAATTGTTTCCAAACCCCTCGCCACATCCATCTGTGCTGCCCTCGCCTTTACCGCATTGAGCATGCTCCTCTCAAAGTCGTCTCTCGACCGCAACACAGCCTCAACCCAGCTAATCTGCAGATCCCAATGGTTTGACTTGAACTGGGCAAAGACGTCTGGTATGGACTCCTTGTCTGCCGAGAGCAACTGCAAGAACGGCTCAGTGACGCGCCATGTCTCCTTGATAGCGTTGCTGAGATCCTGGTTCTGCAGGCCGTTGAAGAAGTCAAACGCGGTCGATAGGTCGTCAAACAACTTGTCCTGGAAGGCGTCGGTGCGGCGGAACTTCGCGCCCTTATTGCGCACGGCTGAGAGGTAGCGGACGAGCAGCTCGTCGGCGAAGATCTCGACAAAGATGTCGACGAGCGAATGGTGGAGTACCTGTCTGTAGTCGCCCACGTACTCCTCGATTGTCGTCATCATACGCGCCATAGCCGTACTGGTGTACCACTTGGCTGTAAAGAACTCCGGCATGACCGATTTGAAGTCGACGGCGAAGACCAACTGGGCGAACTTGGTCATGCACCAGGTGCTGAGGTCGACGTAGCCGTCGCGCAGCCCTGCGATATCGCCGTCGAACCGTTCTAGGTAGGCAGGAGATACGAGGGTCGTGACCTTCTTACGGAAGTCAGAGAGGTAGCCGAGGCGTGATTCGTCCTCTGCGTCGTCGATACAGGCGATTTGATCGTTGGCCGTGGCCACCAGCCAGTCTTGTAACGGCTGGAAGCCATCAAGCTCAATCACCTTGCCTGTCTCGTAGCGTCCCGCTTCTTCTTCCAGCATCTTCTGCCAGGCCTGCTGGCGAGTACGTAGACGCTGGATCATGGCGTCAATGACGCCCTCTACGACATCAGTGCGCTTAGAATTGGCGGCCGCGTCAACTTGCTCGCGTAGCATGGTCCACAGGTCAACCAGGTTCTTGGTCCTGAAGTAGCCATATTCGTCCTGGTCGAGGTTCGCACCCTCAACGTTGCGGTCTGCAAAGTCTTTCTTTTCTTGTTTCCAGATGCGGTCGATCCATTCATCCAAGAATTTGATGATAAGGGCACGGAAATCCCGTACCAGCTCTGTCTCACGGTTGTCAATGACATGCGGCGTAAGCTCATCCTGCCTAATTCCGAGCTTCGTCATTTTTCGGTAATACTTTTCTGGCCAGCTGATTATCTCGAGCGTGTGTGCCGAGCTGCTTTCCGGGTCGTCAATGAGCTTGACGAGAAAGTCGTGCATCAACGTGTGATAAATGCCAGCCCACGTCTTGTATACTTTCCACTTCCTAGGCATCAGCTGCACCATTCCCAACTTGACGGCATTAAGGTCATTGAAGAACCACTTGAGACTTTTCTCCAACAGTGTTGGATCGCCAAGAAATTGGTCTCTGCTTTCCTTGATTTGCTCTTCGCCCCGCACCCTAATGGCTTCGAGGAACTTCTCCTTATACCCCCTGACTGTCTTTGCTCCGTCTGTTATACTCTGGAACCGTGTGGCGATCTCCTTGTGGTCTTTAAGCGCCTCCTGCAGGGCAAGTACCCTCTGATCGCTCTTCTCCTCGGCCTCAATAATGAGCGCAAACCGCACAATCAACCCGGGGTTGTCGGCCAGCACAAGACTGACAAGGCTCCTGGCGATGAGGATAATATGTTCGTCAAACCAAGCAATGGCCTCGTCGAGTCGCTCAAAGTAGTCCTCGAGGGTAGACTGCAGACTCGGGTCCTCGGCGCGCTGAATCTGCTCGATAGCATCGTCGCGGATGTTGCGCAGCTGGGTAAGCTCGTAGTGAACGGCCAGCAGATTGGGCATGTTCTCGGCGTCGGCGTCGTCCTGTTGCAGCATCTGTTGCACGGCATTAAGGCGGTCGTTGAAGGTCTCGAGGTTGCGGCGCATGGTCTCGACAGCGCCAAAATTGCGGTGGGCCTGGGAGACGAGGTTTATGGTGGCAAAGTCCTTGATCATGTTCTGCGACTCGGAGCAGATTTTGTCAATCTTCATCATCTCGTCCTTGATCTGCTGCACCATCTTCTGCCCATCGGTCAAACCGGACATGCCCGCCTGCGTGGTCTCGAGCTGCTCGCGCAGACCATTGCGCAGCTGGGAATCGACGGCGGCCTTCTTACGCGAGAACTCAGCCTTGAGGGCGACGATCTTATCGAGGTCGTCGGGGTGCCGCAAAAGCTCGGCGAGATTGACGGGTGGAACGTCCATGTTGGTAAGCTGGTGCCGCAATGGCAAGCAGTGGTCCTGTCTATCTCAGACCATGCCGTGTGGGATTTATGTGCGCCAATTCGCTTCGAGTAGTGTTTTTTTCGGACAAGGACTTGTGTTCATCGGGGCAAGTTAGAATCGCAGGTGTTGGGAACTTGCTTTGTAGGAAACGCAAGATGGTCCGTGCATGGTGTGAAAGGACTCGACAAAGAATGGGAGCTCCAGTTCTCGAGGTCGGGGATCCAGAATTCAACAACGCATTGCAATGCCGTATAAAACGAGAGCTGGCTGCTACTGAAACCAGGAGATTGCCTTAGGTAGTTCCCCGAGGACGCCGAACAGAACGCTCAAGATCACCGCAATGCCACCCGCAACGCAGACTCACCCCCAAAGGCTACCCATCCCTTGACCAGCAAGTGACAACACTACATCTCACTCATCCTGGGACACGCCCCTCATCCAACTAGCCTCGCTACCCTCCATTTTCGTCCAGTTCGAAACAGGAGAGAAGAGAGCCGTGTGTTGATTATCTATCAGTCCGTATCATACACAAAGCCCAGCATCCTTCTATTCCCCTCAACAGCACTAGCACTCTCCCATTTTCTACCCAGCCTTGCTCCCCTTATCGTGTCTTCCAGCAACAGCATCACAATCGCCACGAATATTCGATCGAATCCCCCTACGTCGTCTTTTACGAGCGAGGGCGGTACGTCTGCCAGGCTATTACCTCTGTTAACATTCATCCATTCTCACCCCCAATCACAAGCCCCAACCCCCATCTCTCATATAAACCAGTCCATTCGAGTCCAGTACAGAGTGAAGAAGAAAAAAATTAACGCACCCGCAATACCAAACGGCAAACTAAACCCCACTGTCATGAACGTCCAATAACGAAAGGCAAAGTACTTCGTCTTCGTATTGAACGGCAGGTTTGAGAACGGTCCCTCGGGGTAGTGGTAAGGGGACGAGAGCTGTGCGCGCGACGTCTGGAAAGCACGAGTTTGAGTGTTGCGCAGGAGCGCGCGGGTAGCAGCGCGGGAGAGCATCTTTAGGTGAGAAATAGTCGGTGTTAGCGAAATAGGAGCCAATTGGCGGGGGCGGGATGGGGACGAAAGAATTACCGTGACTGGAGAAGCGTGGTTGTTGTGGTGGTTACGTCTGATTAAGTTGCTGAACAGGAGGTGAGGTGGAAATTCGGGAGTTGTGACGCTAGCTGGCAAGCTGGTGGGGAGCTCGGTTGGGCGGGTGGTGTGACTTTTTGCGTGACCAGGCGCTACAGTCCGCCGCTGTTGGGAGCTTGGAATTAGGTAAGTCAAGCATGAGCTCCCCGAAGTTCAGAGCTGCACTTCACTTTCCAGAAATTAAGTCTACAACAGATTGAATGCATAGATCCAAGGCTGTGTCAAATATTTCAATACTATAATTACAGTATTTCTATACAAACACAAACATTCAATACCGTAGATACCCCTACTACCCTCATCTTTTTGCTCCCCGCTTTCTGGTTTCTCGCGTCTCGCTTCCCTTCTCTTTACTTCAAGGTCACCAACTCCTCAGCGCTTGTTGGGTGGATCGCAACGCAGCTGTCAAAGTCGGCCTTCGTTGCACCCATCTTTACAGCCACTCCAAAGCCTTGCAGCATCTCGCCACTTCCCAGACCAAGAATGTGCAACCCGACAACCTTCTCCTCCGGGCCCGCGCAGATGAGCTTGTATGCAGTTGGGCCCTTCTGCTCCGGATCCATCATGGCATAATACATGGCGGTGAAATTTGTCTTGTAGATCTTGAGATTCTCGCGGCCATACTTTTCAACCGCCTGGGGCTCCGTGAGACCGATCGACCCAACCTCAGGGTGGGCGAAGACAACAGACGGGATGTTGCTGTAGTCGAGGCGGGCTGTTCTAAAAGTCTCTGGGCCGAATAGTCGTGCCGCCAGCTTGCGGCCCGCCGCGATAGCGACCGGTGTGAGTTCGACATGCCCTGCGACATCGCCGAGCGCATAAATGTTTTCAACCGTGGTGTTTTGATACTCGTCAACAACGATGTGGCCTTGCTCGGTCAGTTTGACGCCCGTTGTCTCAATACCAAGCTGGTCCGTCTGGGGTGTGCGTCCAATGGCCCAGATAAGATGGTCAACCTCCGAGACAACGCCCTCGCCATTGACCTCCTTGAACTGCACTGTCAGCTTCCCGGTGCTCTCATCCTTCTCGACCTTGTTAATAATGCTCCTCTTGTGAACATGGACACCCAACCGCTCGTACTCCTTGGTCACGCCTTCTTGGATGATGGGGTCAAAATGCCGGAGGAAGGTATCATATCGAATGTACAGATGGGTTTCAACACCAAGGGCGTTGAACATGCCTGCAAACTCGACAGCGATATACCCAGCGCCGACGAGGGCCACCTTCTTGGGGAGGGTGGCAATGTCGAAGAAACCGTCGCTGTTGATTCCCAGCTCGGATCCCGGAACTTGCGGCGGGATTGTTGGCCGCCCGCCGGTCGCAATGAGAATCTTCTTTGCATTGACTGTCGTTTTGGTTCCGTCATCCAACGTGACCTCGACAGAATTGGGCGACGTGAGCTTCGCCCAGCCATGAACATACTCAACCTTGTCGTTGGAGAGGTTCCGCTCATAGATGCCGTTTAGCCTCTTGATGTAGGCGTCACGCTTCTGCTTGAAAGTGTTCCAGTCAAAGGGGGCAGTCTCAGTCACGTTAAAGCCGTAGGACTTTGCATGGTGAATGGTCTCTGCAATAGCGGCAGCATTGAAAGTGACCTTTTTGGGCACACAACTGGAGGTCCGTGTTAGTGTTTGCAATACCACCCTTTACACCCGGAGGAGAGCATACCCGACATTCACACATGTGCCTCCTAGCCGGCCACCCTCAATGACCATGGTCTTGACACCAAACTTCGCGCTGGCGGCCCGGGCGGCGCCGAGACCTCCACTCCCGCCGCCGATGACAAGGAAATCAGTCTCCTTGGAAATGGGCGCCATGGCGAATTTTGTCAGAGAAAACTGTCTCGAGAGTGCCTTCAGTCGACTAGTGGCAGCTGGACCAGGAGAGATGACAGGACGTCGAACTAAAACACTAAAAGCTTGCATAGAGATGCTTCCTTATAACAAAGAAAAATCACAGCGGGGTTGGGTGTCGCGATGGCGTATTATATGCTACAGCTGGTAGCGTGTCAGGCTGTCTGTTTCCGCTTTTAGGGAGTGTTGGTTCTGACTGAGGCAGCTGCAGATTGGGTGTGCGATTCGCCGCGGCGTCCGAGAGAACAGAAGCAGGGGTCTTGGTTTCCCCCGCACCTTTGCAGCTGAGTACCTAACTAGCGGAGATCGCGCCTTGGGAATACCTAAGTCCAATACAGTGTGGGTCTTGCCGTGTTGAATTCTAGGTGACTGAATAATCAACGTTTTCGAAAGCCGGGGGATTTGATGGTTGCTCAGATAAGCAACAGCTTGCAGCTTCCCCTCTCGGCTGCCCCGCATCTTCAAGGAAGCTGCCACCGGCATGAGACAGGGGTCCTTCTGACAAAACACCAAACGCACTGAAGTGGGTCTACATAGACAGCCGGTTCTGATTGGCGCCATGGGCCATGACAAAAGATGAAGAACCTCATCATTGACAACCTAAAGCTCAAGACCCTTCAGAGATTGGCCTTCCATTGTGGACTTCCCAAGACGGGCAAGAAGGGACTGTTAGCTGAAGGTCTTCAAAATGCCGTGCGAGAGCATGAGGTGGTGCGTTCGGGCTCGCGGGTACTCAGCATCGACATGGGCGTACGCAACTTCGCCTTCAGCCTCATGACGCCGGTCAAGTCGTCAAACTCCGGCCCCCTCGTCACCCTCCACCACTGGCAAAAAGTCAACCTCCTCGAAAATGACAATATCGAAACACACTCTCCAAATAGCCATCCGGACAATGTGATTACCGCCCCAGATTTCTCCCCAGCCATCATGGCCGGGCGTGCCCTCCAGCTCGTCAATGACCATCTTCTCCCCCTCCAGCCGACTCACATACTTATTGAGCGTCAGCGCTGGCGTACCGGCGGTCGTGCCCCAGTTCAGGAATGTATGCTAGCACCAGCACCACCAAAGCCCCTGCCTAGCTTCAGTTCCTCTCTAGCACCGAAGACAAGATCTTGAGTTCAAAGCTAACAACCCCCTAGGGACTATCCGCGTCAACACCCTTGAAGCCATGCTCTACGGCATCCTCGCCACCCTCAAATCCCAAGGCCAATGGCACGGCAAACTCGTTCCCATCCCGCCCTCCCGCGTCGTCAACTACGTGGTTGGCGCTGACGGCGTCGGGCCAGCTCTATTTTCCAGTCGCTCTAAGTTGCCGCTGCTTCTCGCTAGCAAGGCAGAGCTCGAAGAAGCGAGGATTTTGGATGGATTTTCTTCTGCGAGTCTAAGGTCTACTAGAAAGGGAAACAGGATTGGGACGTTGGAGGGTGGGGATAAGGAAAATCCCGAGGGGGAGGGCAAGGGCAAAGTTTTGGCAAGGGCGAAGGCAGATGAATCTAAGGTGAGTGATGTACTTGAAAGAGGGCCTCTCGATCTCAGCTAACGTCAGCGCAAACAGATGGAAAAGATTCGTCTCTTGGAAAAGGCATTTGCGCGCGGGAATGCCATCGGGATTGGCTCGCCCGAGGTGGATTCGCTGCGGCGGCAGTTCGTTGGCGGGGCTGATGATGGGCAGCCCGCGGAGATGGCGAAGGTAGCCCGACTGGCAAAACGAGACGACTTGTCAGATTGTCTCTTTCAAGGAGTGGCATGGCTTGAGTGGCAGAGGAATATTGCTATGTTGGGTAAGACAGATGACTGGAGCTTGTTTGAGTACGATGTATGACTTGTCTTCTCGGCCGTATCGACATGGAACGCCCTGTTCGTAATTTAGATGTGATAAAGGAACTCAATGCTCCTCTAAATCTCGATTTAACAATTCTGGGTATCATATTCATGATAAATCATGAACCGCCACCCCGTCTACTCACTCCAATAGGCATACTCATCAAAATAGCCCTCCTCCTTTTGAGTGCTGATCCACTCCTCGCTGGCCAGGCCCCGTTGCAGCCTCCTCTTCAATCCTTGCGGATCCTTGTGCCAGTCACAGGCATAATCGCAGTCCGGAACCTGCGTCTCCCCAAAGTATCTGCAAATGGCGGCATGCCGACAAGTGCTTGTGTCCTCGCAGTACTGAGCCAGAGTATTCAAGGATTTTAATCGCGCTTGTTTGTTGGCACTTACGTCTTTCGGGTTGTCGTTCGTCACCATGTTTAGAATCCTAATTCTCATGAGACACAGAGAAGACGGAGACCGACACTGAGGAAACCACATACCTATCCCGGTCCTCTCGACTGTAGTACAGAAAACAGTAGCTTGCGTTACCGTCACGCCCGGCCCGGCCTGCCTCCTGGTAGTAGCCCTCAAATGACTTGGGCATACGCCAATGGGCAACGAAACGAACATTGTCCTTGTCAATACCCATACCGAATGCCGTCGTGGCTACGATGATGCTGTATCCCGGCTCGTTGGCGATCCATTTGGCCAGGGTTTCCTCCTTGGTCTCCTTCGTAAGTTTGGCGTGGAATGGCCGCGCTCCTATGCCATCGTGCCGTAATGCTGCGGCCAATGATTCGCATTCGTCGCGAGATATGGTGTAGATGATTCCTGGCACACCGTCCACGCGCTCTCCCAACGCCTCAAGCTCTGGCTTACGGTCTGCGGTGGCACGTCTTTCGTAGACCCCCTGCAACCAGGTAACAAAGTCGTCGTAGCGATCATTGGCTTCGTCACTGGTAAACCTGATCTCGAGATGGAGGTTTGGACGGTGGGCAGTCGTCGCAAATATCTTGAGCTTATCAGGGGTCTTGTCGAGACACAGGGTATTTAGGACATCCCGGCGGACTTGGTCATTCGCGGTGGCCGTGAGGCACATGATGGGCACGTCAGGGAAGCTTTCACGAAACCACGAGAGGCGCTTGAAGTCTTTCCGAAAGTCATGACCCCATTCTGAGATACAGTGCGCCTCGTCGACAACTATGCGGGCGAGCTCCTTTTGCTCATGCACCAGCATGAGGCGTTTGCGAAAAAAGTCACCGGAGCAGAGTTCTGGGGTTACGTAGAGGAGTCGGGTCAGGGGATGGCCAGTCGAAAGGTCCTGATGAATGTAATCTCGCTCAGCCATGGGGGTGTTGCTGTTCAGAGTGCGGGCATCAACTTTGGCGAGACGAAGAGCCTCAACTTGATTCATCTTTGGCCTGTCAGTTCTTACATGATTCGACCAGCACACAAGGCAAGAGGTATCCTGGGCTTACCATGAGACTCAGCAGCGGGGAAATGACAATTGTGATCCCCCTATCGATCACAGCTGGCAGCTGAAAGCATAAGCTTTTACCAAACGAGGTTGCGGCTTGGACGAAGACATCGTTGCCCCCAAGGGCAGCGAGAATGATCTCTCGCTGAAATGGTCTGTCCCACGGTCAGTCACGAGTCAAATGGCGATGGCCTTCTGTGCACACCTGAAGCTTTCTTTATTGAATTGTCTTCGGAGAGTGAAATCAATGTCTTGAAATGAGTCGGCTCGAACGAGAGGCATCCTGTCTGTTGTATGCGAAGATTCGCGGCGTGCTTGTGATACTCAGGCCGCTCTCTGTCTGTGTCAGATTGACGCTTCGATAGGTTTGCGGGCCTCAGAACCACAGCAACCTCTCATTTTGCAACGCAGATGTGGGGTTTCCGAACCAAAGTCATCGTCGTAAGATCACCCGGTTTGAAAAGTTTAAGATCTCTCGTGGGTGGTGCTTTCCGTATCAGTCGAGGACGGGATGCGTAGGCCTGGGTGCTAGCCTCTAGGAATATCCAGCGCCCGACCCACCGAGAACCACCACCGCAGCCACTGAAACTGAATAAGGTAACCCGATGGACGGCACCACCCAGAAGCCCGGATCCAGCGCTTTGGACATGCCAAAGTAAGATGCTGCTCTACCTACTGCACACTTTTGGGAAATTCCCAAGAGAGAAATAAGCCCGTTTGTTGCCATCTGATCCTCCCACCTTCTGTGACTGATGCCCCGCCCGATCCCCATGCCTCCCTCCCGTTCCCAAGGTGCATGGTCACCAGATCTCGAAGTTGAAATTCCCAGTTTCAACACATCAATTCCTTTCATTAGACTACCTGGACAGATAGACAGCTCCATTCCTATCTTGCCGATCGGATACACAACATGATGGCGGACGCCAGAGCAGGACAGCCGATCAAGCTGCAGCTTTGATGAAGAAACTGGAGAAATGGTCTCAAAGAACGAGCTCAAGAAGCGCATGCAGAAGCGAGCAAAGAAGGCCGCCATTGCCTCTCCCAGTGCCACCTCGACAGCGGTTCAGAAACCACCCAGAAGCCGAGAGTCCAAGGTTTCCCTTCAAGAACAGACTGCCAACCAGAACACCGTGTTCGAGCAGGGCTTCCTCGCTGAAGTCTACAAGATACGACCCGAGAAAAACGTTGCGACGAGATTCCCACCAGAGCCCAATGGCTATCTGCACGCAAGCTTACTTTTTTTTCACCTCAAGGGGAAAGCAGAGCAAGGAACCCTAACGCGATGATCAACTCGGACATTGCAAAAGCAATTGCGGTCAACTTTGGGTTTGCAAGATATCACGGTGGCAAGACGGTAAGCTTGAGCCCTCGGCTCTCTTGTGGTGAGCTAGTGAAACTGATGTCTTCGCAGATTCTTAGGTAAACCCATCTCTTTTAGAGTATTCCGGCTGTGCGACTGCTTGTGTATTTACGCGCTCGGGCATCAGGTTCGATGACACAAACCCGGACGCGGAGAAAGAGGAATATTTCGTAGCCATCGAGGAGACAATACACTGGCTTGGATTTACACCGTCGAAAATCACCTACGCGTTAGACAGCTTCTAGTGTTTATATGACCTCGCCGAGGAGCTCATCAAACGGAAGAAAGCCTACGTGTGCCACTGCAACGAGGCCGAGACTAAGATGCAGCGCGGTGGTGAAGATGGGTCTACTTCGAAGTATCGATGCAAGCACGCGGAACAGGACAGAGACAAACCTCGTCAAGTTTCGTAGGATGAGAGACGGTGAGTATGCACCCCAAACGGCATGGCTTCGCATGAAGCAGGTATATCGAGAATCCAAATCCCCAGATGTGGGATATTGCAGCATATCGAATCCCCAAGAATCAAGAACCACACTATCGGACAGGAGCAAAGTGGCGGATCTACCCGACATACGATTTCGCTCACTGCCTGTGTGACAGTCTTGAAGGCATTACGCACAGTTTATGCACCACCGAGTTTTTTTATGTCGAGAGAGAGCTATGAGTGGCTCAACAAGTATGTTTTTTTCTCTTTCTTTCCTTCCCCATGTCGTACGACCTCATTATGGGCTCTCGTGCTCGAACAGCATCATCGTAGACTTCCAGCCAATGCAGCGCGAGTACGGGCGTCTAAATTTCAAAGGCACTATCATGAGCAAGAGAGACATTCAGAGTTTGATACAAAACAAGGTGGTCCGCGGCTGGGACGACCCTCGGCTATACACTGTCAGTGGGATGCGTCGTCGAGGCATACCTCCGGGAGCCCTCCTGTCCTTCGTCTATGAACTCGGCGTCACCACATCCAACAGCCCATCGAAATCAAGCGTTTCGAGCAGGCGGTTCGACGATATCTCGAAAACACGGCGCCGCGTCTCATGCTTGTGCTCGACCCTGTCCCGGTCATCATCGAGGGAGCCGAAGAGCAGGATCTCGATGTCCCCTACTCGCCCAAGGACCCAAAATGGGCTCCCACAAAGTAAAATTGACGAAGAGGGTCTATATCGAACGATCCGACTTCCGAGAGGTCGACAGTCAAGACTACTTCCGGCTTTCTCCGGGTAAGATGGTCGGTTTTCTCAACATGCCGTACCCTATCAAGATTGTGTCTTTTACAAAAGACGAGGCAACGAATTTGGTTCAGGAGATCAAAGCTATCTTCCACAAGGGAGGAGGAAAACCAAAGACATACATCCACCGGGTACCTGACGACTCGCCCACAGCTGAGGTGCGCATTCACACAGCGCTATTCGAGTCAGACCAACCTACGGAAGTCCCTGGTGGATTCATGAGTGACATCCGGTCTGACAGTGAGACTACCTGGCCCGACGCCATGGTCGAAGCTGGCTTCTATGAAGTCAAGCAGCGTGCGCCGTGGCCAGAGGCAGAGGGCAAGAAGAAGGGCGAGTCTGGGCCAGAGAGTATCCGGTTTCAAGCCATGCGCGTTGGCTATTTTGTAGGTGACTATATCTCGATCTATGTGTTCCCGATCGTTCGGACTCGGACTGACCCTTGTCGGTTTCGGTAGGCTCTTGACTCAGACAGCACTGATGATAAAATTGTGCTCAATCGTATCGTGCCTTTGAAGGAGGACTCGGGTAAGAACAATCAGTAGGGTTGGATATCTGGTCTGAGAATCTAGCAAACTGTCCCGCGCTTGACTAAGTAAATGGTTGCTTGCAATTTAAACCCATTGAGATATTCGAGAAACCCTTGCGGCTTTATAACGAGACATGATCAACGTGTTTGATACGGCGACTGCTCTGGTGGCGACAATGGGTACTTGATTTATGGTGCTTCTATCCCTGATGTTGGAGAGCAGGCGGGACGGAGTGCGCTTCTACGCTCACGCAAAAAAATCTTCAGAATTAGTGCATCTTATTCGGTTGTCGTATCATTAAGAGGAGAGTGAGACGAGAGCCGAGAATGCGAAAAGTAACCTCGAGTCATGATGAAAGTGCATCAAACCCACAGCGGCTCCCCACATTGGTCTTACGCCACACATCATTTTAGTGTGCGACTTCCATCTCTCAAGACTTCCGCCGCGACACAAGACGGTTCCGTTGAGATCTATTGACAGGGCTACTAAAATTTAGATAGGCTAAGGGCCTAATCGCTTGACATTTTCGCTCGAGAGCGGTCTTGGTGTCTCTGAGATCGACAATTCGTGGCCCAAACACTCACGTGCGAGCCTTGCATGTTTCACGACCCTCGGATTGGCGAGAGGGCCCCGGGGGTGGTTGAAGAAATTCGCCGAACAGCTGGAATCGTTGTCACCCATCAAATCTAGGCATGGATTGCCTCTCCTCACACTCGAGATTTCCCGATGGTCATGCGAGCTGGGATCCGCTCCGTTGGAGAAAAACACAAGACCCGTCCAGACGCCGATATGATAAAACGTAGGTTCAACACTATCCCAAGTTTCAAGCCGGGTTTACCAACTCGCTGACAAGAAACAACGGGTTTGAATATAGCTTGCTGATTCGAAGACGGGCATTATCGCGACCTTGACAAGCATCTGGACGACTTCCGTAGTAAGCGGGCATCGCAGAGGGTGTGACGACATGATATAGTCGCCAAACCCGGAAAGGAATCAATATCGAAACCAGCCGCAGCTGGCTGCTGTATTAATTACCGCCATGGTTACACTGACATGATAATGGACGGGGGTGGGTGGTGCGATGGACGGCCACCTTTCGAGATTTTTCAGCCGCAGGTTTCGAGCCTGCGATTCTTCGGGTCTGCGGTCTGCTGTTTATGGTGGTATCCCACAATTGTTTCATCTCGACAACCGGGTGGATTGTTGGTGTTTTGTCGATGGTGCTCTCAGATCAAGCTTGGCAAACAGGGCCAATCAGTTCCTCCCAAGCCCAGTAAAAGAGTGGTAGCAGTGTCGCCTCTGCGTCGTCCCTTGCAGCTTCTGCCGCGCTAGAGTGGCGTTTTGCGTCCCTCTCTACAGGCACACCCTCGTGCGCCCACAGCGCGGAGGTGCGGGATCGGGCGGGGCACCTCAAGCCACCACGAGCGAGACACCTGGTTGCGACTGTCGACTCTTGGTCGACCCCCTGTGACCCTGGCAAAGCCTGACCCCAATGCACCCCGAACTGTGTCTACGCTAACCCCTATCTTGGGTGTTTTTGCTACCTGACAGGACCCGAGACGGGAGGGTAACAAGAGACGATGAAAAGGATTTTTTGATCCCTGACTCCGATTTTGCACCTGAAAGCTACCCATTCTGTTCTCAACAATTCTCTCGGTCCACGAGCGCTTCCAACCGCCCACGAAGGCCACCGAGGGCCACGAGCGAATGAACGCACGCAGATCCGCTGTGTGCCCCCTTTTCCACCCCCCTACACCGCTGTCGCGCGCCTCACCAACCTTGTCCCGACGCCGACTGGTCCCGCCATGAGCTTCTGTCTCTCCCGATCAATACCTTGCCGCCAATTGGTCTGACGGTCCACCGCCTTTGTGTATGCCCAACTGGTGTTGAATATTGTGAAACCCATAGAAACAAACAACCTCGACGACCCCAAACGCAGACGATAATCCATTCTTGTCGCGTCCGATTTCCTTCGCCGTTCAATTCCGAGTTTAAAATTTGTGAGGGACTTGTTGGAATAAAGGCGTTCCGTGGTGTGATGGAACGCCCCAGGGGCTTGCCCGAAAACCCGGCGCAGGCTCGACGTGCTGTAGCCGCTGCTGCGTTGTCGAACCCCCCCCCACCGCTTCCCAGTGTTCGAGATGTACGCTCAAATTCGAGCCTGTCATCAATGGCGCCGCTTTCGGCTAGCCAGGTGCTCACGTTGGCCAGAGAGGCCATGAGAGCCGCTCACGAGAACGAGGCTAAAGCAGCGCAAGCGAGTGGAGTCAGCGACAACCTCAAGCCGGGCTTGACAATCGATCTTAGCAGGAAACGGATCGAAACATTGCCGGAAGAAATTGTCGATATAATAAAAGATGAGCTGGAGCGGTATGCTTTCTCGAAACTGCTTGGTCTTGTGTGTGGAACTGACGAGTCGGATTCGACAGACTGGCCCTTTCGCACAACCAGCTGCAATCATTCCCTGCGAGATTTTCAGAGTGCACTTCGCTCCGCTATCTCAATGTCAGACAGAACAGGATTAAGGACTTTCCCCTGCCGGTAAGTGCGGTCAATTCCATCCCAAGAAGTGGGCATTGACTTACCAAATTGCTGTGGGCTTAGCTCTGCGATCTGAAGTCGCTCGAAATTCTGGACCTGGGACGAAACATGCTGCAGGTCCTTCCCCCGGAAATTGTCAAATTGTCATCGCTCAAAGTATTCTCGTTGCCAAAAAACAAAATCACGGAGCTTCCCCTCTGCCTTGCAGACATGCCATCATTGTCGGTCATAAAACTCGAAGACAACCCCTTGGTGTTTCCGCCACCGGACGTGGTGGGCCTCTATGACCCTGCAGCCCAGAACAGTGGCGTTTGGAAAGAGGGAGACCTGACAGAGGTGGCGGCAACAGCACGGATCAAGAAATTTTTGAAGCAAAAGGCCGCCAGCATGAATGGCCGCTCAGACCTGGACTCGCCGAGCGAGGACCCGTCTGAGGGCACCGAGACACCCCGTCCCACCATCAAACGTGTTTTCAGCGGTCGATTCCCCATCAAGGTCAATGGAAATGAACTGCCCGATCTTCGTTCGCCTGCTCTCCCCCGCCCGCCACCGATTCCGACGCGCTCCCACTACCGCGGTTTATCGCAGCAGAACACAGCGCAGCGTCGCCCTGGGGTGATGCCCTTGACCATTGGGAATCCGAACGAACGTGTCCGCAGCAATTCGGAAACCACCATCCAGACATCCAGTCGAGAGAGGTCAGAAAGCAGGTCTCGTCGCATGGGTATTGTTTCCAAGAAGCCATCGGAGCTCAGCACGCTTGACGAAATTGAGGTTAACAACCGATTCAGCCACTACCGAGGCCTCAGTCACGGCTCAGCAATGCAGGGCGGCGGGACCGCTGTGCAAGTCAAGAGCCCAAATTCAGCAGGGTCGATGGACACATCTTTACAGAGGCCGGTCTACGTCCGGAGGCTCTCGATCCTGCCAGAGCGAAAACGCGAATCCAAGGTTTACGATCCGGTGGTAGAGGCAGCTAAGGGCATCCTCTATTCCATCTTCCAGATCCACCCGATGATTCAAATGCTGATGAGCCTCGTTAATGACGGAACCGCGCGTCGGTCCAACCTGGAGATTGTCTTCTACAATACCAACGCCCACGTCGAGCAGCTCGAACTCGAGATCCAGAAACACGAACCGCCCGTGGCTTCCGAGGAGTCCTATGGCCCGAGGGAAAATGAAAACGTGCAAAGAGCCTGCATCACGCTCGTCAATGCCTACACGCATGTGTGTTCGTTATTGATGAGCAACGTCGACTTATTTCTTGATAATGGGGACCCACGATATATCCGCACCCTGTTGACACAGCTTTACAACAGCATCATGGAGCTGCGCGTCACCTGCTGCCAGGTTCCCCCGCAAAACGCCAGGGGCAGCATTGATTTTCAGGCCGATGCGGGCGAGACACTTCGGCCGCAGCATTCCCGCGAGAGTTCATATGCCCCAAGCATTGACAGGGCCTTGCTGACGGGAAGGCTGCGGAATGGGTCGTCAATTTCTAATTTGAACAGTCTGCGTGTTGCCACCGATGTGCCGATGCCCTTGATCAACGGGACCGGCAGGACAGCAACCATCAGTGCAGCCACGCCTCGATCTGGAGAGTCCTTTGCATCCGTCAGCACGGGTAGGCTTGCAGGCGATTTCACGGAGGAGGACAAGGCGTTTGAGAAGATCTTCCTTTCTCTACAAAAGTCAGCGGACATGCTCATGCGCGTCCTGCCAAATCTCAACGCCCAGTTCACGTCGTCGATGCGGACAGCCATTGCTTACAGGTCTTCAGACCATATCATTCAGTGTTGGAAGAGCCTAATCGCTAAGTGCAATGGGTCCATACAGCAAACCGAATGGCTGAAGTCGAAGCTATCATCCATCAAACTAAAGGAGCCTGGTATCCGGACGCAGCCGGCTTTTTGGGGGCTCTGTAACACTTTTATTGACTCGTGGTACCAGTTTGTCAGGAAGAGCATGCAAGTGCAAAGCGACATTCACTTGCCCATGGACACGAAGCAGCGGCTACGACCCATTCAGCAGAGCATGAAGGAAACATGGGATTTGATGCTTACCTCGCCATGGTCTTATTTCGCCAAGATGTACAGCTCGGAATCGGGGTTATCTAGCCCCTACAGTACTCAATCCAACACTCCTGTGCCACTTCCCATGACACCGCAGAGTGCGGCTCTCGGACCAGCCGTGCAGGCCACCGTCCCCTCGACGCCACAAAGCGCATCTTTCGCCGCTGCGTTTACGGGCAATGTTTTTGAGCGGGCCGATGCTCTTATTTCCATGGGGGGCTTATCCATGGCGTCCAGAACGGGGACAATGAACTCCACGTCGACTGCTAGTCTCAATTCAATGAACAGCACCCTCTCTTCGCATGACGGCATCCTGACCCCATCCTCAGCACTTAGTCCGGGTCCAATGGGTCCCCTGGCCTTCCGGCTCAACAACGGCAGCAAAGTCGGGTTTTAAAAAACCATTCCTCTATTCACTTTTATCCCCACATCGATATTATAATCGCATCGTGTCGCAATCTCGTGATCTTGACATGCTGCGAGCAAACATTGCTATTTAGATGGATGGGCACGTTCTTTTAGACTGATGAAGGAATCAAGCGGGCAACATGTGGGACGTCTTACAGTATCATGCTGGGACGGGTCCAGAGGGGGATACATTTGTAATGTGTATTTTATGTTACGATATGAGTTCATGTTGCGCCTTGGCGAGGACATGCGTGCAGGGCATAGTTCATTTACCCATGTTTGGTGTGTTAAGATATGGTTTTGCATGTTGGAGGCTGTTGGGAACAACTACTATGTTATTCAGTTGATGCTGATGGGGGAATGATTGCCGTTGCAGTACCAACCCCTCATTTATACATGGCTTCCCCGCACCTTCACGGGTTTGGTCAGCTGTTGGTCCCAAAAACTGACTTTGGAGACTTGGGTTTGGGTTATCTCATGCGCAGAGAACGATCATCGCAACCTCGAGTTTGAAGTTACAGGTTTGAGTCGCCATGTTCTCTTCGCTATTCCGCTCTCCGCGGCCGGCCCCGGCCTCGGTCACCAGCGCCACCGCATCCGCTGCTTCACCTTCAGCATCTGCTCCCTCAGCGTCAGGATCCAGCTCAACCTCGCCCACCCCAACCATCGCAACAGACTCCAACTCCCGCAGCAGCAGTACCCGCCCATCCGCCTCGTCACCGGCTCTGCTGTCTGCCACCTCCGCTTCCTCTGTCTCGTCTCCTCGAGCCCACCCTTACCAGCCTGGTCCTCATCCTCATCATCCCCCTCATTCTCCCTCACATCCACATCCCCACAATGCCGCCCTTCCCCCTCCGGCTGGAAATCGCCCCCCTCCCAGCACTAGCACCAGCACCAGCCCCAATCTCAACCCAAACCCAGCTCACAACCAGAATACCCTCTCTACAGCCCAACAAATAGACCAAGCCCGCACCGCTGTCGTAGCCTCCATAGGCAACATGCTCGATCGCGAACTCTCCGGGCGCGCCGCGCAACTCCACGCCAATAATTCCGCCATTGAGCGACAGGAACGAGATGTCTCCCGTGCGTTAGACGGCCTGAGAAAGGAAAATGATAAGCTGGAGAAGTTGGCGAGGGAGCATACAAGAAAGGTGAAGGAGATTGGCAATGTGCAGAATTGGGCGGAGATGTTGGAGAGGGAGTTTTTGATTGTGGAGGAGACGTTGAGGTTGGTTAGGGAGGGCGATCCCGATAAGGAAGCAAGTGAGTGGAGTGGGAGTTGGAGTGGGAGTGAGTGTCCAGAGGGGTGTGATTGTGGGAGGGATGGGAGAAGGGAAGAGGATGGGGGCGAGGATGTGGTTATGGGAGGAGGGATTGGTGTCAAGGACAAAGGCAAAGCGGTAGATTTGGGTGTTGCCCCGGAAATGGTGCCTATTCCAGAGTCGCCACTTAGCTAAACAATGGGGGGATTTTGAGCGCTTCAACGCTGGGCATGAGGTTGTAATTTTACAACTTGTGACTCGAGAGAAACATAACGGCAGGGCGGTAGGCTGGTTGCTTTTGGATTTCGCTCATGCTCTATTTGATTTTGTTTTGAACCTGTTTACGACATCGTTTCCTGCACTTCCTTTTCTTTCGCCTCCATGATAATACACATTAGGTCTCCGAACAAATCAGATAAGGCCCGGAAGCATCGTGTAGCGCTTTTTCTTGTACCTATCCCCAAACTCAGCCCGGAGCGCCTTCTCTTTACCCCTGGACCAGTCGCGCATATAAACAATGCCATTGACGATGAAGACCACAACTGCCCAGCTACGACTGATGCAGATGACTCCCACCCACGCCAAAACCTCAAACATGTAATTGGGGCTGGTGACTAGATTGCTGCCGATACAGTTGGGAATACCCTTCTCAGTACCACCCGGCTTCCTCAGACTGGCCAGGTGCTGGTGGACCATCCAGTTGCACACTTCACAGACAACAAAGAGAGCGATGCCGAAGTAGTCAAGCGATGTGAGCTCGGCCCGCGCAGACAGCGATCCTGGTGCGTATATGTGCAGAGCAGACAAGAGACCGGCAAGGAGCCAGTAAAAGGCCGAATTGCGGAAGATGTTGAAGGCGGGCATAGTGTTGGCCGAGAACTTGTGCACGAACAGTGTCTCATACTCGCGTTTGAGGAAGTGGAGCTGGAACATGGCACAGAGCAGCCACTGGACCTGGGTCATGGGTGTTTCGGCCTCACTGATGTACAGGTAGGGTGAGAATCGGTAGATGTACGGCCGGATGTAAGGGATGAGGGCGTGGAACAGGATGGGACCAAAGTATTCGATCACAAAGACCGTACGCCATGCGATCTGGGGACCTGCAAACAGTTGGTTAGTGGATGGAGAAGGGTAAGCATGGCGGGGCGCAGTGTACCAAGATCCTTCACAACTAACTCGCCAGCGGCAATGACGTTGGCCTCGTCCGTGATCAGGGCCTTTCGGTTCTTCAGCGTCTTCTTGGTCGTTGGGTCGAAGAGCCCAATGCGGTTGAAGTCCTCAATTCCAGTCTGGCGGGCAATATGGATCTTGGCATCTTCAACAGTGGCATCGAGGGGTAGGTCGACAGTGGCGGGGAGTCTTTTGATGGGTTTTTTGGGAGCTCGGTTCGTGAGCTTCAGGGAGATACTGGAAGTCATTGTGAGAGGAGTGCCAGTGCAATTCCTTCCAGAATTAGAAATACCGTAGACAACTGACAGGAAAAAGAATGTCCGAATGTTCCGTCACACCTCTGAAATTTTAATCAACGCGAGTGGGTGATGCGACAAAATCTCAACAAAAAAGTTGCCTCGGGATTTGCCCTGGGGTCCTCTATCAACAGGGGTTACACTAGCGTACACTGGGGCTGGACTCGCAGCGGACGGTAGGATCCGGCTCTACCCCTGTCCATATAACTTGCTCTAAAAGTTGGCACGTGCGACAGCTCCAAGCCAAGCCTGCTCGGTAAAGTTTCTGGAACACTCTCACCGCCCTGCGACCCGCTGATTTCTGCCGGAATCCCACCTGCTCCAGCAACTTTTTTTCTGCTGATAACTTTATCGGCAATTCCACAACGGCCTACATCACTCGCTCCCGTCGGCGCTGTATCCCTCAACTGCAATTCTGGCTGTTAGTGATTTTTCCTTCCTTTACTGTTCTCCCTAGGATTGTTGTGGGAACAACGCGATTTTGATTTCCCAGTTTGCAGCATCGGCTTGTGGGTGCAGCTGAACCTAAGATTTTAGCAGCGCGCCGAGCTCCTCCAGGATGGACCTTTTCTCTGTCTTCGACGAGCCGGTTCGCACGCCCAAAAAGCGCAAAGCAGACCTCACTCCCGACACTGATGGTGAAGCCCACGATGTGGCTACGTCTAATGACGAGGAAATGCCTTTGGTTGGCGAAGAAACGACCACTGGGACACAAGGCGACAGCAAGCGACGCAAGAAAGAGGCCGAGCCTGTCATGATGGATTCTTTCCAGACCGAAGCATCGCGAAAAGTCGATATTGCGCCAGGTTTTGCCACAACTAAGAGTCCCCCTACGGGCCATCTTGTCCTGTCGCATAATATTCAGCACCAAGTTGCCCTGCCACCCGACCTGGATTGTGAATACATTCCACTGTCAGAGCACAAGCCGCCAGCAGAACCAGCAAGGACGTATAACTTCGTTCTCGATCCTTTTCAGAGTCTCTCAATCGCGTCAATCGAGAGAGAAGAGAGCGTACTTGTGTCTGCTCATACCAGTGCTGGCAAGACTGTTGTGGCTGAATACGCCATTGCTCAATGTCTCAAGAAGAACCAGCGGGTCATCTACACCAGCCCCATCAAGGCCCTCAGCAATCAAAAATACCGGGATTTTCAGGCCGAGTTTGGCGATGTCGGCCTCATGACTGGGGATGTTACTATCAACCCCACAGCAAGCTGCTTGGTAATGACCACAGAGATTCTGCGCTCTATGTTGTACCGCGGCTCCGAGATCATGCGTGAAGTGGCGTGGGTCATCTTTGACGAGATCCACTACATGCGTGACAAGACGCGCGGTGTCGTGTGGGAGGAGACTATCATTTTGTTGCCCGACAAGGTCAGATACGTCTTCCTCTCGGCCACCATTCCCAACGCCTTCCAGTTCGCTGAGTGGATCGCAAAAATTCACCGACAAGCATGCCACGTCGTGTACACAGATTTCCGGCCTACCCCCCTCCAAAATTACTTCTTTCCTGCCGGTGGAAAGGGCATTTTGTTGATTGTTGATGAGAAGGGCAACTTCAAAGACCAAAACTTCAGCCAGGCCATGGCCATGGTTGAGGCCAACAAGGGCGCCGACCCGGCCGACTGGAATGCAAAGCAGAAGGGCAAGGGGAAACACAAGAGGATCGACAAAGGCGGCGACAAATCTGAAGAGAAGTCGGACATCAGCAAAATCATTAAGATGATTATGAAAAAGAGCTTCTCGCCCGTCATTGTCTTCAACTTTAGCAAGAGGGAGTGTGAGCAGCTTGCTCTGAAATGCTCGGACCACAAATTCAACACGCCAACAGAAGAGGAGATGGTAAGCACCGTCTTCGAGAATGCAGTTCGGACCTTGTCAGAAGAAGACAAGAGTCTGCCACAGATCACACACATTCTTCCGTTGCTTCGCAAGGGAATCGGCGTCCATCACTCCGGCTTGTTGCCAATCCTGAAGGAAGCCATCGAAATTCTGTTCCAGGAGGGGCTGATCAAGGTTCTTTTCGCCACTGAGACCTTCTCCATTGGTCTAAACATGCCCGCGAGAACTGTCGTTTTTACTCAAGTTCACAAATTCGACGGCGTCTCGAACCGCCCTCTGACATCATCGGAGTATATTCAGATGGCAGGACGAGCTGGTCGTCGCGGCCTCGATGACCGCGGCATCGTAATCATGATGATCGACGACAAACTGGAGCCCGAGACTGCCAAGTCCATCGTTGTCGGCCAGCAAGACCGCCTTAATTCGGCCTTTTATCTCGGTTACAATATGGTTCTCAACCTTTTGCGTATTGAAGCCATCTCGCCTGAGTATATGCTGGAGCGTTGCTTCTTTCAATTTCAGAATGCTGCCAGTGTACCCCAACTCGAAAAGGAGCTCATGGAATTGCAGCAAGAGAGAGACAACATGATAATCCCCGACGAAAACACCGTTAGGGACTATTGGACCATTCGGTCACAAGTGGAAGAATATAACAAAGAAATGATCGAGGTCATCCAGCAGCCTATGCATTGCATCGAGTTCATGCAGCCGGGTCGCGTCATTAGCATCAGGAGCCCAAGTGGAACTGAGTATGGCTGGGGGGTGGTCATCGAGTTCTTCCAGCGCAAGGCAACAAAGCCGGGAGAGCCACCATTTCCGGCCAACGAGTCGTACTTTGTCGACGTCCTGCTCAAGATTTCTGCGGACAGCAAAGACTTCAACCCCGCCGTTAAACCTGTCTCTGCGATGCCTTCTGGCATCGTACCGGATAAGCCGGGGGAGAAAGGCAGATGGGAGGTTGTACCATGTTTGTTGTCTTGCATCAAGGCATTTGCCCAGATTCGTGTCTTCCTGCCCAAGAAGGTTGAATCTCGGTTGGATAAGGACAGCGTAGGCCGTTCACTCGAAGAAGTTGCACGCCGGTTTCCTGATGGAATTCCGATCCTTGACCCGCTGGAGAACATGGGTATTACGGCCGAATCTTTCAAGAAGCTTCTGAGAAAGATTGAGGTGCTCGAGTCACGTTTGGTTTCCAATCCCTTACATGGCTCACCGTTGCTCCCGGACCTATGGCAGCAGTATTCAACCAAGCTTGCACTGGGTGAGAAGATCAAGGAAAAAAAGAAGGCCATTGCCAAGGCGCACAGCGTTTCTCAGCTCGATGAACTGAAATCCCGGAAGAGAGTTTTGCGCAGGTTGGGGTTCATCAACGAAGCAGAGGTGGTCCAGATGAAGGCTCGCGTCGCTTGCGAAATCTCGTCTACTGAGGGCCACGAACTCCTTCTCGCAGAGCTTTTGTTCAACCGCTTTTTTAATGAGCTCAGTCCTGAGCATACTGCGGCTCTCTTGAGTTGCTTCATCTTTGATGAGAGGTGCGACACGAAACCGCTCAAGGAGGAACTGACCAAGCCATTCCGTGAAATTCAAGCTCAAGCACGCATCATCGCCAAGGTAAGCGCAGAAAGCAAGCTGGATGTGAATGAAGACGACTATGCCGAGAGCCTTAGGTGGCAGTTGATGGAAACGGTGCTCGCATGGGCAGAAGGGAAGCCCTTTGCCGAGATCTGGTACGCATCTCTTCACCATCTATTGCGCTGGACAGTTAGCTAACTTGTTTTAGCAAAATGACGAACGTTTACGAGGGCTCCCTCATTCGTCTCTTCCGTCGCCTTGAGGAGCTGCTCCGACAAATGGCGGAAGCAGCCAAGGTTATGGGCAGTGATGACCTGAGGGAAAAGTTTGAGGTCAGTCTTTCGAAGGTGAAACGAGACATTGTCTCGTTCAACAGTTTATATCTATAATAGAGTATGGGTGGACTGGTCTGCGAAGAAAGTCAAACTGCCATTCCTAGGACTCGTTGTGATTCAAGCATAGTAATAGGAGTTTGGGCGTGTATGAATTTCATGGGTTAAAAAGTAGCTCTTTTGGTCTGCGTTTTGTCAGCCCTGTAACGCAGGTAGTGAAGAGTTCTGTAGTTGATTTGGCAAAGAATTTTCATGTCAAGTCCTATATTTTCCTAGTCCCCCTCAACCTTAGTAGTCAGGTCATTGACCGCCACGGCCGTTCGAGCGGACATGTAGAGCAAGTATGATTGCCTGCGGATAGTGACAGTGTGGTACCAGGCCAAAAGGGAGATCGTTGTTGATAACAGCCTTAGCTTCAAATTTATAGAATGATCATCAATCCGGGGGTATCATAACACTCTATCCACCCATTCCTTTGATCATACAACCTTTACCCCCCCCCCCAAAAAAAAGACGGCATACATCGCCGTGATTTCTTACCCTTGCCCACCCAATGCTAGTATTAACCCAACCAATAAACTGACTAAAAACCCCAATGATACAAACACCTGGACCCGCTTGGGCCAGATGCCCTCCTCTCTGAGCAGCCACCCGATGGAGCCCAGGGGAAAAACAAAACCAATGAACATGCCCTTGACCATGGCATCTACCATGGCGTTCAGACCAATGGCATCTTCACCTGCCCCTGTCCCAGTGGTATCTCCATCCTCGCCGCTGGTGCCCATGCCGGATGGGGCGCCAGCTCCAGCCGCACCGTTACTGTCAATCCATGCGTCTTCCATGCTACGCAACGAGTCGGGCGAGGGCATCGTGTCTGGAGTGTGGCGCGCGGCTTGGATGGAGCGGAATTGTAGACGCAGCTGGTTCACCTCGGCAGGAGTAAAACCCGTCATGAGGAGACGGTCGAAGCCGCGCTGACGGTGGGCGGTGCCCGAGGTGGTGGAACGGACGCCTAGGCCGTGGCCTGTGTCGAGATATATTCCCGTGCTGTTGGCGCCATGTAAACTATGAGGGATGAAACTGGCATTGGCGGGGGAGGGTGTGGATGGGTTGGTAGCTGTTGTTGTCGTAGTCGACGTCGCGGCGGCAGCTTCGAGAGCCAGATCTTCGACCGAGAGCTCATCGCCGATGGAGCAGTTTACGTATACACGCTGGAGCAGCCGGCCTTCGACACCTTTGCCTTTACCCTTAGGGTCGGTATGGCCAGGTCCTGAGGCGGATGGGGGCGGGGGAAGCGGCTTGAGGACAGAGCTGAGGGTTGCCGAATCAGGAAGGATCTTACCGCCGTGTATGAAGCGAAGACGGCCCCGGGCCGCGGTGGCGAAAGCATTTCGCTTGGGGGCATTATCAAGGGGAGATTTCGAGGCAGCATCGGCGGCGAGGCGAGCTCGTATGCGGTGCTTCAGTGCCGCGATTGTGGTTTGGTGAGGGGTGAGGATGTCGAGATGGAGGTCGGGCAGCGACGTGCTGAAGCGGACTGTGAGGTGCAGCGGTGGTGGCGCAAACAGTGTGCGTGATGGTGAGGTTGGACTTCGCGGTAAGGGTGAGGAGGAACGGGTGGTATTCGGGAGTGCGAGGAGGTTCTGGATTGATCTTTTGGTTGGCGATGATGACGACGACGATACGCCGCTGCCACTACCACTCCCACTGGCACTAGGGCGGGTGATATTCCCGTTGTTGCTCATCTTCATGGGACCAGAAAGGTCACCGATCCACAGGCACGTGTTTCATTTGCTGATGGCTGTGCGGAGAGATGCAATCGTGCTGGGCGGAGCTGTGCCTCTACGGCCAAGCAAAACCGTCGAGCTCCAAAATCAGCCTACATGCATCTATCGGGGCGGGTCAGTGCTCAGCGGTAACTCCCCTGTCCAACCTTAACCCAACGACAAGCGGAAGCCTTGGAGGGAAGACATATTCCTGGAGATCACGATCCAATCCAATTGGCCAATTGCACGTCATGACTACTTGAATGATGACGATGCATATGAATCTGATGGATATAAATCTACAATAATTGTCCGGATACACGAGTAGACAGCCAGAGCCACTGATCACTATATTTTGACGCGGACATCTGAAACCTAATCTCTGCTCAACCCCGTGCTCACCGTCACCTCGCTTTCCCCAAGCTAGGTAAGAGACGAGTAGACTCCGTCATCATGAGCACCCGGTACTCGATCTCTCGAGACAAGGCAAAGGAACCACAAGAATGGCACTCATTCGTCCCCCCAGCTTGAAATAGAAAACGGGGGCCATCCCGGCTGGTTTCTTTAGACGACTTTATAAACTCACACTGGGTATCGCGTTGAAAAAACAAGTCAACCCCCACCCTTCTCAGCCTTTCTCCACTTCGTCATCCCCCGTTATCCTTCGTTATCCTGCCTCCTATGACCTTGGCTACGATCCTCAGTAAACCTGAAGGAATCTCTTGCTGCCACCCTGGTACAAATTTCAATCGTCCTAATGGACGGCTAGTAACGAAAGCCACGAGCTGCCTTGGCAAAAAATTCGCTCGCCGCCTCCCTCGCTCTGTTTCGACGTCGTGCCCGGGTCCGCTCATGACGGCCCTCAAGGCCAGCAAGGACCGAATCGACGATGGCGCTCCAGGATTCGGAAATATTCTGCCCGGTTTTCGAAGAGCACTCGCCAAATCCTGCGGCTCCGACTGCTTTGGCTACATTTTGTCCCTTTGGAATAATTAGCATCTTCCATCATTCGAAGGCGCAGAAGAGAGAGCTAACATCCTCAATATTGGCTGGCTTGGCTGGCTTCTCCAGAAACAGTAACTCAACTGTGGGATGGTCGGGCCGCGTGTCGCGCTTCAAACCTAGGACATAACGATCGCACTCGACAAGTCCCTGGTCCAGGAAGGGCTTCCATTTGGACACCACAGCTGCTGGGTTTCGCTTTTCTTCGATACTGTAACACAGCACGGCAGCATGGAAGAAAGCTGCTCGAAGTTGGCGAAGGCGATCTATACCACCGGCTAGGCTCGGCGTTCCCGGAAAGTCCCATAGCTCGAGCAGGACGACACGCCCGTCGCTGGCAATTACGGGCACAGTGCGGCAGTCGGTTGCCGTGGAGGGTTTGGTCTGCCTGTGTCAATTTTCCACCCAAAAGCATAAGTGCAATTTGATGGGCGTTGCTTACCTTGACAAATGAGTTGGCCATCAAACGACTACGTCATAAAATGTTAGCGGAATGCGTCGCGAAACAATATAATGCCTTCAGCCCACCTGATCAAGGCTGTTTTTCCTGCATTGGCGTCTCCAAGTATGCAAATCTGGAGCCGAGTTTGCCTCGGCGGCTCGGGTTGCACCACGCCCGAGGCGATGCTCAAACGACTGAATGCCTGCCGTGTCGCTGTCATAACATCTCGAGTCGCATCTCTGAGGACGGAGCGGGTTCCCTCGCGAGTCTTGGGGTCATCCACGTTGTACACAGTGGTGGTGGCTGCGTCTTGGTGGTCGGCGCCATATTCATGAATATTCATGTCCTCGTCGGCTTCGTCGCTGTCTTTGGCATAGCAGGTGTGGATATCGTCGGTGCGGCGTCTGACAGTGGGGGCGTGGCTGCTACTGAGCCGGCTCATCTTGGAAAAGGTGCGACGGACCGTGTCGCTGACGCGAGCGCGCTTTCGCGGAACGTGGAGCTGGTCGAGATCAAAAGGGCGTTTCAATCCAACTGATCCCGTGTCGCCAAGCTGGAGCATGGGACTTTCACTGTTCTGTTCCCTGTCTCTGGCTGTATCGTCTTGGGTTGTGCCATTTTTGGCGCCCTGTTTGGCGGGATTGAGGTCGCCGAGATCCATCATCTGACCCGTGTTAAAGTTAAGGTTATGGGTATGGCCTCGGCTGTGGCTCTGGTACTGGTAGTGGCCACGGCTGTGTCCTTGACTCTGATCCTGATCCTGTCCAGTCTGCCCCGGCCTCGGCGGTGGTAGCATTCGTCCATCAGTGCGCTGAAAACCATGTTGCTGGGAGCCTTGCTGCTGGGAACCGCCCTGCGATCCAGAACAGTCTTGATGGGAATCCGGGCCACCACTCTCGTGCTCGCTATCCTCCGGATCTGGGACGTCAAGTCCCGCTGTCACGCCGGCAATCCACCCCTCCATTCTCCGCGTCGCCCGGAACACGCGGGTATGATTGACAATGGCAAGCTGCCCGTAGAGGCGTGTTGGCTCAGGTACAAACGGATACACAGAACTTTGGTGGTCGCGGAATTCGGCAATCCGGTCGGGGACCGAGGAGAGAATGTCGGATCGCGTGTTATGGTAGTTCAATTCGGCAAGCCGCTCGCGGGTCAAGGCAACGCCACTACCTTGTTGCTCGACCAGATCTGGCGGATTCGGTCGAGGCGGGTTGGGGTAAATTGTCTCTCGGAGAGGATTTGGATCGATTTTCTCTCCAGGCGGGCTAGGAAAATGACCGCTTCTTGTGTCTTGCTGGGTCCGGTTTGGCGGGTGTTGCCGCAATGGGTTCGGGTGCAAGACCCTGTTGACTGCCGGACGAAGGTTTGACTGGTTCGGCTGGCAGGCGCGGGCGGTGTTAGGCGGCGTCATATGCTGGCCCAGCCCGTTAACCAGCGCCCCAGAGAGGTTTGTGGCCGCGGCCAAGCGATAGCCAGCGTCGGGGAGACCACCCCCGGGATACTGGCCGACGGGCGGGAGTGGTGGGAGCGGGCGGGACGTCAGGCGGGCGCAAGGCGGCGGGCGCGACGACGGGGCCGATGGTGTGTCGACCCAGGCGGTGCCCAAGCTACCCACACGGTACTGCCGGGCGGGCGAGTTGCCGGCAACCGTCGGCCGTCTCGGCAGAATGCCGTGGCGAGCTGACCTCGCGGTTTCTATGACATTTCAACCGTTAGTCTTTGGCCAGGTTCTCGCTCAAAGGTTAACTCTTCGCTGTGTGGTGGACTTGGTGAATGGGTGCTGTATGAGACTAGGTTTCGAGGGTATTTATGAGGGCTTGTCTGTTGGCAGGCCTGAAGTGAATCCGGAGATATCAAGCGCGCAGATGAAAACCAAGCCAATACCCCACCAACCGGTTCCCAGCATCTGAGTTTGAATTCCCGATAGCTGGATGGGGCTAGTCAAGAAGGCAGCGCAACATGTTTGCCATGACTTGAACGCTGCTAGCTACTATGCTGCAATGGCCAAACAGAAGTTGAAACAGTGCTCCAACTCGCCAACTCGCCAACCACAGAGGGAAACCAGGATCTTAGATTGAATTCCACAAGTCCGAGAAGATCTAGATGCGGGCTAGTCGCAGAATTGTCTGCAGAGGAGACATGGCCAGAAACAGAGGGGAGATTGGCGCAAGCAAGGCGACCGCGATGAGGATTGCGAGGGGGTTCCCAACCGGAACAGCCGCCAACAATGGCGTTGACCAGCAGGAGATTGTGCAGAGGGTCTCGGTTGGGGCAGAAAAGGGAAAAGTGCCACGCGTGTCAGCTTACCAGCGGGACTGCCCTCACGCGGGGCATCTTGGCGACCGCCATCACTAGGCTGGCGATGAGGATCACCGACATCGTTGCCGTCGGTCGGTGCCATGGTGGTCTTGATGTTTCTGTGGGATTATGTCAGCGAACAGGCATACTTGTGAAAAAAGGTCGGCACGCGCGAGGCCATCGCCAAACTCACTGAGGTGCCAAATTTGTGTGCTGGGAAGGCAATCAAATTTGCAAAGGCTATGAAAAAAATCATGGGAAGTAGGAGGGCAAGAACTTGAGCTGGCACATGGGCACTGGGAAGCACAGTAAGGACCGTGCACAGTTCTGGACGAGGCCTATTAGGACTTCTTTTACGGATGCGCTGAGGGTCTTGTCTTTCTCCTGCTTGAGTTGGGAAGGTACGCGTGAATTTGGAGGTGAGAACCTCGACGTCCATGACTGGACCTTGACAAGGACCTTTCCGAGGTAGGGAGGAGAGAAGCTTGTGCTTTGGATAGTATATCTAGTGCATATCCCAGAGGCAGCATATTCTAATGAAGTTGACCAAGGAAGCTCATGAAGCTTGGGGTTTGTTCTTACAGGAGAAGATGGCTACGATGACAGATGCATCACCAACATCCACCAAGGGAACGATCATCTCAAGTCAAGGCATGCCATGAACAAGAGCACTGTCATATGAGAGTAAAGTTGATATCTGTGGCATTCTCATTGGCTATCGTACCTGTCGACGCTTGCGGTTTGGGGACGCTGCGTCGATGTCAGTCAATGTTGACAAGCTCAGGGGTATATCATGCTCCACTTGAACCACCAACCACAATCACAGAGCATCACCACAAACCGGAGAAGCAAAATCAATGCTA
>Ga0247765_1000007_pt1 | contig 153655 bp, 151 predicted proteins | sample UWRJL106311C6_FD_179949 | JGI IMG/M metagenome (GOLD analysis project Ga0247765, IMG submission 179949) | Plant litter microbial communities from Arlington Agricultural Research Station in Wisconsin, United States - UWRJ-L106-311C-6 | ecosystem: Environmental > Terrestrial > Plant litter >... | reverse complement strand
TTTTTTTTTTTTTTTTTTTTTTTTTTTTTTTTTTGGCGAGACTGCAGAAAGAATTGGTGGCTGTGTGTGCGATGCTGCAAAGCTATGCATCCAATCCCCACACTCCGTCTCGTCTCTCACAGGGGAATAGCTAACTGGCAAACAGGAGCAAGCGAGAACGTCAAGAAAACAAGATCGGTCCCGACCGTGAGCTGAACTGGAACCTAAGCATCATATATAAAAATAACTTTGGGCTGGGCCGAATCGGAGGCACCTAAACCATAAAGAAAAAAACACCGCCACCTCACTCTCCTACCTAGGTTGTCCACACGTTTCACGCCGTTTGAGGTCACAAGGTTTTTCTGTCCAGTCGCAATTACGATTTTCGCTGTTGAGCCCACGTGCGACGGAGTATCCAGACATTACCGGAGGCCGAAGAGAGGGGTTTGCTAGCGTCAACTCCGGTCAGGCCGCCAGCGAATCCCCCTGCATGGAGTGTTAGAAACGGCCCGCTTACCTCATACGCCGTCACTTTATCGTCTGCACTGCAGTGTATTCACAGGATGGCAGCATTCAGCTGCCCTCACAAGACTGAGATAGGGAACGAAGGTACAATCCAATCCCTGAAAGATTGTTAGCGTGGGACTTGGTGAGTACCACAGCACGAAGTATCCAGCAGGGGTTTGTGCAGTGAATAGCTGGGAAGCTATTTGCGAGGGGTCAAGCCAGAATATTTCGGCCTCAACTCTAACATTTAGGGCCTTGAAAATTACTCCTTGAGGCGTCAAGTTTCCATCATAACCCCTTAAAAATGGAAAAGAATCCCGGGGGGGGAAGGGGTTGACCCGGAAGCTGTAGCCAAGCCGTGAAGTACCGCGCGAACAATCTTTCAGGGGTTGGACTGTACATTGAGCATATCAAGTGAAGCAAAACGGTGTATCTGATGAATGGGAGGGGAAACCCCACTACCTCCACAGTTCGGATTCTCCATCTACTTGCGAGCTTGCTCTCCCTTTTTGGGGAGCGTCCTACCCGGTTCAGTGAATGTGCCGCCCCGTAAAGGGTGGTAAGTCCGGTAGAGCAGCCCGTCGCCTAAGCGATATCCAAACAACAAGGTGAAGCGTTCTAGATGTTCAAACAGATGATAACAGAGTCGGTAGACACAATCACCAACCATCAGAGTTTCCAAGTAAAGCCGAAAACGCTCAGAATGAGAAAATGCTGTATTGGCTCACCGTGGCCTATCTATCCGACATGTACAAGACGCCCTGCAGCTCAAAAGCCTCAACCTCTATGAATGTAAATGCAAGGAACAAGTCATGCCTTTGCAGGGGTTTCATGATGCTCGCCAGGCTATCTTGCCTCCGAAATCCCTCTTCCATCATCGTGGCAATGTGTTATTGACAAGACATTACAGTATGTGTGCCGACAGATCAAACCCCGAGAAATGGTTAGGCTTGCATGGTCAGCCCAAAGATGCCAGATCCCAGCCGTTGCCTCAAGACATATGTAGACCGTGCAGAGATACAAAACCCCAGAGGAATATCAATCGATCTGATGCCCGTCCAGAGCGAGGACCAAGCTCGTGATGTATATACAAGTCCATGCCAACGAAACCTCCACAAGCGTGCTGCTTGTGGGGTTTGTTAGGAACAGCTCAAGCCTTAGATGATTTAGTCGCGCATGGTCCACGAGGGCTTGAGCTTCTCGCTCGTGGCAGCCGTGGTGAAGATGGTGTCACCAGGTAGACGGCTAATTCTTCCAGCGCCGCTGCGGATCGCACCGAGCTGTGCCGCCGAAATTCCACTGCGGTTGCTGCGAATGGAGCCCGTCTCGCTGCGCGTATCGCTATCAGCGAACTTTCGGGGAGGCGCAAAGTCAAGGCCTGTGAAGGTTCCAGATTTACGCAAAACGTGACTATGAGAATAGTTGTCAGTCACTACCTAAGATTCCGGGTGCATGATAACTTACGGGCTGGGCAGAGAAGCGAGCTCGTCAAAGGCGCCAACCAGCGGTGAGTGGGCAGGAATGGCAGGAGCGTTGTAAGGACGACGTTCTCCCATCGGACTCTGAGAGCGGCCCCGAGCACGACTCTGGAAGCTCTCCGGTGGAGCGAAGTCGATCGGGTTGAGAATAGAGAAAGAGTCATCCTTCAACTTTGATGGCGTGGGCAGTGTGTGGAGGGCGGAAGGTGGAGGGATCGACTTCTTTGGAGGGCCGCCATACCGGCTTGCCGACATGGCAGAGCCGGCCCGTGACCGCCCGTACGCAGTCGAGCTGGCTGAGCCAGGTCGAGATCCCCCGAATCTGTTAGAAACCGAGGAACCAGGCCGAGGCCCGCCAGGTGGTCCGCCAGGAATAGGCATTCTCATGCCACCCATGGAACCATGGAAGTTGCGAGGCGGGCGGGGACCAGGGAATCTTTGTCCGGAGGGCGGGGGGGTCATCGCACGACGAGCAACTGGCTGAGAATACGGCATAACAAATGAATTCGTCGCCGGATCGAAATACGGGGCGTCCGCGTTGTAACCCTCGCTGTAATCTTCGTAGTACTGATTACTGTTCTTGTTGTCTTGCTGGTAGCCCCCGTTTTGTTGATACTCGCGCTGGTGCTGGGCGGGCATCGGGGGAACAGGTGGCATGTCACCCGGCTTAGAATCCTCGAAATACTCCTTGTAGAATGAACGAATGCGGTTCGCTCTGTACTCGGGGTCCTCCGATTCCATAATATCGTCTGGCGGGAGCGGGCGAAACCCCACCGACAGTCTCCGATTGTCTCCTTGCGGCACTCCCAAGCCGCTTTGACGGTTCAGGTGGTCGTACAAATGTGACTGCCTCTGCATGTTTCTACCTCTCTCCCCGTCAAACTCCAGACCCCGAGGCATCCTGCTGTCCCGGTCCTCGACGAAGTTGTAATCGTAATATTCCAATGGCTCTTCCTGGATCGGCCCCGTGGTAGGGGCGGCCTGGCCACGTTGCTGGGCAGGGTTTGTGGGCCCACTGTCAACAGATGAGGTAGATGTGCGGAACGATGCCCTCAAGGACTCGGGGGGATCGACCAATCCTAAGCCCATCGCTGTCTGTCGGAGAGAGACTGTAGAGCTCTGGCTCTTGTGCTTCTCCTGGTCGAGAGAGCTCTCATAACCCATTTCTACTCCGGAATCCGCTGGGCTAGGCTGCGCAGGAGAGGCAGCTGGCTTCCGATTGATCTTCTGTGCCACCGCTGGAGGCTCCTGAATTGCCGTTCCGATAGGGAAGTTGTTTTCCTCGGGGTAAGGGGCTGCAGGGTAAGGCGGGTGTACTGCAGTTTCGTCTTTCGTGATCGCTGTAGGCGGTTGCATCGGTTCTTCAAAAACCAGCCCCTCGAGCTTTGCGGGTGCAGGCTCGGGAGATGAAACTGTGGGAGCTGGCTTGGGGAGCGAGTTATTCCGCGGAGGAGGCACAAATGGACCAGGTGAGTTCAACGGTGAGCCCATTCCTCGAGTAGCATCTTGTCGACTGCTAGAACGGGTGTAAGTGGACGCAGCATCGGGGGCTCTGGGCATAGATCGAATCGATCCAGCGTCGCTGCCGGCATAGGCGGCGACTGGTCTGTAGGGATCTTCGTTTCCGAGTGTCCTGGCCAGCGAGTGGAGTGATTCTCGAGAGTTCTGCATGGCGGGGGGTAGAAGGTACGGGCTTGAAAGGTTCATGTCCATGGACATTTGCTGTCGTTGAAACCGCGATGATTCCTTCTCCCTGCCGAGGAAGCTCTTCCTCTTCGACTTGGTTCCGGCACCGCCCGCCTCACCAAGTCCAAAATCCAACGACTTGTGCGGGTCCATTGCGTCCTCCCTCTTTAGCTTCTTGACATTGCGCCTATGGAAGTAAAGCAAAACGACAATTGCCCCAACCAGAGGAATGCTGCCAAATGTGAGTTCGTATTTCCTTCAAACAGTTCACGTAGTACGTACCACACTCCCAATGCTATCGGGATTGTCAGTGAGGAGGTGCTCACGGGCTTCTCACACAGATTGGCCTGGGCACACGAGGATTCGGCTGCTCGCCCGACGATACGGGAGGGAATGTTGGACCCCATGGTTGCACTGCCCTGGCTCGGAGGTGCCCGAACTTGGAGAGGAGCAGGAACCCTCGGGCCCAGGAGGGGTGGTCGCCCGCCAAGAATGCCGTCCATCTTCAAGAAAAGAAAAAAAAAACCAAATATCCTCCCCTCCGCGCACCGGCCGGGTAAACGGAAATATTGCCTATGAAAGCAGGTTTTTTTTTCGACGTCGAGATAGCCGGCCAAGACCCGGTTAGATCTTGAGGGAAATCAGAAGAATGGCGATATTAGCTACCACGAATTAAAGCTGTCATAACGGTCATGCCATGGGAGACGGGTGCTGAGCGAGTGAATGAGTGCGTTCGAGAAGGAACCACGTCCAAATCTTGAGGGGAAAGGCGTGACGGGTCGTCGTTTACGAGAGGACGGCTCGAGGTCGAGAGAAGCCGGGAACCAAGTTAAAGGAGTGTCGTGACGAAGAAAGAAAGGCAGCTCCTATCATTCGTGTCGTTGTCGAGGCTGATGTTGCTGGGAAATGAACGGCACGCCCGCTGGCGGGCAGAGGTATGACGGCAAAAGGAACGAGTGTGGTCACGCGTCGAGAGACGGTGAAGTTGGCGGCCGTCAAAACCTCAAAATCGCGAAAGTGATGACAGGGAAGGAGCGGAGGAGAGTAGAGGTGCAGACGGAGGTATTAGGAATTAGGGTATTAGACGACTAGTTTTGACGAGTGGATAAGGGAGAAGTCGGTCCTCGGCAGAGCTCAGGGCCTGGAGACGATTGCAGCAGGGCCTGACCTGCTTGGCTGGTCCCCAAATCTCCGTGGACGAGGGATCGCAGGGTCCCTCGGCGAGAGGGAGCTCTTGCCTTTCGCCGACTGCCTGCCCCAAGGCGACCACGGTCAACTGGACGAATAGAAATTGCTAATTTTACCGCGCAGGGGATCCATGTCGCCTCCTGCGCGCTGAGTGGCTGAGGGCTCCAAAACGACCCAGTCTTTTCTGCAGGCTATCTGTGGCTTCAACAGCCGGATAGCCCAATTAGCGTGCACCATTCTGGCGCCCCCTCCGACGAAGCTTTTTCAGTCCTCCACTGGATCGGCTTGATGCAAGGCACAAGCGCCAAGCACAGGCACAACCACAGCTGGGAACCCTGGCGATGCTGCGTCGCGGTGTGGGCGGCGCAGGTATCTTAGCTGAGGGAATCCACCAGTGCGGTACATTGGCGAGATGAAGTGCCACCAACTTCTCAGGGGTTTCCTCCACACAACGGCGCCGCAGCGTCAGGCCTGGGCCTTCGTTCGATGGGCCGTTGAAAACTGTTTTCCGTTGGATTATTTTCACCGACAAGAAATCGGCACCGTCCGAGTATAGCAGACGGGACGAAACCGCCAATGCAGATAGATGCAGTTCAGCCAACAAATTTCCCGTTGATGGGCGAAACAGAAAACAAAAATATTTTGTTTCCTACGCGCCGTTTAGCCACAAATCCGGTAAGATCTGCAAATAACTCGCAGCTGCCAGAAAGGGCCGAACAGTCCATCCTTTGTGGCGCCCACCGTGTCTTCGCACCTCCAAAGGCGCTCATCACGAACCGGTTACACTTCGTGGTTGCACAAAATCTGCACCATATCTATCAACGGTGCCATGCACTCCAGGTATACTATGGAGGTACGCAGCAGAGCTTCGGCCCCATAGGGACCTGGCTGGTTGCGAATGAGACTTGATTACAAAGCTTCAATTGCGGAAAGTGGCATCGAGGAACATTACGGCTCTCCTGGCTCTCTCCAGTGGATACCAGATCACGTTGTGCCCGTGCCAACTTCCTATAATAAACGCCGCATGTGGTGCAACATATTCGTGCTCTCGCTTGACCCGAAGTCAATCACGTAAGGTACTTGCTTGCTATTATCCGCAATCTGGTATATATTACTACAAAATAACTCGTCCCGTTCAGCTTGGCCGTATGGTAAGTTGACGATAGGACCGGATATGATGCAACAAGCCATGCGACTTCTAGGACACCTCAGTACATAATCGACGCCAAAGCATCTACTCGTTAGAATTCCCTCCCTCCCCGTCTCACCAGTGTCACCCCAGCGATTCAGACACAGTGCCCTGTCACCCCTGTCTTATGCTGCCCGAGTTTTGAGCCAAATTCGTTCTGTCTTCTTCTCCACATCGTCGCCCTGCTTTCAGCTCCCCCTCCCTGGTGCTGGAGATATTGTGGACCTTGGGTAAAGCTGGCGCTCACACCATCGATCTTGTAGCAAGACGCCATCCCTAGGTTGGAGGCTTGTCGGTTCGATATAGTTCAGACTCTGGAGCAATGCCAAGAATCGATGGAGCTGGACAATGCTTTGGAAATGATCGGGAAGGCGGCATGGTAAAGAGCTGTTGGCTTAGGGTATGCTTCCGAGGAGGTTCCTATCCTACTCCGTGGAACCCCGGTAAACCGCGCTGGCTCAATTGGCCTTGTAGAACTCTGGCGCATATTCCAGGAGCCAGCTCTTCTCAGTTTTCGCTATGTCCCGCATAAACGTCTTCTCTCCCGTTTCCATTGCTTCGTGGAATATTACCCAGTCAGCTTTCCGGTTGAACATGATGGAACTTGGGTGAGCGTGTAGCACCGTCGTGCCGGAGACGTTGCGAAATGTGCCATCAGCTTGCATCCGCGCTGCGTGTGCAAAGTAACCAGTGGTCAAACACCGCCCAATCTGCTCCGCTTTGGTCGTTGGAGCGGATGTGTTAGCAAGGGATTCATCAATGGCGATCCCAAACCGTTCCAAGGACCGCTTTAACTGTGCCCGGATGCTTACAGCCCGCGTCATGATTTTGTAGTTGATGAGATTATCATGACAGAACCTCGCCTCCTTGCGGCCTTTTGTTACAAATGCCTGATAGACGTTGAGAAGTGTCAGATGGTCACCTTCCTCGGTGGCAAACTTCCGTCTCGCACTTTCTGTCCTCTTCTTCTCTCCGTCATGTTGGATCCAAATGCTGCCGCTGAGGCTCGTCATGGCAGCTATGGTCAGCACCTCGCTAAGGCATCCGAAGGATGAGGCACTGAGTAACGTCTTTGCCATCATCGGCTCGATGGCCAGCTCCGCCATTCGTAGACCCAGCGGTCTTGTCAGTTTGGCATGGTCATCTAGGGCACCCAGAGAGAATAGTAGCTCCAGAGCTCTGGTCATTAACTCGGCGGGAGGAGGCGTGATATAGTTGAAGCGTAACACATTGTCAATGCCCAACGCCTTGAGCTGGAGAATAAACGGTGCGAGATTTGATCGTTGTATCTCGGGGGCATTTACTTCGGGCAAACTTTGGTAAACTTCTTCTGTGTAGAGCCGGAAACATTTCCCAGGCTTTGTTCTACCTGCTCTGCCGGCTCGCTGTGCAGCGGAGGCTCTAGAGACAGCTGTTACAGTCAACGACTCAATCCCCGTCAAAGGGTTGTACGCTCGTAGCTTGACGAAGCCACAATCGACCACGTAAACGATGCCGTCGATAGTGACGGATGCCTCGGCGATGTTGGTCGATAAGATGACCTTCCTAAAGTTAACCGGAGCCTCATCAAAAACATACATTTGCTGTTCCGTGGAAAGGCCGGCATAGAGCGGGAGAGGAAGGATAGATTCGGAACCGGGTGGGAGATCCATAGAACGTTCTGAGATTGCCTGGACCGCCTTGTCAATCTCATCTCTCCCGGTGAGAAATACGAGAACATCTCCCCTTGGCTCATTTTGGTGGATACTGAACACGGTGGATATCGTTCTTTCAAGATAGTCCTCAGCCGGGCTTTCCAAGTAAAGAATGTCGATCGGGTAGGTTCTGCCTTCTATGCTAACAATGAAGGTGCTTTTTTGACGTTCCTCCTCTGCTGTCGTCTGCTCGTTATCCTCAAAGAATTGACGGAAGTCCTCGGCCTGGAGGGTGGCGCTGCTGATGATGATTCTCAGCTCCGGCCTCCTCTTTCGGATTTTCTTGAGCAACCCTAGCAGGATATCTGAGCTGATAGACCTTTCGTGTGCTTCGTCAACCATGATGACCGAGTACCGGGAGAGAAGAGGGTCTATCAGCGCTTCCCTTATAAGGAGGCCATCGGTGAGGAATTTTATACGAGTACTAGACGAGCTAACATCCTCGAAGCGGATCGAATAGCCCACCTCCTTCCCAATTTCACAGCCAACTTCTTCCGCGACTCTAGCAGCAACTGTTGTTGCCGCAACACGACGAGGCTATGACAGTGTTAACACGTGCGCGGTGAAGAGCACGCGAGGAACCACGTACTTGAGTGATGGCGATGATCTTCCCATCGGCGGACCATCCAGCTTGCTTGAGGAACTGAGGGATCTGTGTGCTTTTCCCCGATCCCGTTTGACCAACGACGATGGTGATTGGATACGTCTCAATCGTGTAGAGAAGGGCTTCTTTGTGCTTGGCAATCGGTAGCAGCGCTGCGGGCTTATGCAGGGCGGGGATGAATGTGGCGCCAACATCAAGTTCGGCCATTACGCCCAGGTCGACTCGGTCTGCGCGGAAGGAAATGGTAGGTCAATAACGCACTACTATCTCGGAAGTCTGAATTTTGAGCTTTGACATCAAAAATGACACAAAGTGCCCCCGGGACGTGCTGGGTGGTCTCCTGGGCTCTCAGCTAGACCAAAAAACCCGAGTACCAATCCTGTAAAAGCTGGTGTGATGATGAGGATCTGGTGTGTTTGATGCTTGATTGGCTGGCGGATGGTTGAGGGAGTCGGAATTGGTGCCTAAGGCGGAAATTTTGCCGCTGGCCTGGGCGAGCAGGCGGGGGTCCTAAATAAAACAGGCTGCTCTTGCCCGATTTTGCGCCGCTCTCTCCTTCCCCGTCAACAAGAAACGTCGCGAGAAGAGTACCAGTTCGTGGCCGCCCGGCCAAAGTGCAGTGGCATTCAACTACCTTACCCCTCTGCCCACGCAACGAAAATACCCAGGCCTGCTGTCCACTTTGCCACTTTCCACTACTGCCCATTGCCCTCAGGTCCGCTGTCCGCTGCTCGCCTTCGTGCACTCCAAGGACCAATCTCCAACCTTTCGCCGCATGACTGGTCGATTTCATTTCTGAAGCCTCCGCTGCTGTTTTCCTCTTTCATTGCAATTTTGGCATTACCGTCAGATATTCCTTCCGCTGCAAGTTTCTTGCTTGCTTCGTCGAAGGCATCCCGCACTGCTCTGTTTCTTTTCCCTCTTGAGGATTTCACTAGACAGCACGCTGTGCGCCTCGACATCAACGTTGTCATCCTCACCAACAAGGGTCTTGGCTAGTTCCGCATTCCTCGGCGCATAATACCTCGCCGTAATATGGTGAGTCGGTGAGGAGACCTGAGAGGATGGGAAGAGAGAGAAAGGCCGGCCCAGGAGCGCCGGCGGGCAATCACGCCAAAGACAGGCACAGGAGGGATCGAAGGGGGAACCTACTTGACTGGACAGCCCCCTTGCCCCCCGGCCTGGTTGCCAGGCCTGAGCAGCCGAAGCTGAGTTCTAAGCATAAGTCGTATTTCGAGTTCATCGAAAATAAGGACAAGAAGAAGAAGCTGGATTTTAAGGTAATGAGACAATGCAGCTTGATGGTTGCCGACCTCCCAGGACCACATTGACATGTTGTATGAGACTGACTAGGGATAGGTCACGACGGACCACCACCCCCCGCCCGGTTTTGAGTTCGTTCCTGTTGGAAACCCTACCCTCACAACAACATGCAAGGAACTTTCGCGCGAGCGCGGTGCCATGATTTTCATCGTCACGGTTTGTCGATTACGCCGCCACCTTTTGTTAGCCACGACAGGTCCTTGTCTTCTAACCACCAAGTGTTTCTCTAGCTGGGCCATGGCCGAAACAGTAATTTGAATCTACATATCAACCGTGTTGGCTACCATTTCCGGGAGACAATTGTAGAAGAGGCCAAAACATCTCTCGGGGGCTGCGAAGATGTCATTATGACAGCAAATTCGGGCTTGCCCGAACCCATCCCCGAGAGACAAGAAGATATAAACAAGCAGGCTGACGCAGCCATCAGGGACTTGTTTCCCCGGATACCCAACACAGACCGACAAATGATCATTGACCATGCGTTCAACAAGGTAAGTGGGATTCTGCTTGACCCTCCTGAAGGATCAGGGTTTTGAACAGGCACCAACGTTTCACACAATCAGTCCAAGTTACATGTCAACGGCGAGGCGCCTGTCGGACTAGCACCAGATATCACCTTGTCTCGCCGCGTACACCTTGCTGTCCTTGCACACATTAGACACACTCATACCCGGTACGATCAGCTACTGCGCGAAACGACCTACGTCAATGCTAGGAAAGCAGTGGAACCCCTTTGTCTTGATTACCTGGTCAAGTGGCGAGGTGACGAAGAGACAGGCCGCGATCAACTGGATGAGATTCTGTGCGAAGTGGTCGTGATCTCTGATTCAGAAAGCGAGGATGACGATGACGGCAGCGAGGATCAATCTTCAGATACCTCGGATACCGGGGATACTGAGGCACCTCGCCCAGTCAACAATTCTGAGCTGGTAGCGGCCACTTACCACCGTGAGGAGAGTCGTCCACGGGCCACGCATGCTGGGAGAAAGGCGAAGCTCGCCCGCAAAGATCGACGCGCAGCTCAGAGAGCCGAACGGGGCCTCAACCATTATCAAGTTGCTCAAGCTGCCTGGAACCAGGCTCTAGAGCGAAACCGACAGCGTGTTCATGAGCATGCTCCCGCTTTCACTGGCCTATCCTCGGACGGGCCAGCAAACCAAGGCCTGCAACCAAGGCAAGCAATGGATTATGATTCCATTCAGCCTGCGTTTGGGGATATTAGTGTGCAAGAAAAGCCGCAGCAGCATGCGCTACAAGCATCTCACGCTTGGCCTGTAGCTGGGCCAAGGCCAGTTTTGCTGACTGACACCGTCGCAGAAATAGCGCGAAATCCTGGCTTGGACATGAAGGATTATCCGGTGAGGTCGATTGAGCCATACTCGCCTGAATGGCATCAGTTTCCCTCACAGTTTTCAGGTCAGCCACATAATCTACAAAATCGCGGCCCTGTTCTGCCTATCCAGCAGACGCCTGCAAAGCCCGCAGCGTATCCTGAGCACCGTACAGTGCATCCGAACGACAGGGACCTGATAACTGGTTATCGTGGTTATGAAGAACAGGGCTTCATCAATTTGAGTCCTCGCTATGAAACTGGCAGAGTTGCCGCGGCTCCCCTACCGCAAGGGACTGTTTTCCCAGTAAGCTCGTGCCCACGACCAACTGGTACCGAGAACTGCCCTGCGAACACATTGGTCTCGCATGCCCAACACCGTGCGGTATATCACAGCAATCCAACAATGCACCACGATAGGCCGGTCCCTAGGTCGGAGTCCCGGCCCATCTGGATTGACGATGGGGCGGAGGATCTTAGAACGGTGTCCCGGCCCATCTGGGTGAGTGATGGGGCTAGCGACCCTAGAACGGCGTCTCGGCCTATCTGGATCGATGATGGAGCTATTGACCGTAGAGCACAGTCAAAACCTGTATGGGTCGAGGACGACAGGCCTCACAGACCAGAGAGCTATGTGGTTCTTAACCGCATGCCGTCCGTTCCCCGTCAGGTTCAACGCGATGAATATGCTACACTCCAAGCTGCAAGAGTCGCTTCGGATCCTGAGCCTCTGGGCCCGATCTATGTCGGCAGGGGGGGGGCAGTGGTGGCTCGGGTAGAGGATAACCCGGTCGAGTACGGGACACGGTCAGACAACCATGTTACAGGTTACAGACAAGAGCGAGTTGTGGGGGTCGAATATGTCCCGGTCTCCCCCATGTGAGCAGTTTCATCCCTCCTGTCCCTTTCGTTGCTGACCACGAAATAGTCGCGAGTCGCGTGTCTATTTTGAGCAGCAGCCTGTTCCGCGTTACAAGCCGGAAGAAGTCGCTTACCGACCTTACCAACAACCTGCGATATACCCCGACGCCGAGTATCGCGCAGATCCCAACCGGCCACCCATCCGTAGGGATGATGTGGTGACTTTCGTTGACAGAAGATACTGAGACTTGAGGTGCTCACAGGTGATGCAATATGAGGAATGTGCCACACATACAGTGTAGGTGACAATTGGTGACGGTTTAGATGGGGTTTTAAGTTACGTATTGGTATTAGCATAGCAGGGCTGTTGGGCACGCGCATTTTGGGTCGACATCAGGACGGCGTTGAAAGATGCTTTGTAGGCACGGCGTCAACATTAGCAGATACCCAGTATATAGAATTACGTGTGTAATACAGTTGCGCGTTTCGCAGCGTTGGGCTCCTTTTTGTGACGCATGAGGCTGGGGAGGTTTCTCACGTCAGGCATAAAGCGAACATAGACTTTTTTCCCCCAAACGTACCGGTGCAGCCAGCTTGGGTATCAAATACGATTAATTGGCTAAGTACTGCAGATGCGAAATATACCAAGAAACCTGTCATGCAGGTTGCAACCATCCTCTGTACAACATTGTCCGTCTTCCCAATATCCCTATGCTAACATGGCCTGCCGCTGCTCCGCTTGCCTGAACGGTTCTGTTTCTGGTTCAGTTTGCCGTATAGGTAGCTGTGTATCTGGAACATTTGGTAACGGCTGTTGTACTTGCGTCCTTCCCACAACTTCGGCCTCGAGCGCTGCCAGTTCCTCCTCGACCTCTTCCTCGTCTTGGTTAGTGATACGATCGCCCAGCATATCACTGATTTCCTAGAGGTGTTGTCAGTCTCTTTCCCTCCACACAACAAGGAACGGAGATGTACCTTTTGATATGCAATGGCCTCCGCCGTATCCCCCATTAGCTTCTCTACCTGCTCTACCCCCCCCATCTCGGCGTGGATCTCCTTGAGCACCCGCGTCCCCTGTTGCAGCCCGAATACCACATCCTTTTGTATCAGCGCAAACTCCACGCTCGACGTCAGCTTCTCAAGCTGCTCGAGCTGGGCGTCCGTCTTGGCGAGGAGAGATTCTTGGTACTTTTTGCGTCGGAGGGCGAGGAGCGCGCGTTTCTTGTCGCCAGCAGCGAGCATCTGGCGCGCGATTTGCGTTTCCTTGTCGGTTAGGACGGTGATTCTTCGTTGGTATTGGTGGAGTTTATCACGTTGGTTTTTGAGGTCGAGGATTGCCCTATTTGATGGGGAGAAAAGGTTTGTTAGTGATAAGATTTAGTCGGTGGGAGGGGCATGCGACTGGCGCTTGCTTTGCTCACTTGTCTTGGGCTGTCCAGCGACTGGAATTGTTACCCATTGCAACATGTATGACGGGGAGAGTTAGGTTCGGGCGCGGGAATGTGGTGGTTGGGGTTGGCGTGTGCTGCTGGACGACGACGTTCGCTGGGGCCCGCAGCTGTGTCGGTGTTGGGTGTCGCAGACGGGCGGCTTGCCTAGCAGAGAGAGACGTCACCAGTCGTTGTCTTATCGCAATGGAGCAGGGGTTCACCCCACCTGGAGATGGTGCATTGCTCCCGGCTCACAGTAGAGCAGGAAATAAGTGCCAACGGTGATTTAGAGGTGATGTTTCAGCTAACCGTTTGCCCCTCTAATGGAAAGCAGATCACAAACTCTATCTAGACCAGTTGCTCGATTGAAGCACGCGACTCTGTGATCCGGGACTAAGAAATCCTTCATAAGAGCCCACTTAGGGTTTGTTTTCAATCGCTCGGATCAAATCCCTCGTGGCGCAATTGGCTAGCGCGTCAGACTGTTAATCTGGAGGCTGTAAGTTCGATCCTTACCGAGGGAGTTGAAGTTTCCTTTTTGCGGTTGACCATGCCGGACTTCTTTCTTTTGCTGTTATCTCAGGCGCCATTATCATTGTTGCCATTTTATCAAGCCCTATTTCTTGAGTTGCTGAGGCACAACGATCTTTCGCGTGTGCTTGCTTCCATGAAGTAGTGTAGTTCGATAGAAGCTGCTTGTTGCAGGCGGGGTTGCCTTATCGATTGGCTCGCCGAGCCTGTGGCTTGGTCACAAGAGGGGCGACGTAATGCACGACGCACCCCAGTCCATATGTAGAACTATCAAAGGCAACATTCAACCACCTGTTGCTCATTTGACAGCCTTAGCGCTGTCGCATTCTAATCCTCGATCGCGCTTCCTTCTCGCATCTTTCAAAGTGTCCCGTATCAGAGTTTTAGCCAAACGAACAAGATGTCTGCACCTGTAAGCACCTGCCACAACCTCGAACCCTTGCACTCCCTATTATCCGAACCCTAGAAACATCAAAGGCTCCGTCAAACTTACTCGCGACACCGCTCCACCTGCGGTTGCCTAGCGGACTGCTGACAAGTACTGTCACAGAGCAAATCACCCCCAACAGACACACCCGCGCCTGAATCACCGACAACAGCGAGACCGCTCGAGATGGACGACGACGATCTCCAGGATACTGCGCTGGGTGCCGATGACCCCACAGCTCCCAAGACCTCGTTAACGGCGGAAGTGACGACACCTGGGTCTGAGGAGGCTCCTCCCCCAAAGCCGCCGCGTCCCCTGACCGAAGTGCAAAAGAACCAACAAATACTCAAAGAGGCATTCCCCTCGATTGATATTGCCGTTATCAAGGCCGTGCTTACAGCCAGTGGCGGACGAGTCGAGCCAGCTTTCAATGCGCTACTCGAGATGACGGATCCCGATGCCGCGCAAAAGGATCTGCCTCCTCCGCCTCCCCCGCGGCCTGTGGCTCAACCGGTGGGGCCGACTTCAACGGCCCACGCCCAACTACGGGCTGACGAGGAGTATGCCCGCCGACTTGCTGAACACTTTGACAGCGTTGGTGCGTACGAGGCTAGAACTTCGAATAACAGGCCGTACGGTGGGCCTCGCGGCCGACAGCAGACAGGGCTAAGACCCAATGAGCCCTACGACGACCGGGAACACAGTTTTATTGACGATGATCTGCCCGTGATCAAGGAGAGCCTGCGCAAAGGCTTCGTCGAGACCCAGACCAAGGTCAACACATGGTTTACAAACCTCAAGAAAAAGATCGACGAGCAGTTTGATGAGGAGGACGAGCGGCGGCAGGGCCAGGGATCCAGCTCGTTTATGGGCAGGCCGACACGGGATCAGACAAGAAGAAGCAACGATTATGATCGGTATGACGCCGATCCGGAGCTTCTAAGCGACGACTTTGCTGGCATGAAGTTCAACAGCGACGGGAGTGAGTACAAGCGACACACGAGGCCCACGATGGTATGACTAACGAGGCACAACAGCCCCTGTTCGCGACAGCCGTGCGTACGGTAACCCGAATTTGTTCAAGCCACCCCCACCGTCGAAATCGCCCAGGTCCAATGACGGCAGGAGAGTTGCTTTTGCAGATACAGTCGAGGACATCAATGCCTACGAGGCATCGCCCAAGATGCCGCCCAAGGACGAGGCACCAGCAAACAATGCGGGCAAAGCAAGCAAATGGCAACCACTCTCAACAGTTGAGCCAAGTCCAATTGCCGAAAACGATCCGTTCAGTCTTGGCGACAGTGATGACGAGAGGGAGGTAAAGGACAAGAAGGATACTATCAAGCTTGATGACAAGGAAGATGTGTTGAGGAAAGCGACGGCAGATGCCATGGCCGACAGTCTTGTAGACGACAAGAAAGCCGGTGAGTCTGCGGCCAAGTAGGCGGTTTGCGGTCATATCCGTCGTCGATGCGTGGTCTAGGGTTCCCTATCATTCTCGGAAGGTCACATTGGAGCATTCCTAGGTAGCAGTAGCTTAACTCGGGCAACTGAATGCACGTGGAATCTTACCAATACGTGATGTACGATGAGTTAACGTAGGCTTGGGCGGAAGGAGTTTGAGGGGAGCTCATGCAGCTACCCCTCGTTTATCTGCGACGGAGTGGAGCTTGTTGCCGGTGCCCCCGCAGCAGAAAGCTTTCTGGGCTTTCGTCAGCCTTGCACGTCGAGTGAAGAGAGCACATGGCGCATTTACGGGCTCCCATTGGCCTAATCGCAACAAGCACATCCTGATATGATTTTTGTCGTGTCCAGGTCTCGTGAGGGCATACCCAGCAGTACGGATACCTGTCCCGTTTTCTGATCCTGTGTAAGAAGCGCCGGTGAAGTTGACGGAGCTGGGACACCAATTTTAGCAATTTCCGTGTGTTAAGCACAGCGCCGCCGCAGGAACGACTTCGGTGGAACGGCAAGATCAGGACGACGTCCCAACCTCGCCACCGTTCAGCGCTCTGCTCCGCACCGAGGCACTGAGGGCTACCAGCACGGCCCAGGCATACAAATCACCTCCCAAAGTAATACTGGCCTTGACCCCCACCCAAGGCGGCTGCGAGGCATCACCTGCCACTGCACATGCTGCCATCCCCCCATGTAAGTGTTCCTGCTTCTTGTGACTAGTCTTTTCCCCATGGTGTCTGCCTCCCCTCTTTTCCCTCAGTGTCAAGGCGGATAGACGACTTGTTCGGAACTTCTTTCCATGTTTTTGGTGACTCGAAATTCCCATCATTGACGGTCACCAACAACTTGCCTTCATCGCGTTATTGGATCTCTGTGCTGTTGCGCTGCCCGATATACTTGTCTCATTCTACATGGAATGTGCATGAACCTTCACTTGCTGACTTTGACTGATTCTCAGCCCTACCACATCTCCCTCAGCCCACGTCCCTGGCAAACCACCTCGCTCTGTGCAGCAGTCAAGATTGACGGTCGTGGCGGACTTCTACATGTACGTGCTATCAGGCGTGTCTGTCGTCGTCTTCCCGCCTTCGTTGATCGGAGGGAACCTTGAGTCTCAGTCCCCCATTGGTCTCTAGCATTCGTCATGTAAGTGCCCTGGTTTTGCCTCTAACACCCTGCTTACTTACTTGCTGCAGGAAGTTTGGCAAGCAGATCCAGAAGCGGCAGCTCGAAGTGCCGGAGTATGCCGCCAGCTTCGTCAACTACAAGGCTCTCAAAAAGGTCCGTCACTCTTCTCGTCTAGCGATGTTGAGCTGTTTGTTTTCTGACGCTAACTTGGACAGCTCATCAAAAAACTGTCGGCCACTCCTGTTCTGCTGTCTCAAAATGACGCGTTTGGACAGCCTGAGTCAATCGACTCCCAGGCCGCCCTCCAATCCAACAAGGCAACTTTCTTCTTCCAGCTCGAACGGGAGCTTGAAAAGGTCAACGCACTTTATCTTCAAAAGGAAGCAGAGGTCTGTTCATGATTTCATCGACCGTTTGTCACTTGTTAAATTGTTCCAGCTCAAAATCCGCCTCAAGACTCTTCTTGATAAGAAGAAGGTCTTGCGTTCCCGGAGTAATGGAGTATCCAGACGATCCGCCAAGTTCACGACACTCCAGGAGGGCTTCCAACAGTTTGCCAACGACCTCAACAAGCTCCAGCAGTTTGTCGAGATCAATGGCACCGCCTTTTCCAAAATCCTCAAGAAATGGGACAAGACGTCAAAATCCAAGACCAAGGAGCTCTACCTTGCTAGAGCTGTTGAAGTCCAGCCTTTCTTCAACGCAACTGTCATCAGCGAACTCTCAGACCAGGCCACGACGAGCCTTCAGGAGCTCGGAGCCTGGGCTGACGGAGACAGTGTCACATTTGAGAGTCGGCCCGACCATATTGTCAGCAGTCAGAACCTGCTTGGTACCGACGAGGGAGATGCGGATACCCTTCTCCTCGATACGGTTCTAAGTGGCGGTATAGATCAGTTGCGCGATCTCCTTGGGAGAATGCGTACTGCGGCCGACCCTAACAATGGCATGGATATGTCGCTAATGGAGCGCGTCACCCGGACTTTTCTTGCCGCTATTAACGAGGGCCACCTCGAAGCGCTCCAGGTTCTCATCAGCACTGGTCTAGTAGACATTCAGTCTGAAGATGACATCAATGAGCGAAATTGCCTGCACCAGGCAGCTATATACGGCAATTCATTCGTCTTGAAATACGGCCTGTCCAAGGGGGTTGCCGTGGAGAGGACCGATGTCTATGGCCGCACACCCCTGCACTATGTGAGCGTCCATGGACGTCTCGATATGATTGACGCTCTTCTGGCTGGTAACTCACTCACCCTACACGAAGGTGGGCGCTGACAGGAAAATAGTTGCACCGCAGACGGTCAACCTCATTGACCATGATAACTTCACACCCCTCATCCACACCATTGTCCATGGACACCTTGAGTGCGTCGAGAGGCTTATTAGCAAATCTGCGAGACTCAATCCTGTATCGGATACTGACCATGTGCCTTTGAACCTTGCTTGCGAACGCGGATCGATCCCCATTGTTGAGCTGCTGCTCAAGAACGGGGCTCAGATTTTGGCCGATGCCGAGGGCCTATATCCCCAGCACTTGGTGGCGAGATCTGGCCAGACACCCAAGCTTTTACTGCTTCTGCACGAATATGGTGCCGACCTTGACCAGATAGATAAACTCTACGGTTGGACGCCACTAGTTCACGCAGCAAGCGAAGGGAATGTTCCTTGCCTAGAGACCCTCCTACGTCTCGGCGCCGACCCTAACATCCTGGACGAGAAGGACCTGCCTGCCATGTACTATGCCGTCTGGGAAGGCCATCTGGAGTGCATGCGACTTCTCGCGCCCCACAGCAAGATCAGGACGGCGAGCCCCATGGTCATGCAGATATCGGGTGCTCTTCCCGCCATGGGAAGCAATGCCCCAGTGCCAATGTCTCTTGACCCGGATGCGATCCCCGCACTCGAGCTTCCGCCGCCCATCATCCCCTTGCGCCGCTACGGCCATAACTTCCTCGATACCAAAACAGTTGTGCAGATCAACTTTGGGGAGAATGGCGAGCAGCCTCTCGTCTTCTTCCACGATAGCAAGTACCCGGCTGCTCGACTCACCATCTCATCCAAGATTTCAGACCTGATACCCAAGAACATTATGCTTCCCTTTCAAGAAGATACCCGCCTTGTCTCTTTTCAAATTGATAACCTCGACTCTTTTACGCTCGATTTCGATGTCTTTCCTGCGTACGGCGCCAAGGTCATTGCAAAGACTGTGGCTCTGCCCAACACGTTTCGTGCTCTTCTGAGTAGTTCGGGCAGTTGCTGTCTGCCTCTTTTCGATCCGCGGCTTCGGGCCATTGGGCAAATCAGTTTCCACACACAGGTCATCAAACCATTCCAGGGCAAGCCTCTCGAGATTACGGATTTTGAGACGTACTGGAAGGCCACTAGTCAGTTTGATACCAACACTACCACGTTTGTGACGGGTTCGAGCTTATCTGGTGATTTCGTCCGCATCTACGTCCAGCAGACGAGCGACGGAGTTCCGGTATTGTGGCCGAGGTGGACCATCACCTGCGGCGGCATCGACGTCCCGATCTCGCGTTTGACATATCAGCAATTTAAGGCCGTCACGGCACCATCACGCAACGACGTGGAGCTTGCCTCCCTTTCCTTATATCCTGTGGATAGAATTCCTGAGATGCACAAGATTCTCGCCACAGCGGGCATCATGCTCCACGACGCCCTTACTCTCTTGCCAAGGGGCATGCATGTCAATATCCAGGTTCTATATCCTACCCCTGATGAGGAGAGAAGCTTGAGTCTCGGTCCTAGCATCGACATTAATGCTTTCGTCGACGGTCTATTGACCGTTGTCTTTGATCACGCTCGTGCCCAGCGAGCTCAAAGTCCCAACGCTGTTAGGTCGATTGTTTTCAGCTCGTACAATCCGAGTCTGTGTACCGCGTTGAATTGGAAGCAGCCGAATTTTCCGGTGTTTCTGTGCAATGACCTTGGGAGACAGGATGCCGCATTTGCTGTGGAGGGCGCTGTGCAGAGTAGCGGGAGGAGATCAAGCTCAATCAAGGATGCGGTGAGGACGGCGCAGAGTAATAACTTTATGGGCTTGATCTGCTGCTCACGATTGTTGGTGAGTATCCTCTCCTCAGTTTTCCCTTCATTTCCCTCCGTATGGTGTGTTGTTCAACCCCTTGCTGTGGCTTGACTTCTGCTTCATTGTTATGTCTCAATTGGTCACCCCTTTCCATCAAATTCTCAGCACACCAGCAAACACTAACGACGCACAGGACATGGTGCCGGCATTGGTCGACGCCATCAAATCGCATGGTCTGGCTCTCGTTGTTGACAAGTCGGGTGAAAAGCAGCCAGACTTTAATCCGCTGGCGGATCCTTTCCCGAGGTTACCCAAGGGAGTAGATGGTCTTCTCAAGGGCAATGGCATCTTGAGATTTAACGAGTCAATAGATGTGTAGAGGTAGATTTGGGATCAACGTGGACAAGGTGGTTGAATGAGCACGATACCAAGAAAAGCATGATAGTTTGGAATAGATATCGTTGGCGCGAGACTTTGACCTCCATATCTAGGACTTGAGGGCCATGTCTTTCAAAGTCGGTTCCTAGCTTGCCGAATGTCACGGATTACACTTCCAAGCCTAAACACCACCCTGTCTCGAGATTTTGGGGTTACCTTGTACACCCCTATCCTGCACTATATTATTATCCCTATCTTATACTGGTGTTTTGAGTACGCAGAAACTCCCAACACCGCTCACCCAATCCAAACCCCACCACTTTATTCCTTCGTGTCCGGTAAAATCACGCCCCCTTATACTCATACATCAACCCACTCAACTCCCTCTCTGGATCCACACCCGCCATCGTCACCTTTGCCACCAACACCACCACATTCACGATCAACGGCAGATTCCCCTGTCCTGCCAACGAACCCAACACGCCCCTTTTATTTTCGTGAGTGCGCAGGTGAAGCAATCCCGCGACCGCCACAACGATGGCTAACGCCACGTTTAAATATGGTAGGTATTTCATAAGCGGACTTTCTCTGTCCGGTAACAGCGCACTCATCTTGTGTTGCCGCCACCCCCCTGCTGTGTTCCCATCCCTATCTAACATTGGTAACCCGGTCCTTGTGACAGGCAACGCATAAAGTAAATACCCCGTTGCCGCCAGCGAGGACAGTCCCAGTATTGATACCAACAGTGTATCGCGGTGGAATATGCCAGAGAGCGAGGGGATGGCGGAGATGGCGGTTATGACGACGAGGAGCAGGCGGAATTGGGAGTTGCGGTGGGCGTTTTGGGCGGTTAGGGTGGAGATGTAATTTTCTTGTTCTGGGGTTTAGTCTCTGTTAGATTCTTTGCGAAAATTATTAGGTATTGTTCCTTTTCTTCTGTTTTCTCTCTTTCCGTTGGGCGTTTTCCTAACCAGGTCCACATGTTTTATAGATGTATTGGCAGAAGGTACAGTAAGTGGAGGCGCGGTTGGAAAGGGAGGGATAAAAAGGGGTGGTAAAATGGGAGCAGAAGAGAGCAAGAAAAACACACCTTGCTCATCCATCACCGAGTCCGCTTCATCTGAGGAAGATGCCGACTCCGATGGGTAATGGAAGGTGTGTCGTAGGCGGGCGGTGGCGGCGTGGGCGGCCATGATTACGGCTCTCTTTACGGTCTGTATGTCCTTGACAGAAAGTGAAGGATTGCGATGATGTCCTGGAACAAGTGTGCCGAGGAATCCCTGGAATCGCTGCTGACCTTGGCTGGGCTGGCTGTCGTGCTGGCTGAGCTGAGCGCTGCCCTGGAGGCGCTCGCTGCCCATGACGTTGCTAGTCTTGGCAGTGCAGCCCCACGACCTCGGTAGAAGCATATCTTATCAGTGCCTCACCAGTAAACTCTCTTCACGTGATCAGCACTTTGATCCGCTCGGTATAGCACAGCCGCTGGTATTGAACATATTTTTAGTTCATCGTGATGCAATGACAAAGTAATCATCGACAACATATTATTCAGCTCCAATCTGATTGTAGCTCCTCGCAACTAATTCATTTCATGGTATCCGTTCAAAATGCACCGATATGTTGCTTCGGTAGACTCGATCACTTCGTCTCATCATAAGTTGGCCTTGCCCTCCGACTTCTGAACAGCTCCGACAACACCGTAGATACCAAAACCAACCCCGCCAGGAAGAAAGCGATCAGGTTGTACTTCCACCCGCGCATAATGCGTAGGTTGTAGGCAATGACAGTGCGAGTCGACTCGTCGGCTAGAGGAAGGTTGAGAACCTCCTTATACCAATTCTCGGGTGTCCAATCTTCGAGCGGGTACTTGGCCGGGGCGTTCCGGGCTGCCACTGTGAGGTCGATGACCTGGTCGCCCGTCTCGCGTTGAATTACAAAGGTGTAGATGAGCGCTGTCAGCACCAGTAGCCAGCTGAGAACAACCATGACGGCCCAGGCATAAAATAGCGGCGAGGACTTGCCATGCTGTTGAGTGTCAGCATACGATTGAAAGCCACAGTTGACTATCTCACCTTCTTCCGAGACTTGTGCTCCGCAATTAAGGCAATCAGCCCGCCAAAACCAACGAGGACAACGGCCGTTCCGCCAGCTCCATTAGTGGTGTGGCCATGGTTGGTAAGCAAATTCAGCGGCTCTCCCGCCAACCGGAATGTCGACCCTTGGGGAAAGTTGACGGTGAAGGGACCACTGCCGGCCGTGTGTAAGAAGGCCACCATAGTGGACAAGAAACTCAGCGAGATGATGGCATCGACCACATATATGGCCAGAGCGACGTAGACGAATTTCATGAATGACGCCATGTTTGGTTCGCCGTGTATAAAACGGAAACGGGGATGCTTGGGACAGGCCTCTTTATAGGATGAGCGCAGAAGCAGCCTTGCTTTGTCGAGACTCTTCAGAGAAAGGAAGGCCGTCTTATACCTTGGGTCGGGTTCACAACACAGACTATTTACTGCAGCATGGTGCCTGCTGCATCCAGTGCAGCGGACCGGCTCGAGCGGGACTCGTTGTCCCTCGGATCGACGAAGCATTTGCAAATTCCCAGCATTGCGCTGGGGCGCTCTCCTGTCGGGTCGTGAGCCTGCCCTGGGATTGGCCAGCGGCCGTAGGGGCCAGCTGCATGTCAGACGGCGGCGACCTGGGAGGTTAGCACGGTACCAGTGACAGCCGCCAGTGTTGTCCCCCGCTGCGCCACCACCCAACCCATTAAAGCCTGTCTGACCACCCGCCCAAACTAACGAGAAGAAGAGAGCTGAAAGAACTGTTGCCCCGCTCTCTTGCTCGAGGTTTTGTTGGCCGGCACCTCTTGGGGACAGGGGACACGATTGTGGCTCGAAAATCTCGTCACGTTTGAGAAAAGACAAAGAAAACAAATGAATTTAAAATACAAGATCAAAGGAGAAAAATATGCCAAGAGCCCTCACTAACAAGACGAGCGCCAAATCACAAGGCGACAGCACAAGGAAGCAACTCGACAACAATGGAACGGCGGAGATTGATGCGGGCCAGGGGTTTGAAGGGAGGGGGGAAGAAGACAGGCAACCTTAGTTTCCATTGTGGAAAGTCCAGTCTAGGGCAAATTGAATGAGTTGGCCAAAAATGGAATTTCGCGCGGAGAGGACCTCCAGAGAATTGGTTTGCGCTTCCAATTTTGTCTGCTGCATCTGCTCTCTTTGGGAAGCCCATCTCATTACGGAATAAAAGGTTGGTGGGTCAGCATTGGCATCTACGTTTCTGCATCTGCTTGTTCCAGTGGTAGCTCGTGTCTTCAGGAAGGGACCCGCTGTGCAAAACCCAAACGCCAGCGTTTTGCAACGAAACATACAATTTTGAAGCGGAAAATCTGTCTCTGCGGAATTCTTCACTTTTGTGATGAGACCACGATAAAGTTCGAGCGTACCAAGGCTTGGCAGTACAGGTTGAACAATCTTTCAGGGCTCCATCATGACAAAAAAAAAGCAGATGAGGGCAATATTGCAAACCACACCCAAAACATAACCAAAGTGCATCAAAATTGACTGCACAGTAGTTGGCAACATTGTCTTCACTATTTCCGACTTATTTTTCAATATTTTAATGCACTAGATTAGAGCTTTCCTCCTGCTGTGGGCTGAGATTTTACAGGGGATTGTCGCTATAAGTGCCCTGTGGGGCTGGTAGGCGAGTTTGTGAACTGTAGTTATCGATAACGATAACCATCAAACTTCCCGACCTGCGCCGCGAAGCAGCTGTTCACGTCGCATCCCAGGATACGTACAACACCTCCCCCCTTCAGTCGAGCAAACCATGTTCTCCAGGCTCGCCCTCCGCGGGCGCATCCTCAAAAGGATACCAACAACAACAACCCTCCGCTCCCTAACCTCGGCCCCCCAACCAGGCGACGGCCCCCTTCTCGAGCGGCGCTCCGACCGTGAACTCCCCAGTTCGCCTTTCCTATCCCTTTCCTCCTCACCTACGTCCCCCCTCTCTCTGACTGACCCCCTCTCCCTTAGACGTGTCTACGACCTCCCACTGGCGCCGCACGCTCCCTATCTTCGCTGCTCTCGTCGCCGCCGCCTCCGTCGCCATCTTCAACTACCAGAAGCTGTCTTCACCTGTTGTCTCTGGGACACTCTACGCCTTACGCACCTCACCTAGGGCACGCGAAGCGCTGGGCGATGAGATCTATTTTGCTAAGCAGATTCCGTGGATTGGCGGGGGGATGAACCAGCTTCATGGGAGGATTGATATTCGCTTTGACGTCAAGGGGACGCGAGGTAGAGGGACGATGCGGTTTGTGAGTTCAAGGCCGACGCCGAGGGGGGTCTTTGAGACGAGTGAGTGGAGTTTAGAGACGGAGGATGGGAGGAAGATTGATTTGTTGGAGGAGGGTGATCCATTCAGGGCGTTGATGGGAGGAGATAATGGCTTAGATGACGAGGAAGTGGGGAATATCGCGGTGACGAGGGGGTATAGACAGATGAAGTGATTTGCCTTTTCTCTGTTTCTTGAAAACAAAAAGGGAGGAAGCTACAATACAGTGTATACGTGCTATGTTACAAACCCCAAAACAAAGCAAAGATACCGCACCCTAGAGTGCCGTGGTCGCTGCTTCGGTAGTAGAGCTACCAAGTGCGGTAGCAAATTTACCCTCGAACATGCCCTGCGCCAGAAGCTCCTCTATCCTCTTGTCTCTCCTCGCCTGCTTGAGCTCCAAGTGACGCTTCCTCGCCGCCTCCAGTTTGTCCTCTGCATCTGGGAACCGCTCCTCCAGCATCCCGCGAGTCATGTCAATAAATTCCTGTGGCGGTGGTGGCTTCTTGACCGCGTCCTGGATCATGCAGACTGAGTTCCTCGGCCCGGCCACACACCCCTTGACCACCACGATACCCAACTCATTATCCACCATCAACACCGGCAGGTTCTGCATCGTGACACGCTGCCCACCCATGCGGCCGGGCATCTTTTTGCCCGGATACACTCTCGAGCCACCACCCTGCGATGGGCCTAAGGAACCAATCGTCCGGTGATTTTTCGAGTTACCATGACTGGCCTCCTGACCCGCAAAGCCATGCCTCTTCATACCACCCGCAAAGCCCATACCCTTACAATTGGCACGAACATCAACACACTGGCCCACATGAAACCAATCCGGTAGCAGCTGCACACCAATAGGGAGTAGGCCATCCTGGTTCCGCACCTTGAACTCGGCAAGCACCCGCTTCGGCGGCAGGCCCTTCGCCTCGTAATATCCAAGCATGGGAGCACCCACATTGTCCGCCGCGCGCTCGCCCAAGCCGATTTGTACGGCGAAATATCCATTCTTCTTGCGCGTCTTGTTCAGCACCGTCTGCACCCGGTCCAGCTGCAGGACTGTGCACGGGATACGCGCGCCCGTCTTGCCCATGTAGGCGGTCATGCCTTTCTTGATGGCAAGGACGCCGGCACGGAGCGGGGTGGTGGCCTCACGACGCTTGAGGGCGGCGGCGGGGCCAGTTGTGCGCGAAGGGAGGCCGGCGGTCACTTGGTTAAATCGGGTGGGTTTGGCGCGCTTGGGGAGGGTGCTCCAGCCGTATTTGACGCCGCGGGTGGTGGTTATGGGAAGTAGGGCGGGGCGGAGAGAGTTGGGAGTGGCAGTGAGGAGAAAGGAGGGCGGTAATTTCGTCGTCGTCGTTGGTGTCGTTGTGGAGAGCGAGGATGGGAGCTGCCGCCAGCAGTGGGCGGGCAGCCGAGGCGCCATGATGGATTCGAGTTTGGTTGTGTCAATCAGCCGATTGGGTTGCGGATTGACAGATTGGTGGGCGGGTTACGACATTGGAAGCAGTCGTATTATCGTGACGCCGAGATGGAACTGGTGTCGGCGACATGAAAGTGGTGTGTGTTTCGCTGGGTGGAAATTTTGAGCAGCGCGATTAACCCTAACCCAGGGAGAATGACCCCAGCAACTCAAACCTTTGGACGGCGTGCGCCGAAGGAGAAACAGTCGCAAGTTGATAACTCAGTGTTTCCAACCAGCAGATTCAGATTCTCAAATTATCGCCAAAGTTAAGGAAAATGGTGTTTTATTTCACATCCAACGTGGTCGATCCCCCGGCGTACGTCTATGTGGGAAAAGACAAATTCGAGAGTGAGTGAGGCTGCCTCTCCTCGCCTCATACCATTCTCACCATGGAGGCAGATGAGGAGCTCATCAAGTACGGCTGGGAGGAGGATGTATGGTGGGTTGTATCGACACACAGTAAATCACTATTCAGAAAGCTAACATCACCAGGGTATGTCACCCATTGTATTCTCGAGTCTAGCATTGTTGACCGGCGCAGTTCCACGTAGACAAGCTCTCCAGCGCTCACATCTACCTCCGCCTCCGCGAGGGCGAGACCTGGGAAAACATTCCAGAACCCCTCTTGGTGGATCTCGGCCAGCTGACCAAGGCCAACTCGATCGAGGGTAACAAAAAGGACAACATAACCGTCATCTACACGCCGTGGTCCAACCTAAAAAAAGATGGCAGCATGGCCGTCGGCCAGGTTAGCTTCAAGGACAACAAGAAGGTGAAACGAATTCTGGTAGCGCAGCGCGAAAATGCCATTGTCAATCGTCTCAACAAGACCAAGGTGGAGAATCAGCCCGACCTCAAGCAGGACAAGGACGAGCGGCTCAAGGAGCTGCGCAAGCGGGATCAGGCAGCGCAGCAAGCACGGGTGTGTATTTCCGCCTTTATCTCTCTCTCTCTCTCTGCCTTTTGCTACGCAACTAACAGACGAATAGAAAAAAGAAGAAGCCCGCGTCGCCAAGGAACGCCAGGAAAAGAAATGGCAAAAGGACCATGCCTACGACGAGATGTTTTCCGAGGAGAACATGGTCGCCTCGAGCAACCAAGAGCGAGATGAGAACTGGGAGGACGATTTCATGTAGTTTTCTACTTGGAGCAACAACAAAAACCCCCAAAAGAAAAGAGAGAGATATCAAATCCCGGGACCCATTCCCCCGATCCCACTCCCCATCTGATTCACACTCGTCCCCTTGATCTTGTGATCCCCAGGGTTCGCCGCCGCTTCATAGATAATATTCGCTGGCGCCCGCCCCAGCTGCATCCACTCCCCTTTGAAGGCGAGATACGAAATGCGCGTGACGTCCTCGTCGCCGTCACCAAAGTTGTCCGGAAAGAACAGCGACAAGCATCGCACCGCGCTGAACTTGGCGCGCCGCACGGGGAGTTCTTGGATATCGTTTGTACGGCTGAGGTCAAAGGTTTGCGTGGCTGGGGCGTCCTCGGCGGTCGAGAAGTCGATGCCTTGGTCGCGGTTGAGGAGCACTTTAAGCGTCTTGGGGGCCGAGTCTGAGTCGGAGGTGCGAAGGAGAATGGCGTGGAGCTTTACTTGGCCGGTGAAGCTGGAAATGTTAGCCGGCTGCATACGAGTACGTATGATACACGTATCCGAGCGGGAGGAGGGGGGGAGAGGAAGGTGTGGCTAGAGCAAAAAGATGGGAAAGCACCTGAAGTAGGAGAAAAATAGAGTTAAGAAAGAAAAAGGTATCTACGAGAAAAGAGAGAGCAACATACGGAATGTGCACGAGCAACTGTTCATCCGCATCGCTCGCCAACTCCGGCTCTACGGTCAGCCTCTCCTCCCATGACTTCTTGCAGATAGCGCGACCGGACCCCTCGGCCGTCTCGTTGTAGGCAACGACCTCGTCAAAGTTGATGTGTTGGTATAGCGAGAACTGCAGTGCGGGTGTGATGTCGTCTGAGTGGTCGTGCTCATGGTCGTGGTCGGCCCCGCCGTGGGAGTGGGAGTGTTCGTCATGGCAGTGGTGCGACATTTTGAAAAAAACTTTCTATCTCCTGGGCAGAATCAGATATGGAGTCCGAGAAGCAGATATTCCTCAGAGTGGTCGGTTTATGGTTTTGGCTGCTGCCGAGATGTGAGGGCCGCTGTAACTTGATGAATGTGGGGGTGAAGGCGGGGGAGCTCAAGAGAAAGGTTCACTGTCGCTGATGATCAAGGAGCACCACACTGCACCCAACATTTTCTTTCTTCACAATTTGTTCAATGGAATTTGTCGCCTCAAAACTGCTTATTTATTCACTTTCTAGGGTACGCAGACACTCATCTAAACCCACTCTTACTCCTCTTCTTGACCCTTTTTTGCGGTCTCCCTCCAAACGCCCCTGGAACTGGCTGGGACATTGGCTGGGACATGGGTTGCGACACACCCCAAACCTGCGTCGATGATATTCCCCATGCCTGCGATGATGCTCCCCATGTTCGCGTCGATTGTCCATGCGGCATCGTCTCCCGCGCCTGGCTTGCAACTATGATAGGTACCGGCTGTGATGCTGCCACCGCAGTGCTCACCAAATCCGTGCTTAAAGCCCTCGACGCCAACTTCTCAGCCCTTCTGCGAGCTCGCTCCATTCTTTTCCTCCTCTTGAAATCCATTTCATCCTCTGTCTGGGGCCGGCTTGGATTCCAGTCGATCTGCGATGTGTCCGCTCCGAGCTCCCAGTGGCTAATAATTACCGTTTCCATTGGATTGACTGCTATAATAGGCTTCATCGGCGTGTACTGACGCAAACGCACGCTCACTGCCTCTTCTTTCTCCGTCATCTCGGGGAGACCGGGCTGCTCCTGGGATGCATCGAGTGGCGGCGAGCTGTGAAAGCTAAAAGAACTAGGAATTAGGGCACCTGATTCGGCTTCTTGCACCACTTCCGTCGTTGTGTCAGCTCCCTGCTCTTCAGCAGCCATGATTCCGACTTCGCTGAGGAATACCTGAGCTGCCAGATGTCGAATGCAGCGCTTCCTCTGTTCGCGTCCTTGAGAATGCTGATCGTTCAGCGGCTTAACAAATATCCTCTCAAGATTCGTGATCAAATCATCCACCCTGAAACCAAATTGTCGGTAACTAGGGCGCAGAGTTCGTAGCCGATTATCCTCTTCCCAGAGGACTGACCGGTTCTCCCACGCCTCTATGAATTGGAGAAGCTCCTCAGCGCTTCGATTCTGGCCTGCGAGGTCTATACTGGAACATGTTAGCGGGCCTGGTGATCCGCAGCTTGCGTAGGCACTTACAGAGGACGCCTGGGCATGACTCCATCCACCTTGCCTTGTCGAAATATACCGCCAATCGCATGAGCACTCAGGTTCTGACAGTTTCCGTTCGCCGGATCTGATGGCCGCAAACTCGCGAGTTTCAAGTTCACAACTTTCTGAGACGGTGGTTCTAGCGGGCTCGTTTGCATACCCTTGACCCTCTCCGGTCCCTGATGGACACGGCCGCCCTCGTATCGATCTGGAATGACAAAAGTATTAGACAGTGTTTGGAGGATCCTTTTCCTATCTCTATTCCGCTGCGTAGCCTTGGTGGAGGTGTCCGAAACAAGTATACTCGGAGCTGTGATTTTGGCGCCACGTTCATCAACCCACACACAGAGTGCGCTATCGACACTCAAGTCATGCCTTACCGCTACGAATTGGAAGAAGCGGATGTTTTGCCTCGCCAGGAATACTTCCCCGCAACCCTCAGTTGTAATCTGTCGTTGAGCAGGCACCATTTGCATGCAGGCAAAGCTCGACGGGTTCTGCATAGAGACGGCGTCGCGATAATATTGTGCGGGGATTCCCTCCTCGGGTTGGATGAACCAGATGACCGTCATGCGTGCGTTATTTATCGACCGGACGCAGACGAAAACGGCCTTTTGTTCACCCAGGGACGCCAATGGGGATATCTCTATCCTCAGACCTGGGTCGTCACTGTCTTTGCGATGGTAGCATGAAGCGACGACATCGAGAGATAAATTCCCGCCAGCTACCTTGATGACCTTTATCCACAGTAGTGACGTGTTGGTAAGGACGAATGCCTGGGACTTGCACACTGGGGATGGCTTTACGTCGAGAACCTGCCGGAAGCCAGGAGTCTCAATTACATGTGTGAGCGGTTCCATTTTGGGGGCTGAGGCGTCGAACAGGTATATGTTTGTGCCGGTACACATTAGCAGTGCCAGCGACTGTGATTCCGGACCAACCTCCGGCTCATCGTCACCCTCCTCTTCGTTCTCTTGTTCAAGCTTGTCAATAGCTAACCAGAGAAGACTCTTGCGTCCTGCCTCCGGAGCTTCTGCCGGTGTCAGGTTTGAAAGTTTACCCGTGACAATATTGCCACACACGAGCATGGTAGGTTTCAGGCTTTTGGGCCGCAATTGTCGACGGCCCCCTAGCTGCCATACGGTCCAGTTGCCAGATTCGTCGATGATAGCCAGCCTCGGGGCTTCTTTCTTAAGAACCATCTTCTTGAAGGAAAAGTGCGCGTGAGGGGCGCCTCCCGTCTGGTGGCTCCGGATTGTGGCCAGCGGTGTCGGAAGAATTCGTACAGTGGCTTTCAATGGCCCCGTGAAGGTGGTGACGGCTGTGAGCTCCGGTTCGCAAATGGTTGTTGAGGAGACTTTTTGCATTATGAGCCAGCGGATGGGATTACGGTGTGTGCCGTGGGGAGCGAAGGCCAGCATAGTAATGGGCTGGCTGTCTTCGCATAACTCGCCGCTGAACTGGAAATTAGGCTTGGATGTAGTGACCATGACCTCTTCACTTGTCCACGTCCGTGTCTCTTTGGCGAGGCCAATTATGCGGAGAACATGGCCCGATTCGCCAACAGCGACAGCCATGGTAGGGAGCTTGCCTTCTCGCTTCTCGGATCGTACGTCGGTGATGTCCCCGAAAGCCATAATGCTCACCAGGGCCTGTGTCGGAGCAGTGGGTTTTGATTCCCGCATAGAGGCAATTTCGTCGATGAGCAGTGTCTCAGTCTCCTCATCGGCGATGCAGGCATCGGGGTACCACTTCTGGAGCCAGTTCTTGTGCGATCTCGCCAGTCGCCAAGGGGCAAGATCGCGCCCCAATGAATCGTCAACTTTAGCAGGTGCACACCATTGCTCGAAGTCAGTCACCTGCCGGAAATGAAGCCCTACATCTCATTAGCCCGGGATTCCCAACTGTGGTCAAAGAGACAGGCTAACTCTTGATGCTCGCGCGTGTTCGATGAAGTCGTCCAACACCTTGGTCATTCTGGGAGGGCTCATAGACCAGCTGGCCAATAATGCTATCCAAACGGGATGCACGAGCCCGGAATGACGACGACCGACCCGCTGAGCGGCCGGAATTGGGACTATCAGCCATTCGAATCCTCGCTCTCCAAATTTTTTTTTCGAGATGCCGGCTATCATTGCTATAGGTGCGCGAAAATCAGACAGATGGGGATGGAGAATCCAAATGACATCACTGAGCTGCAGTGGAACCGAGGTTTTCAGGCTGAACCTCAAAAGAAAGATACATCAAAGTTAGTTAAGAGAGAAGCAAGTGATGGAATACTTGACTGGATTTGTTGCTGAGGGTTAGGGTTACGGTTTAGGTAAACAGGGTTCTGTTATTCCCCAGGAAACGCATCCCAGATTGGGAGCCTCGTAAACAACACAAGCAGGCTACAAATTGGACCGACGATAGACACTCGACAAGACCTTCGCAACGCAACTACTGCAATTACATCTACGTCGCATCTACTGCAAAATCAAGGAAATCGCAATGACTTCCGTGTTCGAGCCCTCTCTATCGACGTCGATGGGGCGCCCACCCACGGGCCCGTCGCTCGCCGACACGCTCCCAAGCATCAACTTTGGCTTCGACGAACTGCGCGAGCGCATGGCCAAGTTCACCGCCAAGTTCGATGCCTTCATCGAGCAGGGCCGCAAGCGTGTTTTGGAAGAGCGCAACCAGTTCCGCATGAACGTAGCCGAATTGCAAGGTGTGTTTTGTCTCTTATCCTTCGCCAGACTCCAAATACTAACTGACGCTGCTTGACACAGAGGACCAGCGTATGAAGAAAAAAGACATCGAAATTTTCCAGCTCAAGACCAATACCCACCGCCAAACCATGGCCAAAGAAGCTGCCGAGACCGCCGAGATGCAAGCCGCCATCGCCTCGCTGACCACCAACCGCGACAAGCAGGCGGCTATGCGCGATGCGCTAAGGGCCCAAATGGCCGCCACACAACGCGAGATTGACGCGCGCATCACCGCCCAGCGTGAGCGCGCGGCACAACTCGAGGCGCAGGCTCGGTTCAACGTGCCGGAGCTGGACTTTTGGGTTACGAATCTGTGTCTGCGCATTGAGGGTGCTGGGGCGGAGGATAGGTTGAAGTTTGTTTATACCCATGTAGACGAGAGGAATTGGGAGCGTGAGGCATGGTTTGAATTGTGCACGGGCAGTCGCGACTATGATGTAAAGCACTGTAGGCCTAAGCTGGAGAGGGAGAAGGTGGAGAGAGTGTTGGAGAGGGTCAACGAGACGAGAGAGTTGGTGGTGTTGTTGAGGGGGATGAGAGAGTTGTTTGTTGAAGCGATGAAGTCTTGAATTGGTCGATTTTATGCGTGGAGTTGGGTATTGTGGCTTGATATATTACTTCAGGACTTTATGGCTGGCTGTTAGGATCGGATATGGCAGGATGGCAGCAATGAGATGCATTTTGTTTGGGTTGATATCTCTCGAGTTGCTGAGAACGATAGGGGGTCTTGATTATGGTAGTCGTGAGGTGTGAGTGTCCGCAGGACTCTATTGCATGCCCGATCAATGAAGTTCGGCTCGCGATTGATGGGAGTTTATCTATCATGGGGGCGGACTTGAGAGGTTTTGTTGAGGAGGAGGTTCGATATGTGTGTTCAAGGCCGGATGCGAAGCTGGCGAACAACGGACAGGATCAGACATGAGAGCGCCAAGCTTGGGTGACGGAGTTCCCACTCTAATGCCTGAGGGAAACAGCTGCTGATATTTGGCGAGATCATTTAGTTTAGACCAAATCTCACAATTCTCCGCAAGTTTGGCCATATTGTTCTTCGCCCACGTTCGTGATGCGATAACGTGACTTCACGCCACGACACGGCTTGCCAGCAAGGCCTTGACAGCGCGTCGCGGGGTAACGAAACCCATCACTCGTCTACCCACCACCACTCATACTTTTATCACCGAACAAGCACCAATTGGAACGGGGCAAAACAAAATGCCCCTAGACGAGCGCAGCGAAAAACAAGCGGCAGCCCAGCAGGCCGTTGACATTCTGCACGAGATTTCTACAATTCTGGTCCGTCACTTCTTTACACCCACCTTATCTGCCAACAAATCCCCCCCTCCCTAACACACTCACCCAGTCCATTATAGAGGGGTGACTGATACATTTCCTCAGAACTGCCACCTCGATCGTCGCACACTGTCAATATGCATCTCGATGATCGAGAATGGGGTGAATCCCGAGGCGTTGGCTGTGAGTATTGTTTTTTTCGCCCTCCCTTCGCTGGCCGCTTGATGCCTCCCACGGCGTCTTTTTTCCTTCCCCACCTGGCACCCCGGTCCCATTTCTTCTATTCCCTCGCTCTATTCCTTTTCGTTATTTACTCGGCTGGTCTAACTTCCAGCGCGTCTGATACTCGCGGGCCAAACACTAACTTCCCGCTTTGCACAGGCCGTCGTCAAGGAACTTCGGAGGGAGGGACAAGGCTCTCAGTTTGAGACAGCGACAGCGACAGCGACAGCGGGGGCAGCAGCTGGGCCGAGTTCTAGACGGAGATGAGATGACTTTACGACGTGATCTCTACCTCATCAGTATCCTGACTGGGAAATAGCTTTGGAAGGAGATGTCCCGGCGTCGTTGGTGATGGCTGTGATTCCCGCCGAGGTGAAATGCCCGGCATAGGCTCGGTGTTAGTCGGAGATGACATGACAACTGAGCAACGCAGATGAAGTACTTTGTGAATGTCACCTGATGGATATATGTTCTTGTGTCTTAAATCATAATACAAATAGCCAAGTCATTTATGTAGCGCCGCTCATTGCCTGTAACGCCATGATGCACCGCTTCTACGTCGCATGTCGAATACATCCAAACTAACCCAAGGTCAATGATTATGCGTGCCTAATCGTGCAACCAAACCCAGTTCCAGACCGTTCCAGCTTATGCTCGCCAGCATGCCCTACCCAGTTCACCAGATACCCACTGCCAAGAGACATCTGCGCTCATCTCCGTGATCATGGTCTCGTAGTTTCTTACCATTCATAACCAGTATCGACCTTATCGATGACCGAGAAGCACAATCTCCTCTTCATCGTCATCATCGTCATCATCGTCATCATCGTCATCATCACACCAATCCTCCTCCTCGCTGCTACTGCTGCCTTCCTCCTCCTCCGCGGCTTCGCCGTCCGCCCCGCCGTCCGAGAGATGAGTATCATCGCCGCTTCGGCCCCAGAAATCAAGCATGTCCTCATCATCCGCTTCCAAGTCCGAATCGTCTGTCTCACCTGCAAGGGTTAACCCACGTCCTGCTGTTATCGCTGCGGTGGGATTAGAAGAAAATGCTAGGTTGGTTGCTCCGTGAATCAAAGTTTCAGATCCGGGGTGGGGCAAGCCAGTCACATTTGCAGTGCTAGAGATGGTAGCAGAGGTAGAGGTGGGGTGTGATGGTGGACTGGATGGCGTGGAGCCCCGCGGAGCAAACAGCCTTGACAGCAATGACGGCCCTGTCGCGCCTTCAGCCCTCTCACGGGCGCGGGTGCGGCGCCGCAGTTCCCTATCCAGAGCGCTAATCTCTGGTGGGTTGTGGTCCGACAGCCGGCGGGTTGCGACATCCCTCGCTGAGAGCGTACGCGGACCCCAGGTTGCCGACGTCGGTACCGAGGTAGCAGTGTTGGGTGCCTCCTGGCCAGGCATGTTCAACAATTGAAGCTGTACTGTGTTGTATGACAGGCAATGAGGGCATTTGAGGCCGAGCCAGTGGTATGAAGTTTGGCTCTTGGCAGAGCAATCGTTGCACGAAATAATGGCACGGGCATCGCGATATTCTTCGGGCATCGGCTGAGCCAAGATGGTCATATCAAAGCCGCGGAACTGTGCGTCCATGTTGTAACAGCTCTTGTTGCAAAGCGGACACTTGTATGACGTGCGCTTATGCTCTTGAAAGCAATGACCGTGGATACTGTGGCCGCACTGCATGAACATGACGGGCCTGGGCGAGTTGAACATGTACTCGCCACAGATAGGACAGTCGCAATCCGTAGATCTCTCGATACACCTATGGTAAGTCCCAGTCATCTTGATGCAGGTCATACATTTCTTCAAATAGAGTTAGTGAGAATCTTTCAGCGCCGATGGTAGGCTTACCTTGCAGTGGAAAAAGTCTTTTCCCAGGCCTTGCCCAACACGGCACAGTCCGCAGTCGCTGCAGTGATAGATGGGTTTGTTAGGATCATCATTCCAAAGTTTGCACACGCCGCAGAAGTAGTAGGCTGCGGATCCGCCACACCGGATACAGGTATCGGACGTCTTCTGAGGACACCCGCAGAGCATACAGAGCATATGCTTGGTATCTTTCCGCGGGAGGATGTGGTCTTCGGCGCTATCGTGACAGAATCGGCACGTGTACCACCTTTCGCAAGCGGCACACTGCATCTTGACGTTCCGGCGGTAATGTTCGCATCCGAGAAACGGTTGCCCGTGGTCTCCGAGCTCCATATTTCCAAACTGCAAAGCCAAGGCATTGGCATCTGAGGGAGGAACATTTGGCACGTATGTCGCCCTGAGATCGGATTCCGTCAGCGGCAGGTTCAAAAAGCCGGGGCCATCACTAAGTGGGCTCCAGAATTTCAATGCCTGCAGTGGCCCGCCATGGCCAGAATCCGGTCGGTCGGGAACATTTCGACTTATGGGCGGTTCGGGGTGAAGTCCTGGGCTAGTTGGCAGGGCGCCCCGGGACTTATTGTAGCCTTCCATGAGTAACTGGTGCATGAGCTGTGCCTTGAGTGTTTGTGAGACATCCATGGCTTGAATGGCCAGGATCTTCTTCCTCAGTTCTCCGTTCCCATCGTCCTCAGGCAGCGGTGTTGCCCGGCTGCTCTCTTCGGCCCATGCCAGCCTGGAGGCACTGTTGCGTGTCCCGTCCCTGGGTTCAGATCGGGGTGAGGATTGTAGGCTGCGCACGGCGGGACTGGCCTCAGAGCTGGTTACTGTAGAGCGATGGCGAGTTGTTTCGGAAGGGCTTGTTCTGGGGTTGGGGTTGAGCTCGGTACGCTGTCGTGAATCATTGATCCTAACTGCCGGACTCTCAGCCCTCTGGCTGCTGTTCTCTGCTGTCCTCTCATTGTCCTCGTGATCTACTTCTAGTATTGCATTTCCGGCGACAGAGTCTGATTCTCCAGCCGACCTCGTGCGTTGGTGTCGGACGGCGAGGGACTCTTCGTTAGCGAAACCCGTTGAAAAGCGGCGGGCTTGACGGAGAACCGGGTTGATAATGAAATCAGTCACCAGTGACGGCATTGCAGCGCTGCAGCGGAGCGTTTCAAAATACGATCGCGGATCCTGAATCGTCGTGCGATGAAGCTAAAAGTAAAAATTTTGAGGGGTACCAATGTGTCGGCTTCGGGGCCCGGCCAGCTCCTCGATTTTGGGCTGCGGAAGGAATGGAAGCTTTCCTGCCAACAAGCAGCATGTCGTCAATCGGTTATCGCATGCATCCCGTCCTTCCAAGCACCGAAAATGGCCAATCCTGGCTTGATGATCTGGCGGTGCACACGCCGTACTGCGCTTACTTCACGTGCAGTTCTTCGGGGGATCAACCCCGCAATAGGGGGGTTCCGCCGGCGTCGTTTCAGTGCACTCGACCAAACGGGTGGCCAAGCACGGGCTTTGGGCGGTTGGAGCTAATTGCGTCCATTGTTACGTCCACTCTGGCTTCAATAAGCTTAATACTCTTTGGTACGTACTGTATTGATCCTTTTCGAGTCATTCCGGCTCCGGCTCCCCGGATCTTAGGGCTGAGCGACAGTTGGAATCCGCTAATCTCATCCCAATCTATGAACTTGCATTCCAAGTTCCCCATCCCCCAGACATGGGACGCTCAGCAATGCATGATACGTAGGTAGTTTTAACAGTTTCTGGCGCCCTTTTGAACGCAAATGAGACACTAGTTATTTCGTCGGCCAAATCGCCCATGCATGTCCGTGCCACCGCCAGCAGCGTTGAGATTTGGTGCACATCTTGGTCTCATCAACCCTTCGGCGGGGTCCGCTCCCAAGACTCATCCTCTCGGCCGAGATAACCAGTACGCAATGTCACTGCCACGTTTGTTGCCTGCCTTACACATCGAGGTCAAGCCGGAAATCCGCCATGACACCGAGATGGTCTGTTGCCCAGGCTTTCTCGTACGTCTCGAAACGAGAATCAGTTATGGCTTTTCCAGCTTCCCCCTCAATCACAACGTCCATCCCAAACGTCCTAAAGCCATTCGGGTCCAGCTTGAGTGCGCGCAGAAGAACAGTTTGTCCAGCCGGCCGAGCCCGTGCTTGTCCTTGTCTTGTTTGCTAGCCATTTGGGCCCAGGTCATTCCCTCGACGGCGCCCTCTTCATCACCATTCTCGAGATATGCATCTTTTAAGTTGTTGTCCAAGTGCAGTGTCTTGTCAAAGTCTTCGATTGCGTTCAGGTCACCGCCGATGATGCCAGCGTCTGCCTTTTTCGTGAAGGCTGCTGCTGTGGCGAGCTGATTCGGACGACGAGGCGGGCGTGCCCTGAGCGATTCAAGGTGGGTTGCGCAGACTCGGAGTGTCTTCGCGTTGAGCAGCGCGATATCCACAAACAATGCGTCCCTGCCCATACTCGAATTTAGGTACGGCACGCGGAATACCTTGGTGATAGGCATGGATTTAGGAACGAGCATACAAGTTCCTGCCCAGTTTTAGTTACGCCGTCATGCTGCCTCCTACTAGCAAGCGATTTTAGGTTTACCGTATCAATGGATCCAGGCCTCACCGGTAAGGTCGGTGACATTGTAACTTTCTCGTACCCAGCTTTCACACTGAATGAGCTTCAGATCCGAGACGACCATGTCATTGAACATGATGACGATGGGTCTCCGAAGGCGCCATTCATGGGTGCTGAGGTAATCCAATACAGCTTTCATCCGCTCATCTGGCGCAGGCCGCATGAAGTCGATATTCCACGACATGACGGAGAATACATCGGGCGGCGCGGCCGAGGGCGGAGATTGAGTCAAAGAGAGCTTCCAAGTACCGTTTTCGAAGGAGTGATAATGTTGTTCGTATTCCCTGCCTGAGTCTGGGGATTCAGTCGATACTTCCAGTGGTACCGCCATCTTTCGACCCAGTATCACCTAGCTGGTGACGGTATACGAGGTTTTTGCGAGTCGAAGCTGCAAGAAAACAGGGCGTCGAAGCCTAAAATACCGACAAGCCGGCAAAAACGGATGCATACTGGTAGTGTCGGTAGTAGTCTGATCTATACGCCTTGAACCAAGTTGGCTACAACGGCCAATGGACGTTGGAGATTTTACGCAGTAGAACCTGCCAGTGCTGGAACAACAATGGAATGTACTTTTCCTTCCCGATTCACGACCCGCCCCACAATTCAGGATATGGTGAACTAGGTACCTAAGCGGTAACCATGGATGGCCAGCCTGACCATCGAGAGGTTCGTCATTCGGATATATAAAGCCACATCGCAAAAGTCTTGTTGCACACCCCACTTTTACACCAAAACTCACCACTTGCCAAGTTAAAAAACCCTACCCCAACATTACGTAATAAGTACCATAAAATTATTTTGATAATAAAAATGGTAAAACTACATTATATATTTTTCTCGTAATTAGATAATTTTCCTTCGCAGAAAAAAAAATAGTTTAATGATTCGTTTTATTTTTAAAACTAATTTTTTGTCACGGTACCGTGATGCTGCCTGCCTGTGGCTACGCAGCTAGATGTAGAAGGACTATGGTATAGTGCTCTGACTGCACAACGTTATACTTTTTGTGGTGTTTACGCATTGTGTCCTTTAGTGCCATGACATTTTTCTTATTAAAATATTAATTACTGATGCTATATTATAGTATTATGTCATCGAAAGAGTGTTTCTGAAACTTTAGTCATTTAAGTATTATATATAAATTCCTAGAAATTATAAAATTTTATTTTGTATTTAATTTCGCTTGATTACATAATAGCGTCAAATTTTGGAAAAGCAACAACACTTTTGTTAAGTGATTGTACCTTCGATAGGTATCCCTATCATCCATCCGGATTTGCGTGTCGGTCCCCAAGTTAATGCGAGCCCATGCTGCAACGGCTCGGCCAGCCGGGAAACGATACATTCCAGCTAGCTACGGTGGCCTTGGAACACTTGTTGATGTAGTGGTACTCGAGAACAAACTCGGTGCAGAGTTGGATCAATGGTGTCTCCTCGAGCCCGCGGGGTAGCGATTGTTAGTGGGGACCTGCGCCTCGCGGCGACACTGGCGAGCCACATCCTTGTCGGCGCTGCCCCGAACGCTTTGTCTAGTTACCTAACAGGGGCTGGAAACGGAACAGAGCCCAGACTTCAGTTCTTCATTCGTCAAGCATCCGTTCTCGCGTCATTGGCCCAACATCAGCTGAAGGGATGACATGCCAATACTTCGTATTACAGACGAGTTTGGGAAGGCGCCGCTGGCTCTCAGCATTTGATATTGACAAGGGCTGATACGAAACGGCGTTGGGCCTGTTTCGGCACTTCGCAACCGCCAGCAAACAGCAAGCGCAGGATTCGCCGAAGTCTTCTGAAGAGCTTCCAGTTCGCTTCAGCTCGCCAATCTTGTCGATCGTCTCCTGTTCTAAGACTCGACGACGCCTCTGGCGTGTGTGGCTTGTTTCTGTGACCCTCACCCACCGCTCTCCCGACACGAACGTTTCAGGCCCAGCCATGTGGTGTTCAAGTGCCTGGACCTCCTGACTGTGTCTCGACGACGTGTGTATTTCTGATCCATCTAGCTCCAATTCCGGACCTCGATCGATACCCAACGACAGCCTCGACGGCCCTCGATCGGTTGTAGACTCGGTAACCGTGAGCAAATAAGCCCATTTCTCGTTTCGCCGGATGAGACAGCGATCGTATGGGTGTTTCAAGCACTGCTCATTCTCAGAAGCCGGGAAAGAGCGAACGTCACCGCTTCGTCAACGAGCACAGATGAAGGTGCGGCCCTCATGACAGCAGTAGCTTGGTATTTTTACTAGTCACTTTTTGTTCAAAATGGTTGACTGGCCCGACCGAGGCGAACCGCACCGTCTAATGGATAGACCCGCATCTCGACACACAACCGGACGGCGTCCCCATGCTGGCTCAGCGAGCGATCGGGTTTCGAGCGCGATCCGAATAGAAGAGTTCGAGGTATTGGATAGCTACCAGATCCAAGCAGCTTCAAGTTCGTCCGACGAAGGGATACATCCCCACCGGCCTGAGCCGCAACCTCTGCGACCCCACCATAGCCGCTCCATGAGCCACCCGTTCCCCTCGCTATTCTCCAACAAGAAGAAGAAATTCAGCCCTGTGCCCGTCCATGGAGACACCGACTCGGACAACGATTACATGTCTAAGCAGATGAAACCGCCCTCAGGGGGTCATAAGAATGTGGGCTCGGTGGGAAGCAAGGATTTTAGCACAGGGAAGTGCATGACCTGTGGTTCATTGGTGCGCTGGCCTCGAGAGCTGCGGATTTTCAAGTGCACGATCTGCTTGACTATAAACGCGCTGGGCGTTCCCGATCGAGATGCAAGGCGGGACGGCTCCCGGGCACCCACAGGTACCTCGGAAACCCGCGCCCGCTCCGAGGGCAGGGGGGCGCCGTCTCCGGAGGAACCGTTGCACGTCGGAGGCGCAAAGAGACGGATATCCCTGAATCATACTAAGTCCCTGGTTACCCAATGTCTGCGGCTATTCCTTACAGAAACACTTGGCGACAGAGGGAGGCGACCCTCTATCAACCACCGAGCAACGTTAGGCAGCTCTTCGGACCGGTCGCCTAGCGGAGGTGGGAAAATGGTGTCTTCGGTCGGCACTCCAACGGCTGTTACGCCCAAAACCTCAGAGGTCTCTGGACTCCCAATACGAAACGAACCCTCTGAATATTTCAATTTCAGCAACCCACTCCGCAATAGACGCTCCATGTCCCGATCGCAGTCTACTTCGTATCCTGAAGAACGGCCACAGTTATATGACATCGCCAACCGTGCTCCAGACAAAAGCCCAGAACCCCCGGGTCCTGGATCTGAGGGCAAGCGGATATTTGCGCCGCTGGAGGAATACATAATTGACTGCTTCAGTTCGTTCCAGTGCTTGAACTCGTCGTTCGCGACCAATCACCATACTCACCGAGTCCATCCCAGCAGGGATGGGGGTCCACAGCGACGCCGCGAGCCCAGGAAAGACCTACAGCCACAAATTCAACATGCCGACTATTCGATTGCCGAGTTGGATCCCAAACTCCTCCTCCTAGGCGATTTCGCGGAAAACGGCGCTTGGTGGACTGGCCGACAAGAAGATCTGGTACCTGGAAGGACACCCTCTGGTAGAACTGAATATGGGCGATCGATTGTGACCGCCCGGAATCCGCATATCAACTGGGCTGAGGTGGAAGAGTGGTATACAGTCGTCGTTGACACAGCGCGGTCCTGGCCCGAAATTTATAACAGCTTGGTGGGAGAAGACCCAACCCTTGCTGTGCCACCCGCCACATTGGAAGGCGTCGAGGCCCAGATTCTCACCGGGCAAGACCACGTCCAAAAAGTGGTATTGAAGTCCTGTGAGATGATCATGAAGCGTCCTGGGCGGCTGCTCGCCCAAGCTAATGACTTGAGGTTTCTCTTGATCATCTCGGCAAATCCTTTATTGCATGCTGACTACAAGCCGTACACCGGCGAGTTTGAACATCTGGATGGCGCGGTGCCTCTTCACGATAGCCCAAAATCGCGTGGGATGGATTCGGTTTCCAGTCGACATTCTGGGATAATCAAAAGAATTGTCGGCCTCTTATCGAATTCCTCGCCTGAATGTCACAACCACCTCGTACAATGGCTTGTGAGGTATCCAAAATCGAGGTTCATACAACTCAAAGATCTGGTTGCGGGGCTCCTTACCTATCGGCTCCTTCGTCAGACAGAAAAGAAACACGAGGCGAAGATTGACATTACGGATGGCTTGATACCAAACATGGGTGCGGGGCGTTCGCCAGCTTACCTCCACGCTGCTCTAGGACAGGCCCCTGGCGTGGGAAAGAAGCAGGGGGAGAAGGAAAAGAAAATCATTTGCCAGGACGATTGGCAGATAAGAGCTGCTGCACAGGTTTTGGGGTTCTTATTCGCAGCGAACAACTCGATTCATCGGCAACGCGATACAACCGGCCGTGCGGATGATGGCGTCCCAGTCAACAAAGAACGGAATCGAAGCCCACGACAGTTCGTCGCTAATAGCGACTTTTATGCTACTCTGCTGGATGATTTAGATCTTGTGGCCGACTTTGAGGCGTGGGAGCGAAAGCAGGGGAAGTTTTCATTTTGCCAGTATCCCTTCCTTCTGAGCGTTGGCGCCAAGATACAGATTCTTGAACATGATGCCAGACGGCAGATGGAGAACCGAGCGAGAGAGGCTTTCTTTGACAGTCTTATCACGCACCGCGCTATACAGCAGCACCTCATTCTCAACGTTCGTCGGGACTGTCTAGTTGACGACAGTCTGAAGGCTGTGAGCGAGGTGATAGGTGGTGGGACCGAAGACATCAAGAAGGGGCTCCGAATTACTTTCAGGGGGGAGGAAGGAATTGACGCTGGTGGCCTCCGGAAGGAGTGGTTTCTGCTTCTTGTCCGGGAGGTCTTTAATCCCGATTATGGTATGTTTGCTAGAAGCCTGACTATGCCATACTGACTTGTCCAGGAATGTTCATCTACGACGACGAGTCCCAGTATTGCTACTTCAACCCCAATTCCCTAGAACCATCAGAGCAGTTTTTTCTGGTCGGCGTCGTATTCGGGCTTGCAATACACAACTCAACAATTCTCGACGTGGCATTGCCTCCCTTTGCGTTTCGGAAATTATTATTGGCCGCTCCTCCACCTGCCGTGCCCACTTCTCAACCTCGACAAGCAATGACTTACACGCTAGATGATTTAGCGGAATACCGGCCACGTCTAGCCCACGGGCTCCGCCAACTGCTCGACTACGACGGAAATGTGGAGAATATTTTCTGTCTCGATTTTGTGATAGAAACTGAGCGCTATGGCGTCATGGAACGGTATGCATTGTGTCCAGGAGGTGAGAGACGTACGGTCACGAATTCCAACCGTAGAGAGTACGTCGACTTGTATTTGCGGTACATCCTCGACACGGCCGTGGCACGTCAATTTGAGCCTTTCAAGCGCGGCTTTTTCACCGTGTGTGGAGGTAATGCGCTCTCTCTTTTCCGGCCAGAGGAGATTGAACTTCTTGTTAGGGGTTCGGATGAGGCACTTGATATTGGGTCTCTGCGTGTGGTAGCAGAGTACGATAACTGGAAGGTCCCTAACCCGGGGGAAAGCGAGCCCATCATCCAATGGTTTTGGGAGACCTTTGAGAGCGCGTCGCCGGCGAACCAACGGAAGCTATTGCTTTTTATTACGGGGAGTGACCGTATTCCAGCGATGGGGGCTGCATCGCTGACGATACGAATATCGTGCTTAGGCGATGACACTGGGAGATACCCGACAGCAAGGACGTGCTTCAATACGATAGCGCTGTGGCGTTATCAAACAAGGGAGATGCTGGAAGATATGCTCTGGACGGCTGTGTTTGAAAGCGAGGGCTTTGGGCTGAAGTAGACCAGGGTCATGCGTAATGTTGAGCTGAAGAGTGCTATTGGAATAGAGGCACGGATTGGATGGCAGATGGACGTAGTATGGGCTCCGGATCGGCCGCATCAGACAGAGTGCGCCATATCATTGTGTCTAATGATTCAACTGGATCACGCGAATGGCAGGGTGTGAACCTGCACCGAGTTTTTATTACTAGTAGTATCCTTAGTCGCTTCAAGAGCAGCTGTATACGGGAGAACGCGGTATTTCGCATCAAAACCCTACCTAGGTAGCCAGTGCTCTTAGTGTAACCTAGGCTCCTTTCTGCTTTTCCGAACCCGGCTCTAATCCCCATATTGATAGCACAGCATTATCGGCCCATCTGGTTTTTAACGTCATGCTCCGTTCTAACCTTGATTGGCACTGTAAATGGGGTGGTATAAAATCCAGACTTGCCGTAAGCCATCCATCCGACTTGTAATCCAAAACCAGACCACGGCGAGCTCGTGCTCCCCAATCACTGGCCCTGGTTTTATCAATATACTGGTGTTCGTTCCTTGCCATGCGCTGTACACTGCATGCATCGCCACAAGCCTGTCCCATATGTGATCATCCCACCTCTTATCCAATCCTTCCTCCCAATAATTTCATCCCTCCCCTTTGCAATTCGTTTGATTCTCGGCACAAATACCTCAACGCCCCTCATACGTAGTTAGACCTAGAAATCACTCCCCCTCAACCACCTCCTTGCGAAGTCGTCCTATCCCGGGCTTGGCAAACTCCCGAGCGTACTCGCGCGCTGTCTCGCCGTGGCGGGTGGTAATGTACCAGGTTACGAAAAGGATGAAAAGGAATGTAGCCATCCAGAGCAGGACGAGCACGCCAGAGCGGCGGGGGCGGGGGCCGTAGGGGCTGTAGAGGGATCGTGCCATTGTCGGTTTCTGGCGACGTGAGGGTTGAACATTGAAGTGTTCGGTCTTGGCCGTTATGGGGAAGGGTGGGATTGGCTTTGTTATTTGTAGGTAGTGCGTCGAGAGGTTTTCTCGAGTGATTTTGGTCGGCGTTGTCACGCGCAATTGGATCAAAGCGAAGGTAGTGTCGAGGTGTCAATGGTAGCTGGAAATACCTCGGTGAAGCTACCCTGAAGTTAAATTATCGCGACGACACGCCAGTGACGACATCCATCATCGCTACCGCTGCAGGGGCTACTCTGTGCGGGGCTCTTGGCCCCCGGCTCTACACTAGTGAAATGCAGAACCGGAATAACTACTTCCGATAATTGTTAGGTGGTTTGTGCCTGGGCAATGAAACGACTCAACGTATCTGCGACAGCAAAAGCATAGGCCAATTATCAGTGCAACGGGTAGTATCTGGTTTCTGGATTCAACGCTATCTGCCTCACAAAATGTCAACCCTTGTTGTCCAAGATGACTAGCAATGAATCCAATTCTTAGCCTATGATATCTGCTAATTGGCCTACTGAGATCGTTGAACTAGACACAGCAAAGCCCCCGGTAATCTTTCAGTGTTCACCCAATCCAGCAAACCACCGAAACTATCCAACATGAGAGCCACTCTGAATCCCCGCTGGTCATGTCGGCTCTCAGACGGCTGGTGCCTGGGCGGTTTATTGGCGACCATAATTTCCGAGCCCACTAGATAATAATAAGGGGAGGCCTTTCGATAAACGATCATATGGGGATTCATGTTTTGTGCTGCATCACACGACTTCCGCGGCTAGGACAGAGAAATACAGCCGACAATTTGCTACATATTTTTCAAGCTTGCTGGGCATCTCCCGCAGACCAACAAATCCTTGTCACTTCAACAGGGCGAACTGCGATAGGCTTGATGGGCAATATCTACGACGCTTCCGCCAGACTCGGAGACTTCCAGGTCATCCAAGCTTCCCGCAATGCCGTCATTAACCCTGACACGCGCATCTATTTTAGTGGTGGCTACTATACGATCATGGGTTTTACCACTAGGTGGCACGACAGTGAAATGCTGCGTCTCCTGCGCAAGTGTGATATCTCTGTAACAAGTTCACGCCTCAAGGAAGCGCTATTACGTAGCTCGCCAGCTCCATCACAGTTCATATTTAATCTCGTAGCTGAAGCCGGATTCGGCAATATTGAAGTCTCGGATGTTATCGACTCCGCACTCAGCATGAGCCACAGACGATACCGTTTTGGATCTTAATCTTATTATTGGGTTGTTGAGTGAGTGTATTACCGCAAAACAATACATTCCATGCTCCGAAACTTCTCCTGACCATGAAGTGTTCCGCTATTCCTTTGTCCGCCACCCTTTTGGGTCATTCTTGCCCCTTCTCAGGATCCGCGCTTTGGTGCCTTCATTACACCACAACTCCTATCAGTCTCCTCCGGCCTTCACAAGTACAGCCACCTATATAGACTTGATCTTGCGGCTTAAACCTCCGTCTCAACGTCTGGAGACCTGCCATTGAGGCTACCCACTTTCTTGAGCCTTCTTGCCGCAAAGAGAGCCTCGTCCTTTGCGAACTGGACGTTGCGGATGGGTTTCCTAGAGAATGTCAGTATCAGGCGGGGATAAAAGCAAAGAAATCGGAGGGTGGAACATACCACTGCATCAAACCCCTATGCTGCCTATGCAAATCCCTACTCCGGCTCCGATACTCTTTATACTGCTTAATCGGGTTCTTGCTGCTCCTGCTCCCCTTGCTTAGCTGACTGTCCTGGGAAGTTTCTCTTCCCAGAGTGCTCCCATTCACCGAGTCATTACCCGCCCCCCTCGCTGACCCGTTCTCCCGCTCTCCAGCTGAACCACCACCCATCCCCACCCCTTTTGCAGAATCCGTCATCGCATCCTTCACACCCAAATCCACATCCTCGTCATCTTCCGTGTCTGACTCCACCATCTCCCCCGTGTCGTCGCCTGTACTCGAAGACTCACTCTTCCTATGCCCGCCCAATAAATCCTCCACATCCCTCCCAAAGGCCCCCCTCCAATCCGTATCCATCCCATCCCTTGCCATCCACTTCTTTTTATCCTCCACGGGTGCTTGCGTAAGCACATCCCTACCCTGTGTCAGACTCTCCTCGTGCAACTTCTGCACCAACGGCGGAACCTCCGCCTTGACATGCTCCCCTCTCACCCCCTCCGCAAAACACGCTTCCCAGCTCTCAATTGTCTCGCGCGAGTCATTGTCGCTCACAAACCTGAGATGATCACGATCTGTACCGGGCTTGAACCTCCCGCGGAAGCACACCCTTCCCACCTCTTCGATCCGCAAATCAGAGACTTGCCCGGCATTTTCTTCGGTGATGTAATTCTGGGATAACCGCCTGGGGTTGTCACACCGCCAGAGGGGAAGGTCAAATTCATTGCATTCGGAATCAACGAGGTCTTGGAGCCAAAATGTGGCAAAGGTGTCGGGCTTGCGTTTGCCTGATGGGTGGAATTCCATGAAGACGGGCGAGCGGTAGCGGAAGCGAACAGGGAGGCGGATTTGTGTGTTTTTGTTGTCAGTGTTGGCGTTGCTCTTGGTGAGATCCCACGACAACCTGCCGTCGTCGGAGAGGGTGCAGAGATCCGACTTGATTGTAGCAGAACTACCACCGGTGCGGAGCTTGATTTTAACCTTGTTGGAAGAAAAGTTCGTAGTAGTGGTGATGCGGTCTGAAAGAAACTCAAAGGTGCCAATCTCCCCAAAGCTGACCTGAGGCGGTGGAAGACGGAGCTCGATGGAGCGGAAGAGCAGGCTGATTCTTATGCGGCCGAACCCGATACCACCATCGAGGGGGTACCACCGAGTGCACTGGCTGCTGGTCTGCAGGATATCAGACAACTTCAAAGGTACAACGCCGATAATGGGATCGTGCTGCCTGTGGCGCGAGTCTCGTACCGTAATGGTAACGATCGCGGAGCGCCAGTCCCGGATAAATCGCTCCGTGCCGGCCTCAAAGATGGGCTTGGACGACACGACCTTGGTGCGAGTTTTGTACACCAGCTCATCGTTGACAAGGATGGTGCAATACGAGCTAGGAAGCTTCTTGCCCTGTTCCTCCTTGCTCTCGCCAGCCTCGGGCCGCGCAGGCTCATACTCCTTGCCCTTTCTCTTTCCTTCGGTACCTTTAACGTTCTGCAACTCAAGGTTGACGATTTGGTGCACGACAATGCTGAGGATGCCAGTCGGCCAGAGCGGATCCGGGGGTGTGCAAACGACGGCGTTCTCTTCCGGGTTGTCAAGTGACCCCTTGTCGTCCTGGAGTTCCGGCTTGTCGCGAAGCTGCTTGGGGAGACTTGGGTCCTTGCCATCGGTTTGTAACGCCTTTCTGAACTGCGTCTTTCCAAAGTATCCCACTTCCCAATGAAGCTCCCCAGGCATTGAGCTCTCCGCCTTGAGCCCGTTGAGCTTGGAGACCTGATGGAACATCTTGCCTGGGTGTTGGATCAACTTTCGGATGCTCAACTCCACCTTGCCGACGATATCATCTGCTGAAGATCGATCACTATCCCATAGTTCAAGAGACAGTTGCTCGTCGGCCTTGATTATATCCGGGGTAACCAAGAGCGCGCAGGACTCGGAAAAAATCGGGTTGAGATCGTCCTGGATGACGCGGGTGCAGTACTGGGGCTTTCCAAACTTGGAAAAGGCCACACAGATGTAAGGATCCGAGCCACCGCCCTCGCTTCCACGCCGGTCTTGCTTACTGAGCCCAACAGCCTTGTGGATGCGAATAAACAAAACACCGAGGGCCTGTGTCTCTTTTTTGATGGTATCACCCTGAAGCATCTTGCCGATGTCAAGTGTCAGGGACTTTGGGGCAACATACATGTTTGCTGCGGTAGCAATAGCCCAGTTGACAAAGTTGGAAATGACGGGCAAGTTGAGGATGTTGGCCCCCTTCTCGATCAGCGGAATGCAGCTGGCTTCAACCTTGGGAAGGCCCATGAGGGTGAAGCTAAGTGTCTTGATGAACGGAGGGTCAGGTGCCAGGGAGATGCGAAATCTGGCCGTAGCCACTAGTCTGTTCAGCTCAACCCAGATAGGAAAAGGGACCCCAAAAAGCCCCTTAATGCCCAGGTAAAACACCAGCTGCATGCCCATGTTCTTCGCTTTAGAAGACACATCGTTTGACGACGGCAGCGAGTGGTAGGCAATCGTGGCTTCCAGGTTGTAAAAGTCGCCTCCCTCCTCGTTGGCAGCCAGCTCCTGAGGATCCATAATCTTCTCGTTCTGCTTCCGAATCTCGTCTTTCAAGTCTTGGATCTGCGTGTCGGGCAGTGCCCGCAGACTTAGAATCCGCAGCGGGTTGCTCCCCTGAGAAATATCATTGACCTTGACATTCTCAATCACGCCGGGAACGCTCGCTTGCATGACGTCCTATCCTGGTCAGCACGTCCCAGCCCTCTTTTCTCAAAAAGTCTCACTCACCTCCAATGTATCAGCCACTGCAGCAAACATCTCAGGATTGATTAGCCCCCAAACCAACCCCAGCGCCGAATTCAACCACTCCACCGACTCCGGAATTAGATTCACTACTGCCATCTCCCCCCTCTTCTTCTCACTCAACCACTCCGTCTCCCTCCCCTGCCTAATCAAATCCTTCATCCACAAATATACGCCACTCGTCACACAACACGCCAACGGCACCAGTCCCCAAAGACTCCCCCCAAACATTCTCCCCATCAATACAATCGCCAGCAGCACCCCCGCGCAGAGCACATTGGCCCTTGCCTCAATTGCCTCAAACATGGGTTCATAACTCACCGTCGGCGTTGGGTGAAACAGCACATTCGTCTTTTCCCCATGAATGGGTACATCGCTCGTTGCCCCCTTCGCCACGGGGTCCGGCGGGGCGGTGACATCTTGAGCAACACGGTAGTCTTCACCGGACTGGCTTGCCTCTGTCTTGACAGTTGCATCCTTGCCGAGGCTTGCGTTTGGGACCGTCAGCACGGGATGTTCTGCGGCCTTGAGGTGTCTGGAATCAATGTCTTCGATTTCGACGTCTTTGCCCGTGACGGGGTCGCGAACGATGCGGCGGTTTTTACCGGGTTTGGTGGCGGGGATGTGGTCGATTGCTTCTGGTGATTGTTGTTGTTTGTCAATGTTGGCATCGCGGCGCTTCTTGTCGCGGTCGAGACCCGCGACGAATTGTTTGATGTTGGGAACGCGGTTGGTACCGGAGTAGGGTTGGTTGGTGGGGTAGGTTCTGGTGTCGTCGTCGGCCATGGTGGATTGCCTATATTAAACAGTGCTTTGCCTGGGGATCTGTAGGTACCTAGCTAGGTGGCATTGGAAGCAGAGAAAAGGCTTCACGATGGACCGGGCAGGAGTGAGAGGGGGAAGATATATTCTACTGCCCACGTATTACGTAGGCGGCACCCATCCCAGCAAATCGGTAAGGGTAATGCCATTGAATCAGTCAGTTCCGGTATTGGATACCGCCAATGTCCTGCTCCCCGGTATGAAGCTAGCACCTCACACAGCTTTCCCTAGAGGTAGAATCGTGCAACGCGCAAAAGATGACGTCGCATGCCCTCATAGTGCGCTGTGTCCTTTGATTGTGCCGCCTGGGGCATGCATGCCGAGAAAATCAGACAGGGGTATAACAGCGGGGCGTTTGCTCCGGAATACACTATGACGTCGTTTCCCCAGAGATGCATCTCCTTGAAGACATCATTTTGTCTTGATTGCACTGTTACGACTGTGTAACTGGCCCGCCAACGCGGTGCGTTTCCCGAGCCGAGAGAATTGGAATTGATCTTCCGTGATCTGGGCCGGATTATCGCTGGTGTTTGCGTAATGTCGGCCCCCGGTTACCAATTGGCTTTATCTTCTGCTGCTCGATCCTGGTTGTGCTTTCTGCATCTTGAGGATCTGACGGGATCGACCTGAACGATCACCTGAGCCGACATCACAGGGTCATAGGTTGAACTTCACTTTCACACGACACAGTATGCCATGCCAGTTTCTCCAACTGTTTCTTTGATTGAGGTCATCTGTACCATCAGACCCCAAGGCAAGATCATAGAGTTTTATCTACTAACTTCATAAAATGAGCATTCCAAAGGCACTTGGATTCCGATTTTCCGCCGTCATATCTCATTCCGGTATATACGCCTCAGCACAATACCGTATTATGTCCCAATCCCAGTCCAATAATAATATCCCGCTTATCACCCACCATCCTGCCATGCCACCTACCAAAATTCAACCCCATAAAAATCCAGGTATCATTTTATCATCCAAACTCGCATCACGTCGAAGTTGACGAACCAATCCATGGAGCCCAGCCTCGATTCGCCTCCTTGAACACTACCGGCCTTGCCGTCACTGGCGTTGTGTCCACATCCATCTCGATATTACCGCTGGTCCCATAGTTGCAATCTGTCGCCTCAGAGCACATACTGCTCGCATCCGACATCTCCACATCCCCCGACGGCTCAAACACTGGATCGGCCGTGGAGCTCGCAACACTGAGACTTGGCGTCGGCGGTTCAGGGGCCAACACGGCTGTCACGGGTTCCGGTGTGGTTACCCGTGGTCTGACCTCGACCACAGGCGGGACGAGTGTCTGGGGCTGCTGCGATGAGACTTGGATATTGACTCGAGTTCTCGCTGGTGGCGTAGGTGTCGCAATCACGGGTACGGCGAGGTTCCCCGCCGCAGTGGCCATGGCGACTTGCTTCCTTGTCCTTGGTCGCGGCGCAGGGACCGCCAGAACTGGCACGTTGGCCGCGTCTCGCTTTGGTGTCGGGGCCGCCACAAGCATTACCGGTGCGGCCATGGGTGCCGGAGTCGCCGAGCCACACTCGCCGCGAGCAACAGCAGCGCCATAGGGGCTGCCCTCTCCATCGCCGTCCTCGTCGTCGCCGCGGCCAATCGTCCATACCCAGCGGCGTTTTTTCTCCTTGCGCTTGGCACCTCGTTTGCGAATGCCTCCCGCTGATGTGGGTGATAGTGCACCACCCGGAGTTGAAGCCTGGAGACCAGCCATGCGCCGACGCATCTCTTCAAATGGCCCGGGTGTTTGGCCGCCATCGCGTGTCTCGTTGCCAGTGTAGGCCATGGTTTGGTCTAGGACGTCTTCTGAATCGTCCGACTGTGAGGGCGTAGTTGGGGTGGCGTCCTCAGCGAGGAGGTCGATATGTGAGACTGTGTACTTGCTGGTTGTGATAGTTTGCTCCAGAGGGCTATTATACGCAACATGTCGCAGTGCCTTTTCTTGGAGCCTAGCCGACTGTCGCCGCGGCGAGATTGGAGACTTTGTGGTGGTTAAAGGTGGGAGGGGTGAGTTCCGAAGAATGCTACGGAGGCTTCGTGGGTGCGTGTATGGCAGCTTAGAGAGGTGTGAGGGAAGAGTTGTTCGTCGCCGCGCACCGCTAGGCGTGATCGGAGTATGTAATGTCCTGACACGATGGGCTGCTACAGGGGTGGTGGCATTGTCGAAGTTCTGGGGTTGGGATTGCTCAACCGCTGACATGGGTGGTGTCGCATTCATGGTGATGGAGCTGGGAAAGCGGTGCTCCTTTGCTGCTACGGCTGTCACAACCTGAGGTGAGTCGGGCTGGGCGGTCAAAGGTGTGTCCAGGAGAGGCCCGAGATAGGGTGTTTGTGTACCGCGACCCTTCGCAGGGTTGGTTATGGGTGCTGTTTGTGTCTGCAAGCGCAGTGTCGGTCTCCCACTCACCGTGGTCAGAACATTTGATGGAGGCTTATCACCGACTGGAGTCGAGCGGTCCACGGCGGTGGCGTAGACATTGGAAAGAGTATTGAAAGCTGTGGGTGACTTAACATCGACAGCGGCAGCGAGTGTTCTCGATGTTCGACCACTGGGGCCATGAGCGATGGCCTTGATTTGGAGAGATAGCCTCGGTCTCTTGGGAGGGCTCGTGGGGGAAGGCGACGACATATTGGAAGACGGGCAGTCGCAAGCCCTAGGATTGGGCGACGAGATGGCGGTTCTATGATGATACTTGTTGCAGGCTGGTTTCTGAATTCCCCTGGGGCCGGCCGCAGTTGGGAAACAAGCACTCTCGAAGAGCCAACTAGCAGGACTAAAACAGGGCAAAAGGTAGGAGGAGATAAGTTAACTCAATGCATCAAAAGGCGTGCGCCCGCACTCTGGGGAAGGCGGGCGGCTATAACTAGTTATAATGGCCAGCTCAACCCAGTGGGACGGCCACGGCGGCTAGTAGATTGGGGGGGCGGAACAGGCCTACGAGGTCTGCCAGGTCAGTTGACAGGGGAGGGCGGGCGAAGGAAGGAAGCGCCAGGGGATGAGTTGCTGGGCTAGTGCGCTTTCGGGCACCAGGGAAACTGCATTAGACGCGGTAACCAGGGTCCAGTTGTCCTCTGGCAGGAGCGAGGGAATTGCGGCCCTCCCACAATTGGCTGCGGGGGGTCCGTTGGTCGTCCAATTCGCTCGGCATTGGCTGGCACACTCTGCAGCTTGCAGGCGCAAGCGCCCGCTTGACCAATCAAGCATTCCTCTTACAACGCGGCACGCATGAGCCCTGCACGCCGTCACACCGCGTCTAATTATGCCTGTCCGTATTAGACGACAGCCGACAGAATAAACGCGCAGTGACTTTCTCATGCTCTTCAGCTTGTAAGCAGCGTAAAGCACGAGCTCCACTCGTGCGGAAAGTGGAAGCTCTGGATTGATTGCCACACCCTGCGGCTGTCTTTGTTCTAGAAGGAAGAAATGTCTTAGGACCTAGCCGAGAAAGCTGTTTTGTTTTGTTGTGTTTCAAGCAGTCTTGTCTCACCCCTCCCGAAGCCCTGCTTCTGCTGAGTACGCAGGTGGCGCTTCAGCAATTGGTCTCCAAAAGCGGTCATCACGTCTAGCGGTCACCCCCCTCCCCAGAATTTTGGGTACCGCGCTTCTCTCTGTCCAGTACTGCGCTTTCCCCATTCGGAACCCGCAACCTACTTCTCACGCCAGTGATCACACGACCTAGTAAAATCGATGATGACGGCAACAACACCATCACTCATCCATCCCAGGGGACAAATGCCGAGAGAGTGTAACGTGCCGAACTGTTGTGTTCTGGCACGGAAGAAACGGGATGGTACCGCAGGCTCATATTTGGACGGGACAGGTATTACTGCAGCGCGGAATCTTCCTGCAATGGACATAATTTTTCCAGGGACTAAAATAGATCCCAGGCGGGCCGGCCTGTTCATTTTCACTGATCGGCGGAGGCATGAGGGAGATTCAGATTCTGCCATTTCCCGGTCCAAAGAGCACAGCAAACACCGGGTAGATTGATTGCTCCAGCGACCGCGCTTCATGCAGTAATTTATGTGTCGAGAGATCGTGATTAACTTAATCGATCTTGCAAGGCGGACAAAGACGCGATTAGGTTACCATTATTCATTCAAAGTCGCAGGGCTGCAACTTTTACTTAACTTGGGGAGGAAGGGTAAAAAATAGAACCAGCAAGCACATGGGGAGCTGAGCTGATCCCCGCCCCGAAAGCCCGAAGCCGATCAAACAAAACCACCGATCCGAGCCTCCAAGGTAAAATAAAAAACATCAACGCGCGCAACAGCATACTCCGTAAATAACTACGGAAGATGCACTGACCGACGGTGCTGTGCCCGTTTCTGTTCCTTTAGGTCACCATGGATGGGACCGGCCAGGACACGAGAAAACCTCCTCGTCGCAGGGACGACAGGATCATTCTTCACTTTGTACTTGCCTTGCTGCCCACCCGCCTTGAAGGGGCCGCGATTGTACTTACACCTACTTCCAGGACCTCGATTGCTTCTACGCCCAGGCATGTATGATCCAAGCGGAATGACTAAACCCGCGCAATGACCAGGAAGGGAACCAATGCTCATGACATTCTGTTTTTTCGCTGTGCCCAGTGTGTCGAGAACCAGAATCCCGCTCTCAAGACGCTGCCACTGGGCATTAGACAGAAAGGAATTCTCGCAACATGCAATTACGTTGCCCGCCGAAAGGGCGTCGGCAAGCTGACCACTCTGGTTGAAGCCAAGCGGCTGTGTCCCGATCTCGTAATAGTCGACGGCGAAGACTTGTCGCCTTTTCGCGACGTGTCTAAACAATTGTACGCCCTGTTGAGGTCTTTCTCGTGGAACGCCAAGATTGAACGCCTCGGCCTCGATGAAATGTTCCTCGACGTCACCGACATGGTTACGTACAATCTCGAAATGCTGAACAGGTCCAGCCTAAAACATTCGTACTTTTGTCTGTCCCGATCGGACCCCGAGCGGGGGTTCCCTTACGACGCCACGTCCTTTACAGGCTGCGTCTATCGGGGTGATGGAAATGGCAATGATCATGGCGATGACGACACAGCGGGAGAGGCGCAGGAGTGTCACCTGGATAACCCGCTGTACATGCGCCTCTTAATAGCCTCTCATCTTGCAAAATACCTCCGACACAAGATTGAGGAGGAAGGCTACACCACGGCGTGCGGCATCGCCACCAACAAAGCGCTGGCCAAACTGGTGGGTAACATGAACAAGCCACAGAACCAGACCACGCTGCTTGCACTTCGGCAGGATGTCGTGTTATGCTTCATGGATGGACACAAGCTTCGCAAGGTCCCTGGTATAGGCTCCAAAACCACACGCATCCTCGAGGGATTTGTGTTGGGAATGGAGACCGACACAGACATTTACTCCATGGAATGCTCTGTCACTGTCGGCCAAGTCCGTACTCACCCTGGTATCCAGTCTCCTCCCGTCTTGGACAACCTCCTCGGCGGCCCGAGATCAGAACGAGGGCTTGCCGGCAAGGCCTGGGCACTCTTACACGGCGTTGATGACAGCGAGGTCAAACCTGCTAAGGACGTACCCACACAGATCAGCATCGAGGACACCTACAAGGGTCTCAACGAGTTATCGGAAATCCGCCGCGAGATGCTCCTCATCGCGGCATCTCTCCTTCGCCGGATGCGTGTCGACCTCCTCGCTCACCCCCAAACCCAACAACAGCCGCCCGCCCAGGGCTCCAGATGGCTCGTCCGCCCTCGCACAATCCGCCTCTCCACCCGCCCCTACGCCTCCCCGCTCGATAACAAACCCCACAACTGGGCTCGCACCAGCCGAAGCACCTCTCTACCCAGTTTCGCACTCAGCCTGATCATGCCACCAGAGCAAATCGTTGAGAAGCTTGTCAGCGAGACGCTGATGCCCCTCTTTTACAAGATCAACCCGTCCCCGAGGGGTTGGAACACCGGTCTCATCAACGTATGCGTGACCAACATGGTGGGGGGTGTCAACAGTGGAGGAGCGAGGGATAGGGATATTGGCGCCATGTTTCGTCGACAGGACGATGCGATCAAGGAGTTTACGTCTCATGACGAAGTGAGTGGAAGGGGTGAGAGTGGTGGGAATACCCTGGGCCGGAGTATCCGGAGAGGAGTCGGGGATAGTGAGACTGAGACGGTCGTTGCGGTGGCTGAGAATGAGCCAGGACCCGCGGAAGGAGAAGAAAACTCCTTCCAATCCGACGGCGGATGGGATGAGCAAACCGGCCACAACTCAAGCCAAGATGGGGGTGCTGAGAAGTGTCCCCTCTGTGGCCATTCCATACCCATGTTTGCGCTGAAAGCCCATAGGCGATTCCACAACATGGAATTAGACGAGGGCTAAAGTCATATCCATACCCAGTAGACAACACGAGAGAGTCCTCATGCACCATAAGGCTAAGAATAAATATTATGAGATTATCATGCCCTCCACCGCCCAATTATATATAGTGTCTATCATCAAGCGTCGTGACTCCGCAAGCATCGCTGCGTTCTTTCGTAAGCTAAACCACCCAATTTCATTCTCCCCGTCCCCCCTCACTCCAAAACTCGTCCCTTCATTGTACAGAATACACAACTAGTACACAATCAACACGGAACCCATCAATGCCCTCTTTTCCCCCTCTGGTATCCAGAGTCATCCCCTTGCCTAAACCAGTGGCCATTCATTTCATCATCTCCCTCTTCGTCATCAAACTCCCCCCCAAAAATAACAAGAGGGAGAAAAATAAAATAGTGGTAGTTTGGTGCCACATGTGTTGTGGCACGAACCGGAAAAGAAAAGATCAAAATCTTGTGTGCAAACGACCCATTGAAAGCGGCCTCACACAGCAAGATGGACGAATGGCTCATCGGAGGCGCCGCTCGGACTCTGAACTAGAACCAGATTTGTTGTTACTGGCAGGCAGTAAATATACCGTGCTGCTCCGACTGGTGTGCCCGAAATTGTTCATTTTGATGTTTTCCCCAGCGGGACGAGTCTCGCCTCGAGTCGATCATTTCCTTCTGTTAGACTTTTGATGAAGTGATAGGCTTCGTTGAGGACATGGCTCTTGCTCGTGGGCGGGCCAGGGATACGGACCGTCGGCACCAATCGGAAGAGCTCTTCGTAGTCTTCCTTGATGGCAGTCCGGCGTTTTTGCTCGCTCCTGATATGATTCGCTCGTTTTTGCTCCTCGGTCAGGTTTTCTCGTGGAGGAGGCTTTGGTTTTACCTTCGGTGTCCCCCAGCTTGTCTTGGACTTCCGGCGCTTTCGTGGCTCTCCATTCGGCGGTTCGTCTTCAGAACATTGGCGTTGTCTTTCCAAACTGGGGGATTTCCATCGCTCTGCAGATGTTGTATCACCAACTTCCCTCTTGACAATGGGATCACCATCACCGCTAGTCTTCCTCTTCTTAGGCGGAGGAGCGGCCGGCGGCCAAGTATTATTCTCCAAAGAAGCCGGAGGGCATTGTGATATAGCTGACGGAGGGGCCGAGCTGTCTCGGGGGCTGGAGGGCCAGGCAGGTGCCGGGGTTTGAACGACAGGGCTTGGAGCCCTTGTAGGTGCAGCACTGTCAATCCGGTGGAAGGATCCCATGACAGCATCTTGTTGGCTCCGTATGGAATCCAATGGTTCCCATGTTGGAGGCTGGTTAGAAGGGCGATCAAAGTTTGGATCTGTCCCGAAACGGGCTTCTGTAAACTGTCTTTGCAGCTCGGTGTTGATGTGGCCGCCAGCGAACATTTGAGCTATGAAGGCGTCCTGTTCGGTTGTTGAACGCGAGGAAGTATCATGTCCTGTATATAATGGAACCGTGTACGTGTATTGCGGACCGACTGCTGTAGGAGCTGCTCCTGCTGCTGACGGTCCGACGGCGATAGGAGAGAACTGAAATGCAGCAGAGAGGTCAAATGAAGGCGCCGGCTGGGGGTGTGTCGGAATCGGACGTGTGAGGGCAGTCGCGGCTGCAAGCACGTCGGGTGGGAGTCCCGGTATATCTCCGTGTTGTGGCGGGGGTATTACTGCGGCTGGACAGACTGTATCCATATCACCCAGCGGTCTCATGAAGCCCATGGACGACAACGACGGCGCCCCCATTGATGTCCCGTGCGCGACCACTTCTGGACCCCCGTACCACTCAGAGATATTGTCGGAGAAAGTCAGCCCATCTCCTATCATGGACAAATTCTCGTTGTTGGCAACTGCTTCCACAAATTGGGCGAGCACTCGGTCTTCCTCAGCGGACAGAATGGAGTCACCGTAAGTTGTTGTTGCGAACGGGGGGTCTAAGGTTACTGTGGCAGAAGAACATGTTAGCTCATCCTCGTAATCCCGTGATGTTGGGGACTGGGCTGCTTACACCCAAATGGTAACCGATTACTCTGTTGGCCATGGCCGCCTCGGCCTTGATCGTGCGAACCCATAACTGCAAGTGGCTGTAGTTGCGCCAGTTTTAATTGCCCGCGGCAGGGAGCGTGTCGCTTCCGGCCCAAGGAGACGTGTTGTTGAAGACTAGAAATCGTGGAATTCAAAGCTCATCATCCCGCCTACGTGGTGATGGCCTCGTAGATTCGCGGAGTGTTGTCTAGCTAGGCACCGCGCAAAGCCCCAAGAGAATGTCTTCGGCGCAGGTCGAGGGCAATAACCAGTCTCGCAGTGCGTCAATGTGCACTCTTTGCGTTTCCCGTACACTGTTAGGATCTGATGGGCTGGTGGCTGCGATTATGCGTCGGCGAGGGGAAGCGGGCTGAGGTCACAAGCACATGCAAAAACGAGTGAAATCGAAGTGTACAAATAAATAGCGGCTGGCCTGTCAGTGGTCTGGTCTGGGGAAAGCCGGACCCAGCGGAAGGAGGGGAGGGGGGTTCTCCTGGGCACAAAACGGGAAAGCGGGCAGGCGGTGGGACGCCGAGACCTGTGGTGTAATTTATCTGACTGGGTGCATTTGCGGGGAGCACCCCAGAAGCTTCAGGGATGGGATCGGGGCGCCTGTACTTGCAAACTTGTAACCTGGACAGCCTGAGGCCGACCAGATGGGCTCCTTGGCCCGCAGCGAAGAATGACCAGGAAATAACGTCGACTCTTGTTTTATGCGTCGCGGGCAGTATGGAATTCTGGCGCGCTTCGTTCTTGGTTGGGGACCGGGGCTCAACCCAATATTCCTGCAGATGTCCGGAGACGGAAATCTACGGCTTTTACGAATGCCCAATGACAAAATTTGAAGGACGTCCAGGGCGCCTCAATGGAAACAACCCGACATCACCGCTGCAACCCGGAGCTCATCCTGAAGGTCTCGTGTTGCAGCAAGCTAGTTGTTTCTGCAGAGTTTCTGGCACATGGCCACAATTGAGCTGGCAGTGTCTCTGATATCCTTGGCAGTCCTCAGCCTGGCACTCCTGGCTCTCGTGGGAAACTGATGCTGCCTTGTTTTTTTCTCGTCACATGCCTCGGGATCCCAGCCTTACCTGCACTCGGCAGCGCTCACACTTGCCCCGCGTTTTCGAAACCCCTCCCCCCCTAAATTTACGTTAGTGGCCATCACAGAGGTTTTCTAGAAATATTCCCGTCTTATCCCTAGTACGAGCTAACTGCGGTCGACCCTAACGTACACTACATAGGTAAATGCGGACCGTATATACTTTTCAGAGCAGGATTGGCCACCACTCGATCGTCCCTGGACCCCGTAAAAACAGCTCGGTAGACTTTGTGGCTCCACGGAGTTGTCTCGTAATCTGGGAGTTTTGACCGTGGCTTCGTTGAGCATTCAACCATAATGAGCTTCCCACGTAACCAAATCGCACAGGGTCCCGCTTCGAGACCGTGGACGGGTGTCCCGAAAGCAGTCACTGGGCCGAAATAACCCAGCTGCAGGTCAACCTTGCCAACCGTTCCAAGATCTGCAGACAGGGATCCGATCTCACAGACACCGCTGCACGCAAGCCACAGGCGAGCCGCAAGCCAGATTGGGTTATTTCAACCCACCAGGCGCCTGTGCTGCCATCCCTGCCCAGACATCGAACCACTCAATCCCGTCCTTCTCGTGTATCTCCAGGCCTTTGAGCTTGTAGTTCTCTAGGTGGAAGGAGCCGAGGAGGGCCTCTTTCGACGAGTTTTACTCTCAGGAACGATAGGAATGAGCGCTGAAGCAGCAGTTTTTGCTTGTCTCCATACATGAGGTGCTCCAACTCGCCTCAGTCGAGCTGAGCGTTCCGTTTTCTCCAGACTCACGAACAAGATGAGGCTCCTCCTCCGCAAGTCAGAATGACCACACCATCACCGATCGTTTCACGCCAACAAGCGAAGCAGTAAAATACCCGATGGCCCCCATTCCCATCTCCATTTCCCATCCCATGTGTATTATTACCGTTCTTGGCACGCGTCCCCTTACCGACCTGCTGTCCACTCTTGGGCAGTGTCGTCAAAACATCAAAGCCGTCGGATCCACCCACGACAAGACCATTTTTCGATCGCAGCCTAGCATCGAACCAGGGGTAGGAAGCGCACAAAACCCCAAGTCCTTGACTCGCCCCCCAGCGACTTGCACTCTCGGACCTTATTTCCACAACATCGGCCATGGACTCGACCGCGACTCTCAGACGCAACGGCCGCCAACGCGATGTCAAAATCCCCCTAATACTCCGACCACTTCTCCGCGCATACATCTTGGGTTATGCATCGGCTGTGGCGCCGAGGTTGCTGACATTGCTGCTCCAGCACCTCACACGCTTGAGGCAAGCCAGCAGGAAGCAGGTTGCCGCCACCACTGTAGCCGAGGGCGACGAAAGCCATCCACAACAGCGGAATCATGATGCTTTCCTAGAATCCATGGTGCAAATCCTCCGTAATGGCCTAGACCCTAGACGCTTCGCTACTTTTTGTGCTGTCATAGTCGGCGGCAGCACATTACTCGAAGTGAGCGTCTTCACCCCCTATTTTAAAGCACGGCTCCCTTATGCCACGACTAGGTCCCGATAAAAGCCGCATTCGACAAGCGGGCTAAGAGTCTCCCTGACGTTGCACGGAAAAGGTAGCCTTCCCCCCTTCAGCGCGGTATCGTTGCGACACTGACCCACACCCACTACTCAAGGCTCTCGCGCTGGTTTGCCTCCTTTATTGCGGCGTGGTTCAGCCTCCGCCTGCTTCAATCCAAGAAGAGCCCCGGTTTCACCGAGTCGGCACCGGTCCGGTCCGATTCCCCCACCGGCGTCAAGTATCAGACCACGCGGTATGCCGGCCGTACCCTGGACCTCACCCTCTTTGCTTTCACCCGCGCTCTCGATGTCATAGCCGGTGAACTGTGGGAGAGTCGTAAGGCCCGTCGTGTAGCATCCGGAAAGTGGACTCAGCTTGAGGAAACCATTTCCCTCCTGACGGATTCTGCCGTTTTTGCCCTCTCGAGCGGGTTCATTATGTGGACATGGATTTACAACCCGCCCCGCCTGCCACGCGCCTATAAAAAATGGATAGGCTCCGCCGCTGCCGTCGACTCTCGTCTGATAGAAGCACTTCAGCGATGTCGTGCTGGGGACCTCCGCTACGGAAGTGACACCGGTCTGGCTTCACTCCTCGGTGATATGTGTGATGACTACGGATGGCCCCGGACCTGGGGAGATCCTGCGGTCTCCGTCCCATTTCCCTGCGAAATAGTCCACATGGGGTGTGGCCCTTCCTGCGAAATACACGCCATCTCGCGTTTCGCCCAATCCTTCCGCTGGGCCATGGCTACCTATTTCCCGCTCAATTTGCTTCTTGTGTTCCGCAGCCCAAACCTCAAGAGTTTGCGTAGAGCTCTCATCTCGTCGGCGCGATCGTCGGCGTTCCTCGGCGCATTCATTACCCTGTTCTACTACGGTGTATGTCTGGCACGCACCAGAGTCGGCCCTTGTATTGTGGGAAGACACACGGATGCCAGAAAACAGATTGACGGTGGTCTGTGCGTTGGTACTGGATGCATTCTGTGTGGATGGAGCATCCTGTTAGAGAACCCTGGACGCCGAAAAGATATGGCCCTGTTCGTCGCGCCAAGGGCCCTGGCTACGCTGCTGCCGAGGCGTTATGATTTGAACAAGCAATGGAGGGAGACGGTCGTGTTTGCCGCTAGCACAGCTGTCGTGTTTACTTGTGTGTTGGAAAATAAATCGAGGGTAAGGGGCGTCCTGGGGAGTATCCTAGGTAGTGTACTACAGGAGTAGAGCCTTTTGTGTAATGTATAGTAGGATTTTGTCTCGAGTAGCCGAGTTAAGAGCCCATGGAAGCATCAAGTATCAGAATCAGGTGGGGAAGACTGGGTGGAGGAGCAGAGAGAATAGCTCATACTGGGGAGTTAAGGGACGTAACTACCAGATTTGGATTTATGAGTGTATTAAGTGAAGTCCAGATGTTGTTGAATACGCCTGGAAGAGTCTTGACCATGGGCAATGCTCGACGATGACCGGCCAGGCAGGGAGGGGTTTAACCTTTGACAAAGCGCGAGCCTCTAGCAGAAAGTACTCACCCACTGCATAATCACTAGACACTTCCTTGTGTCCATCTTGAGGTAGATAATCGTAATGATAACCATTCATTCATTTCCCATCCCGAAACAATTCCATTGCGCTTTCCGCCCTCTTTTTACGACCTCACCCAAGAACATACGCCTAGGACAAAGATACAAACCAGCACGTCGTTCCTCACCGTCCCAAAAATCTGCGCATACCGGATCCCTATTTCCACGTACCCCTTGAAAGGAGGCGGCAAGAATCCCACTAACGTACCCAGCATGCCGCTTCCAGTGGCGGAAGCTCGCCCCCGATCCATAAAATAGCGTGTCGTTAGCAGCACTGCCTCAGTCGTGGCAAACGCGTAAAAGAACCGCCGCGCTGATTCGGCTGCTTCCGCCTCGTTGTGAGCTCGGCGCTGCAGGTCGCGCTCCGTCTTGGTACCGCTGAAGGAGGTCCACAGAGAAATATAGAGGCCGAGGCCAAGGGCGACGATGGTGTGCAGGAGACGCCAGAGAGAGGCGTACTGGTCGGGGAGCACGGCAGTGGTAGCGGTCGGGGTAGTGCTGGGAGGACCGGCGGGGTTGGCGAAAGTGTTGAGGCCAGGACCGGGGCCGGTGCCAGATGGGAAGGGGAAGCCGCCTGCTCCTGGCATCCCGCCTGGGTTGACGCCATTGGGGCCGCCGAGAATGGACCTGAGCATGCTGAGCATGGGATCGTCTCCGGGGTTGGGGCCGGCGTCGGGCTGGTCAAGGCCGAGTATCTGGCGGACCTGAGCTTCGGGCATGTTCGGGCCGGGCACAGGACTCGGAGCGCTGGGACGGGGAACCCGCTGGGTGTCTTGTGGGGTGTAGAAGTGAGGAGCAACAGAGATATCCACCTCAGGGGGGTCTGTATGGCTTTGTCGCGCGGGAGCAGGTTTTGAGGTGGAGAGTATTGGTGTGCTTGTGTCGGTGGATATTCCTGAGGGCGCAGGAGCAGAAGGAGGCTCTGAGTGGATAAAGTTTGTTAGAGGCGGCCACCAAAAGATGATGATAACTGACCTTTTCTGGGCCCGCCGCTGAGGCCCATGACCTGGTCGAGGCGCGATGCGCCGTTCGCTTTCATCTTGGCCTCGCGGCGCTCTTTGCGAAGTCGAAGCAACTCGGCTGAGCGGGCCGCAGCAGCGTCCTCAGTGGACGCAGAAGTTTCTGTCATCGGAGGCTGTGTTTAGAGTCAAGACTATCGAAGCGGTAGGTTTCGTTGTGTTGGACACGTCCCGCCCAAGAATTAGCTTATGTCGTAGGATAACAAGACGGGAGGAAACTTGACAGTCGGGCGGCGCCTTCTGACGTCGGCCTCTCCTGTTGTGGCCTCTCCTGTTGTGGCCTGAGCGCTTGTTGGGTTCGCCGCTGCGGTGGCCGGCATAAAGTGGGGCACTTCTACTAACTGTCTTGCTCCACGTTGCCTGAATCCCCTGTAAGCAACAGCCTATACCTCTGCCGGGGTTTCAAAGGTTAGCGTGGTACGGCCAAGCCAAGCCACTAGGTGCTACAGTTTGCTGGGGTATTTTGGGTGAGTGGGATGGTCATCTTTTGTCTAGCTCGAGGTGGCGCTTGCGCGGAACCTGCTGGAAGATTTGCCTCAGCAGTGCCAACAGCACGCTCGGCTGCTAAACTTCAGTGGGTAGCACCCCTGCCAGACCCCCAGCTCAGGCCCTGGCCAAACCCCCTGCCAATTCACCGCACTAACCTTTGAAACCCCGGCAGAGGTACGGGTGTCCACTTCAAAAGTATGTCCAACACGCTAGCCCGTTTTTGGGCTTGCCTAGTGCACATATCAGATTTAATCAGCTGGCGAGCTTTTAGAGGAGTAGGCCTGTATTTGGGGGATGCAAGCGCTAAAGAATTAGCGCGGCGCTTTGCTTATCCTAGGTTCCCAGTGGCTAATGTTCAGCAGCAAATCCAGCTAGCTAAAAACACTAAACTATAGTCCCAATGCAGTATAGCGTCCTATTTAAGCTGGACAAGACTTTTGAAGTGGACATCCGTATAGCACCCTTGTTTAGACCGAAAACCCATGTATTTGTTGCTCATTTACTTCTTTGTTTCGGGTATGGGGATACCATCAGCCGTCGCTATTGGTACACTATATCCAGAGCTTTGTAGCAGGGCCTCCTTTGTTTGCTCTTGTCCTCCACGACCAGCTGAGTCAACAACCGATCCATGTCCCAATCCGCCCCTTCCTTAGCAGAGGAGGCGCCTCACATAGTGCAGATATTATGTTTCCGTGGTCATAGTCACGAAATTTTTGATTCTAAGCTGTCGACTTTCTCATCAATTCTGAAATACATCTGTTCTTATCTGCCTGCACTTCTGTGCCATCGTCCACCGAGCGTGCTCGAGAGCACATTAACGAGCATATATCATGGAGCAGCCTGCCTGATATTCTACAGAGTAGCTTTGCTCATACTAATCAATCGTTTCACACCGACCTGTCAAGTCAGTCAGTCAGTGTTGGACCATGCAAGCCGAAACTGTCAGAGTACTCACCATCCACTGGCCACATTCTTCTGTCTTGTCACGTTGAATGTCAAGTTGAATCTTGGCCGCCACCTCATATTCCTTGGATGCTAAAGCGCCGGCCAGTTGTGCCAACTGGTCAGTCGTCTCCGGCTTTACGAGCTCCCCGTTGTTGAGGTGGTCGAATAGCAAGCCAAGCCTCTTTTGTGTGTCTTTGACCTGAGGAGCAAACGAAGCTGGCGCCTTGGCAGCGACCCGTTGCATATCACGAGTTAAGATATCAACAAGCTCAAGAGCGTGCGGGGGGATATGAGACCGATCGCCAGGAGGGTGCCTTGCTTTCAGAGGGGCAGCTGCCCGCGGCGGTGGACCTGTAGATGGTTTTGCAGCCGGCGGGGGTCCTGCAGGTGGAGGAGGACCAGAGGTCGGCGGAGGACCTACAGGTGGACGAGCAGCCGATGGCGGGGTTGCGTACTGATGAGCTGGCGTTCCCTGAGGAGTATAGCCTGGAGGTGCCGCCACTGGTGCATACTGCTGCGCTGTTGGGGTCGGTGCATACCGGTTTGTGGGAGGGGCGCCCGAGGGAGGAGGATTGTAAGGGGAGGCAGTCCTGGGAACGGGAGGAGGGTTCAAGGGATGGCCCAATCCGGGAACTCCCGCAGCGGGTGGAGGGGGGGCGTAGGGGTTGTTGGAGTTGGACGACACTGAGGATGGCCTGTTAAGTGGATTACCGGCGGGAGGAGGCCCAACTGGCGAGGCCGCGCTGCGGGGAGGCGCGGATCCCTTGGGAGGGGGAGGGGGAGGAGTCGGAGCTCCTCGCTGGAAAGGACCAGTAACCGGAGGTGACTGGACACCTGATTGACCAGGGAATGGCGAGATGATTGGTGCAACGCTCGGGGTATTCTTGCGAGTGGGGGGCTTCGTTACAATTGGAACATCATTCCAGTTACCCACGTCCTTAGCCGCTTTTGGCGGGCCGGTGCCTCTCGGAGGTGGTCCAGGGGGCCCAGCAGGGGCGAAATTCGGTTGCGGCGGGGCGTAGCTGCTAGCTGTAGCAGGTGTGTATCCTTGGGGCGCAGAGGGCGTGTATCCCTGAGATCCGGATGGCACGTAGGGCTGACCCTGAGAAGTGTACGGGCTCGGTGCAGGTGCCGGAGTTGAAGTATGGTGGTATTGGGAGACGCCTGGAGGATGGCCAAAAGAGCCCTGTACAGTGGTGAGGTTAGGGGCTGCCGGGGCATAAGGATTCAATGGGCTCGGTCCAACCGACGGAGCGGCGTGCGTCGGCTGGAAGCTTACGGGCGCGGCAGCCCGGGATGACGTTCGCGCGGCTGGGATGACTTGTCGTGTGGCGGTTGCTGCCGGTGCCGCTTTCTGGGTCTTCGTGGTGGCGAGCTTGACGCGGTTTCTTGCGACCTCGGCGGCAGGATAATTGGTCGGGAGAAGATCAAGGTATCTCTGAGCAACGGAGAGCTGACCATGGGCGGCAACAATGTCGGCGTATTCAGTGTACTTGTCGTACAGAGAGGCGAGCTTCCATCCGCTGGTAAGGTTCAGCTCGCTGTCTGAGAACTTAGTCACATGGCGGAACACAGTGACCTTCTCGATGAACTGATGCAGAGACCTAGCATGGACCGAGAAGGTAGAATCGTCTTTGGACTCCTTCATTCCTGCCTGCTCGGCCTCTTGGAGCTCAGCAATCCAGATGCTCACAACCTTTTCCAGCTTAGATCCGATAAGGTAGCAGAAGCAAGCGTCCTTTCTGCGGCCTGACTCGTAGATCCGGTCGCCCAAAGCCTCACAGAGGTCGGGGAACTCGGCGGGGCCCGCAAAAGTGCAGAGAGTAACCACTGCCTCCTTCCAATTGTCAAGGTTGACATTGTGAACAACGTCCCAGAGATTCTTGGTAGTGACTGAGCTCACAAGTCGCAAATAACTGGGGCTGCCACGTTTCTCTTGGAGATATGCCGTCTGGATCTTCTCCAAGAGCTCCTTCCCGCCGCAGTTAGCCAAGATCAGGGCATCAGCCACCCGTCCGGCCTTTATGCAGATATTGGCCGCTTTTTCGAAGTTGCCCAGAATGATAGCCTTGGTCACCTGATCCTCCAGACCAGTATTGCCCTCTCCCAAGAGATGGAAGGGGTTGTCTGTCTTTGCTCCCTTGGTGGCTGCAAGATCTGAGAGGAAGTCATCAACTTCATCACCATCGCCCCACATGCTGGTCACACGTTTGTGCTTCTTAGTCGCACCGTCACCATTAGGCTTGGGTGATGTGGCCTCGGGTTCCTTCGGCAAAAAGTCTTCTTCTTCGGCGTCATCCGAGGGCTTGTCTTCGAAATACCCTAGATACTCGACAATCTTTGTCTGTCCATTGGACTCGGTCAGCGTCTTCATGAGCTGCCAGTCAGACTTCTCTTCCTCGGACTTGGCTGCCTCCAAGTGCGAGTCGCAAACAGAAGCAATGTCACCGCTCTGAAGGGCCTGCTCGAATTTCTCCGTAGCAGAGCCGATATCAGAGTCAACGGAGAAACTGGTGATCAGAATCTTTGAGGACCTTGTGTCGCTCTTCTTGACAATGACGAGTTTTCCGCCATAGCCAAACGACACGCCAACGGGTCGTTCCAGCCAGACAGGGGCGCGAGTAAGGGAGAACGAGGCGCCCTGAAGCTGGGTGGGAGCCTTGGAGAAGAAATCATCATCATCCAATGTGCTCTGAAAGGCTGGTGCCGCTGAAGGGTTGGTATTTTGAAGGGTTTGAATCGTGATTTTGCCATCAAATGACGCAGTGGCCGTCAGGTTTGGGTTTATGGGGTTGAAGCGCGTCAAGAAGGTCCAATTAGTAGCCTCGGGGAACTCTCCATAACGTTCGCCAGACTGGGGATTCCAGACCAATATGCGGTTGTCCTTTCCGCAAGACACCAGAAGGCCAGGATCTTGCTGACACCAAGACAACGAAAGAACGCCCTGGTCGTGCCCCTGAAGCGTCTTCTCTGGCGCCTGTGAATTCCTCAAGTTCCAAAGCAATATAACCGGCGTGTTATCATCCGAGGTCGCTGTCAACAGATTGGTGGAATTGTTCGGGTCCCAGGCGATAGCACTGACAGGCTTGCGATTGTTGTTCAGTGTCAGAGATGCCTTTTTCGTCTTCAAGTCCCAGACTGTGACGAAACCGCCAGCGCTGCCCGTAGCAAGAATGTTTGAAACTTTTCGGTTCCAGGCGACACATTCGATATCGTGAGCGGCGGCCGTGCCGAGGCGAAAGGCGGTCGAGGTATCATTGACGTCCCAGACGTATAGCTCACCCTTGGAGCCAGCAGTGGCGAGGACCTGAGGCCTCAGCGGGTTGAACTGCAAAGACTTGATGGGCCCTGTGTGCTTTGTGGTGCGTGATAAGAGAGCATCTTCACCGGCGATCAACTTCGCGGTATCCCATAGCTCCAGCGCTCCATTTTCCATCGCACCTGCAATAACACCTTTGGGGTGGTCCTCAGAGGGGGCACCCCACGCGATATCGTAGAACCTATATGACCCGTCAGCATTTCAGCCAAGGTGCATGGCTTGTAGCCCGGTACCTCGACTCGGTACTAATGCTCGATATTGGCTGTAGTTCCAGGCCCTGTTCGAGGGTATCCAGGCTCAGGTCCCAGAGCTCGAGCTTGGTCTCGTCCGAGAAGTCAGCATCGACCGCGCCGGATCGGGTTCCGGTAACGAGGAGCGGGCTTGAGCCATGCGACCAAGCGAAGGCCGCCGTCCGCGGGATCTCCCTGAGGCGGACCATGGTGTTGATGTAATCGGTGGGAGAAAAGGGGGGTGACTGAAGAACCTCCAAATTAGTCGTTGATTTTCGTACGTCGTTAGATCGTGCAAGAAAGGAAAACTGAACAATTGAGCCCAGGATAGCTCCAAAAACACAAGAATCCCTACGGCGGTGAGGTTTCAAGCCGCGAGGGCAGTGCTGGCGGCGAATCCAGGTCGAGTGGAACTGGCCTCGGAGTGTTGCCAGATTGCAGACGGATTCCCAGCGCCGCTGGTCTCAAGGATGATGGGCGCAGGGGGTACAGCCTGGACCCACACTAAGCCAGGAATTTGGCAGCTTCTCCCCACAAACCACACAAAACATGTTACGCATTTACCCCTAACCCTGATAAAGCGAACCGCCATGTCCGACCCATGAAACATATTGCAGTGAGATAGAAATTGCAAGAGGTTGTCCCCGCCCCGAACTAAAAAGATACAACGGATTCTCAAAAAAACGAACCCGTTTCTTCATCACTTCTAGGAAGGGCGCCACGGCGTTATGCACTAAGCGGGGGAAGGTGGGGTTCTTGCCCGCACACTCAATTCCACGTGATCTTTACATCTGGATCCAGAGAGAGACATCGGGGCATCAACTCCAAAGCACACTTCTTACTTTCCTAGACACTCACTCCGGAATGGTGCCAGGATACTGAAGGAGAAATTTCGTATAATATGACTTACCCATCCGATATATCGAACTAGACAGTGCGGAGAAACTTTACGCCACGAAGTCTGCCCAGAAACCCACTATCCTCTCACCACCACGCCTCACTAGACGCAACATACAAGCGCCATGACAGACGCAGCTCGCTGGAAGGCCACAGTATACATTAGTGGCCTAGCACCCATAGTAACGAGGGCCAACCTCCACGACTCCTTCATTCCCTTCGGCGAGATTGCCGATGTGTCTCTCCCCAAGAACGAAAACCCAAATTCAATCGACCCCCATCGAGGATTTGCTTATGTCGAATTTGAGGACCCTGAGGATGCAAAGGAGGCTATCGACAATATGGATCAGTCAGAGCTTTTTGGAAGGGTCATCAAAGTCTCTGCAGCAAAGATTCCAAAGAGTGCTACATCTGGCCTAGGGAGCAAGACAGCAGTCTGGGAGCAGGTATGTTGCCACACCAGCAAATCTTTTGATGCTATGTATGCTAACTTCTTTCTTAGGAAGGTTGGCTGGCCGAACATGCTGTGAGTGCAGAGGATCGAATAGCCGCTGAGCAGGCACAACAGACGAGGCCCGAAGATCCAATGCAGGGACTCGAAGGACTCGATGTTGCAGGGCCTAAACCAGAGTGAAAGATGGTAACTTCAAGCTTTTTTTTCCAAGGTTAAACCTTACGCATGCGGAGCTGAGCTATAGCTTCAAAGGTCTGTAGCTCAGAAATGTGGAGGCGTGCACGGGGCAAATTGCGTTTGTATTGAATACCCAAGGGACATTTCACTTAGCTATGGCGTTCGGGAGGCGGCTCTACTGGTCTACACAAAAGGAATAGTTGTCTCTCACTTATTTCCACAGCTAGTCCACAGCTAGTCGCCAAGCTTGAATTAATCGAGAGATGAAGTCAAACGCGAATCATGCTTCGATGCAGCCGACTCTGGTGGATACCATTGAGCATTCCATGTATGTATGTACACGGGGACTTCCCCTTCCTTTTATCCCTAATCCTCAACCACCTATGACACACCTGACCATGCTATATGCTCGACGTTCGCCTCAGTGGTGCTCGGCCTGAGCATGGGCGTCGGCCGCGCGATTTTGCCGCTTGAGACGAATAGTCTTGTCGACAAAGAAATGGCGGGCGCTCGAGTAGCAAGCGGCGCAGACGGCAAAGCCGACGACGACACCTAATCAAGATATAAGTATACGGAAGACCTTTGCGCTATCGAGCAGCTTACCGAGAGGGATCAACTCCGGGGGGATCTTCCTGAGGCGACGGAGACGTTGCGAGACCGTGTGAGCTGTCCAGGAGACGTGAGTAAACCAATTGATTCGAGATCCGCGGCTCGAAAGCTTTGATGATCATTGCAGGGCGGAATTTCCGCACTTACCGGCCTGCTCTTCCTTCTGTCACGACGCAACATCAAGGTCAGTCAGCCTCTGACGCAATGAACACATCTTGCAAGCAAGCGACTGTGAGAAAGCCTACCGGCACCGGCCGCATCAAGCGAGCCGTCGGGCGAAACATCTGGAGAGCTCGGGTGGCATACATGGCGCCCGAGGTTTGTAGAGTGGGGATTTTTTTTTGAGCTGGGCTGAGTTTCGAGTATTGATCCCGTCAGACGCTGACAGGAGGAGCTTCGGGGGAGGGTTGATGGAGCTCGGTTGTCTGGCGGGTATTTCCGACCAGTTAAAATCAAGTCAGCGCCCAAGCGTGGCCGGCGTGGTCAGCCGCCTCAGGCAACAAAAAAGCTCAGACCCCATGTCATTGGAGGAGTAGGTTAACTGGAAACCTGCCGCAGCTTCGCACCTCATCCTGGATCTCACAAGCTCTACCCCCTTCTGAACGCCGCCTCAAGCCATTGAGCTACCCACACCACCGAAAGTCCGGTCCGAGACGCGAATTTGCCCAACATGTCTGACGAGGAGCGCGTTACCAAGCCCTTCAAGTTTGTCACAGGTAATAAAGCCCCGTTCTTTGCATACAAAATTCCCTCGGCTCAAGACGTTGACATGACCTGATGTGACTGCGACGCCAAATAATCAGGACAATCGCTGACACTTGGCACAGCCGGTATGGAATCCGCTTTCTATTTGAATTTCCAGATCTGTCCCACGTACCGAATGCGTCACCGCCGAAGACGAGGGTGATTTCGACGTGCGAGAACAATGAGGAAGGACTGGTGCACGATGGCGCAGCATGACGCACGAGGACAATCAGATGACGGAGATCGGGTTGGTGTTGTAATGCGGATCTGACCGTCGGCTTTAGGTGTCGACGCCCGCTTCCCGAACACCAATCAGACCAAGCACTGCTGGCAAAACTACGTCGACTACCACAAGTGCATTCTCGCCAAGGGCGAGGACTTTGCCCCTTGCCGCCAGGTTAGCAGGATCCGGACCCGGGACCGATGAGGGCCGAGAAATGATCCGTAAACTGACGTGCGTGCCAGTTCTGGCTCGCTTATCGCTCTCTGTGCCCCAGCGGCTGGTACCAACGATGGGATGAGCAGAGAGGTATGAGATATGTCTGCTTCGAAGGAGGCAGGTCAGCTGACCAATGTGACAGAGGCTGGAAATTTCCCTGCCCGTCTGGAGTAAGTTCGTCGTTGGATGATGATGAGAGGTGGAAGCTGGATTGCGAGGATTCATTCCTCCAAATTGTATTAGAACCCTCTGTAGTCGGGAGAGGAATGCACATAGACAGTTGGGGTCATACACATTTCAGCAACAAGTTGGTTTCTGTGCAAAGCCTAGAACGTTTCGTCGTCATCTTTTGAGGTATGCTCAAGTGGATCGTACCCATCTATGTCATCAAACACTGGGTCATCGAATGAGGCAACAAGCCGAATCAAGCCCAGAAGTACAAATATACAACAACTTCCTGAAATCGAATCCTCGAGTGGCACAGTCCTCTCTCAACTTTCCTCGCTCTCGTCGTCGGAGCTCATAAACTCGTCGTCGAGGTCAAATCCGAAGAAACTCTTGGTTTTTCCTTTGTCTTTCTCCGCCGCCGCTGTCAGTTCCGGTTCCGAAGGTGGCGTGCTTGTCCCGGAGCCATGCACACAATCATCATCTTGATTGACGTCTTCATGAGTACCTTCTGTCGATGTCGAGATATGTGAAGCGCTAAGCAAATTGTCCGTAAAGCTCCCTGCCTTCATCACCGCCAGGACGGCTTCACGGGTCCGCTCGCCTGCTTCTTCTTTATCTTCGATCCACTTCCCATTTAGCACACCCTGTGCTGTCGTGCCGTTCCGGATTTCGTCCTGTCGGCGCTCTGTGAGGTCGACAATTTCCTGCCACCGCTGGCGCCGCTTCTCTTTCTCCTTGCGATCCATCTCTGGCTTGATAGCAAGATACTCAGCCAGCGCCTTAGCCTCGGTTACTGTTCGAAGTCGTCGTCCATCCAGGTTGCGACTCGAGCCGTTGTCCTCTCCTTGATTCTTCTTGCGTTTCGATGACATGCGCCCGCCAGCGGCGCGGAGTTGTGAGCCGAAACCGCCCTTACCGCCACAAAGTGGGACCGATAGGCGGAGAGAAAGGAAGTCATCTTCGAGATTCGAGAGGAGCGATGACATCGGTGTGTCTGATTCCGAGGCTGAGATGTGTCTGCTGGAGAGAGTTGTGATGAGTAGGCGCGATGTGTTGTTTTCTGGGAGGCGTTGACTGAGTTCCGACCGTAATTCCGCGATGGTTGTTGATGACGGGACAGGGAGTATAAGTGTAGGAGGAAGCCCGGAGCCAGCGAAGCTGGTCACCAAAACGTTAATTCGGCTGGGCGACATAACCGCTGGCTGGCTAGATGTGCCCTGGAAGATTGATGGTGATTGTTGAAAGCAACACCGATGAGAGTCGCGGATGTTTCGATTGAGTATGTGGTCCAAGATATTATCAGAAATTCTCCTTGGGAGAATGAGCAGTCGGAAGTAGGGAAATTAAGAAGGGGCGAATAGTTCTAGGGCGTTGGTGATACTTTTGGCAACGGCATCCGTAAAGTCAAATCTGGTTAAGTGACCAAGCTGATAAGTTCATCAGCCACTGCAGTGGGGTAATATTGCCAAGACACTGTTTCCAGGCGGCGGCTTGGCTGTGGCCGTGCAGCCCCGCAATTTTTCTCAACCCTACTAGGGGTAATCGAATTTCGGCCACCGCAAACCCACAAATCACCAAGATCTCGAATTTTGAGTTCTTGCCCTCCAACGCCGGCACTTTCACAGATCAACACCCTCAACCGTGTCGACGCCAGCCAACCGCCGAGATGCTTATTCCCAAGGCCGATCGCAAGGCGATCCATGAGGTATGTTTTCGAATCCATCCTTTTTTCACACTTGGGCACCTCAGATTGGTCCTCAAAGTCGAATGTTGGAAATTGAAGCTGACATCTTCTGTAGTACCTCTTCCGGGAGGGTGTCATGGTCGCTGCGAAGAAGTAGGCCTCCCAATTTCGAGAAAATCTCCCCTCCCCGGTTTCCACTTCGATTTTTCACGACTTTTTCCCAGCTACAAGCCACTTTTGCCGAGCATTCGCAATCGCAGCCACATCCATTCGCCTGATTGTTTGTCCAGTAGTCGATTTGCTGACATGTAACTGTTTTAAGCTACGAGTCAACCCACGAGACCGGCATTCGCAATCTGTATGTCATCAAGGCCCTCCAGTCCTTGACTTCCCGCGGTTACGTGAAGACGCAATTCTCGTGGCAATACTATTACTACACCCTCACCCCTGAGGGCCTCGATTACCTTCGGGAGTGGCTCCACCTCCCTGCCGAGATCGTCCCGGCCACGCACATCAAGCAACAGCGATCCCATGCCCCGCCCCGTGGCATGATGGGCGAGGAGCGAGGTGAGCGGAGAGGCTTCGGTGGCCGTGGTCGTGGTGGTGACCGTGGTGACCGTGAGGGTGGCTACAGACGCCGTGATGCTGGTGAGGGCAAGGAGGGTGGTGCCCCTGGCGAGTTTGCTCCTCAATTGTAAGTTTGGTTCCGTTCAGAGTTTTGATTGCCCTGATTTGATTAACGCTAATTCCCAACAGCCGCGGTGGTTTCGGTCGTGGCCGTGGTGGACGCGGTGACGCCCCCCCCTCGTAGTAAGAGGAAAGCAAATTGTCACTTGTGTCTCTTTGTTTGCCCAGCAAAATCGGGACAGCATGGAATAGTATGGCACGACAGGTACTCTCAACCAAGAGTGAAAGGGCCGACCAACAAATGCGCCTACTCGCCAGGACCGTGAGTGACTTGCGTGAGGAGTTTTGGTGGTTAGAGATCATTCGGAAAAACTTCTGCATCAGGGTCTACTTTTTACGGTCAATACGATTTCTCATGGCAACTCTCTGCTTGTGCACGTGCATGAAACTGGATGGCTGGATGGAGATACCTTGTGAAGAAAGAGATTCAGATTATTAATGATACCATGTGAATTACAAGCAACTGCTGTGAGGTCGGCAAGTCCTGCTATGAAACGAGAGGTGTCGTCACTGAGAATTCAAGCAGGGGAGGGACTTTGCCAGGCTCGATATTGAGAACGAGATAGACTGCAATCAGCACTCACAACGCCAAAATCACGATCTCACCTATGTACTTACCTATCACAGACAACACTGGGAACTCGTGAGCATGTCAGCAGAGGAGAAAACAGGTCAATTGAGCAGAAAATGAGGGTGGAATGCACCTTTTGGTAACCCCATACCCAAGCCAACCATGTCTGACTTGTTGGCCCACCATCCAACTTGAAGAGCGAAGAGTCTGACCGGCCCCTCAAGCGAGGCGAACGCCGGCTTCCTTGCGCTTCTTGCCCTGGTGCGACGCGGCTGTGCTCATGCCAACATTCTGACTGGCATCTAGCATACTCTGGGCCATTCGCCTCTTCTCCTCAGCCAGTTTCTTAAGGCGCTTGTCCGTCTTGCCCTTGCCGCTGCCCTTCCCATGGAACTGGTGCGAGAGCTCTTTGAAAGCCTCCTTGGCGTCGAGGTGGCGGCCGTCGGCGTCAACGTAGCGGAGCTCGACGTTCGGCCGGTACCCTTCGCGGAACAACTGGTCGACCATGCGGGACTGGTGTTGGTCGCGTAATGTGTTCTGCTGGCGAGCAAGCTCCTCGCGCTCACGGATCGACATGCGGTCATGCCGCCCGCTCGCCCGATCACGCTCACGCTGGTTGCGGGCTTCCTCGTCAAAGATGGCCATGCGACGGTTCAGCTCGGCAAGGAAGCGCTGTCGCTGGCGAAATTTCTCATTCTGTTCGGCGCCATGCTGATCTTCGATGAGGTGCCGGTCCTTGAGCAACGCAAGGGTGGCACCAAGGCCCTGGTCAACCGTCTTTTCCTCTTCAACGCCAGTGACAGGTACGTCGGCGATGGGCGGGCTATTGCGGCCGAAAGTGTCTCTCAACCCATCTGCATCCTTCATCTCCTCATCCTCGTCATCATCAGACTGGTCTTCCATCGTCGTCACTGTTGTTTTTGGTGCAGGCTTGAGTGCTTTGTGCGCCTCTTCGCGTTCCGCCCGCAAGCCATCAACAAACTCACTGATCTCGTCGATGATCATCCCTTTATCGATTTCGTCATCTTTTGAGGGCTGGCTTGCTTCCTCCCTGAATTGTCTGGCAATGTCTTCTGGTCTGGTTTTTTTCCGTTTCTTCAAAGCGTCTTTTCGTTGCAGCGCCAAGGATGTTTGTAATTCATCGTCGTCAATAACGTTCTCATTGAAGATCTTCCTCTTCTTGGTGTATGTTACCGCTCCTGAATCAACTTCCATTTGTTGGTCAGCATCTTCGGACACAGCGTATCCGGGAAAGAGGACATCGTCGTCATCTGCTTTCCGTTGCCTGGTAGACTTGAACTTCTTCTTTTTTGGTTTCTTGACCTTGATCTCGGACGCATCCATATAATCCGACATCGGGACGGGCGCATCCTCTGTCAGGTCACCAGTTAGCGCCAGGTTGAGATGATGTGCAGAAGAGCGCGCCTTACCCAGCTCATCGAGCTCTGCGGCCTGGTGTCTCCTCTTCTGGACAGGAGCACTGAGAATGTCAGCCAGCTCTGTCGATGTCCCTGTATCATCCAGCGTAAAGGCCTTCTTCTTCTTCCCATGTATCTCCTCGTCGTAGTGGGATAATATGCCACGATCCCCGGTGTCGTCGATATCGTTAGGGTCGTAGACCAGCTTCTTCTTTTTCAGGCTAAGTCTCGCATCCCGGTTCTCTTGCTCCCGCAGAGCCAAATCCTCCAGCTCATCACCTTCTTCTTCGTTCTCTAGCACGCCGGTATCTTTTAGCGTCAGGATCTGGTCGTCTCCCCCAAGAAACTCCGAAAAGTCATGGGCGACTTTGACGCCACGCAAATCGGTTGCTGTGTGTTCTCTCGCGGATTTGGCGGCCTCGACTTTTTCCTTCTCCTCCTGCTCCTTGCGGTCTGCCTCGATCTTCTTCTGACGTTTCTTCTGGCTCTTCAGCCAAGACTTGGCGTCAAGTTCATCGTCGTCAACCGAATCGGCGATGCCCTTCCCCTCAAGCAAGGCGTTGCGTTGCGCCATCTCACGGGCCTTGACGATGGCGGCCTTCCTCTCATCACGCTTCCTCCTCGCTTGCTCGGCTTCCTGCGCCTTCTTGAAATTGTCATAGCCGGCCGCTTCGCGAGATTCATGGGTACTTCCAGCGTCGGGATCTGGCGTCGCGTCTTTTGGCGGCGCTACTCCGGGGACGGGCAGGGGCTTCATACCCATTGCCTTCCGGAGCTTGTTGATTTCCTCTATCGAAGCGGCATCCATTCTGTATGGTTACCGGAAAAACTGATCTGGAGTAGTTTGTTGTGTGAATTTAGTTGGAGATACAACAGCTCTCGAACCTCCAAAAACGAGCCAGCCCAACGCATTGGCGCTAGCCGATAACCAAGATAAGGCGGGCAGTGACCTGCCCACGGGCCACCGTCCCCACCCAAAACATAATAGCCCCACTCCTTTTTTTTGGAAAAAATTTGGCTATTTCAGGAGCGTCGCAGGACCCTCTCCTCTTCATCTTCTTTTTTTCTCATCGTGGACCTGTGCCCAGCGATCCTCTTCCACCTCGGTGGCTTGGGTCGATTGCTGCAGCAGTTCGGTAACCAAAGGAGCCATCAAGTTCACCATGATGTCAATTTCCAACCGACAGGTTCAAGAGCAACCGAAGTCTAGGGAGCCCCGTTCGCCGAAAGGCTTGAGCGGCGGTGAAGCAGATTCTAGGGGATGTCATATTCCAAGCCGTTCGCCGAGATCGTCGATCTTTGAGGCTGGGGGAAACCATGACCTTATCTACATTTTCTCATATGACTGGAGTTCTGTTGTTGCTTGCAGCGTTTCCACGATAGAATTCGTCGTGCACGTAATCGCGCCTTGCTCCCACGCCGAAATGCGAGTTTCGCCTCGAGTACATCAAGTCTCGGGCATACCGTCAGATGTTGACGGCTGGTCGGGGCTTCTCCGTGTCTTCGTACGTTGTATTGCAGTCACGAGGTGTCCGCTCTGGGGCTACTTCCCATCATCTGCAGGTACTGGGTCAGGCCTTCAAATGTCTTCATTGAGGTCCTGATGGTTCAATATGCGTAGTATTGTCTGTGTGGACAATCGCTGTCTCGGAACCTCATTCTTTCCAGTGCAGTGATTGCGAGATGTTGTTCTTGCTGACAATCACAGCACTCGTTGCTCAACATGTGCTCGGGGTGAAGGTTTGATCGAGGCTGCGTTCAGACACTTGAGAACTCTCATGTCGAGCATCATTCCTTGTAGAGTTAGATTACTAGGCACATGACAAAGCTGAGTTCCAGTATAGCAACAATCCGATTCAGGGCTTTGCTTGTGTGAGGAGGCTCGGGGCAGCACCAAGATAAGTTACACAACCAAGTCGGACTGAAGCTACCGAACTGCATTGTGATATGAGAGTTGAGGCAAGACTGACATGAGCTAATCGTATTGACCTGGTCAATTTCTAATGGCTGGCAGATGATAGGAATCCTACCTTTCAGTTACTACAAGAGAGTACCTAAACTGGTAGTAATCTTTGATTCTACATGCCGTGATCTGCATAGGTAATCAGATTCTCAGCATGATCACGGGCCAGGATTCTGGCTTGTCTGACAAGAGGATTATTCAAAGAGATGCCCTCCTGTTCATGTTTCCAAGGACAATTTTGTCCCACTAAATTACTTATCCACCAGCATGCGGCTCTTGATCACCGTCGATCGTCGGGTAAATTTCAATTTTGAATAGAATCATGGTTCGAATTTACCATGCCAAGATATCTCTGCTGTCTTCGCTCGAGAATCTTGATCGGAGGTAAAAGCACAAGAACCTTCAATGTTCCAACGAAAACCCAAGTGTTGATGGCTGATAGACGAGAGTATGCTGCAAAAGAGTAACGAACTGGAAAACTGACAGCTGCTGAATGATTGAATTCAGAAACGCATGATCGGACCCTCTCGGCTTTCACCAGACCTGGGTGTTAGTTGTCATGTCATGCACGATGCATTGCCCCCCCCTGACCGGCGAGATGCTGCCGATGCCATCCACATCTAACGCCCTCGCGTGCCGACTGACGACTGAAATCGGACCGGAAAGGGCTTGGAAGTAGAACACAGGCATATATCCGGCTCCGCATCAATCCCCGCACTCCGGCAGAGAGAAACAGATTCTGCTTGGCAAATCTGGTAATCAGATGGCGCTTGGCTAGGTGTGGGGTGACGGCCCCATCACCAGAAAGGAAGCTCGCACCGGGGCAACAGGGGTCAATGCAGACAATATCAGGTCTTCGTCACATGCGTGCTCCTCTCTCCAGCATGGCAACACTCCCCACACGCCGAAAGGGGAAAATGCATCGAGGGGAATAGCATTTCTTTGTAGTGACGCGCAGTGACATGCAGTCCCGCCCCATGTATTTTGCAAACCCACCTCAACAGGCGCTTCTGGTGCGTCGATCACGTGCGCACTCCTGGGTATCGGCTTGCTTGAGAAAGAGGAAGCTTCCTTTTGGTAGTTTAGACTAGACCAGTCCCAAACCCCGGCACAGACGGCGCTTCCCCGCAGCATTCAACTACCGCGGCGATTCAACTGCGGGAGGATCGGTCCCCAGTCAGTTGCACAGCGGCCAATAAATGCGGCGATACTACACCTGTAGGGCCGGTGACATTGTGACGTCGTTGAGTCGCCGCGGCAAGACATCGGTGCTTCTCGATCTCGGTTAGAGGCGCCGCCCTTGGCAGACTCGAGGCTGGAACCGCCTTTCTGGGTCAAATCTGGAGCCTTGCTACCCTGTGTCGCCATCCCATGGGGCGTTTGGGCCTCCCGGCTTGTTAGAAACACCGAGTCACGCCAGTGATCAGCTTCCATGTCGGCCCTTCCACAACTCGATCCTACCCCGTGCGGAGACTATCTCTGCTGCCCCGGTTTGCATGGTAGGTAGCTTGATATTGAGAGATCCATAGGGTGTCAAGTACATATATGATCATGGACAATCTCATAAACAACTATCTTCAGCCACAGCTGCATCCAGCCAACCTAAGCATCAGCGCCGCCATAGGCCTCTTCCAGCCCGCCATGCACGCCGTCTCTTCCCTCTTGCTCCTCGGAGCTTGCGCCTTCCAGACTGTCTTCGGTCGTCCCGAGGACTCTCGCACCAAGCGGGATGCTCAGATTCTCAAGCGGTCCGTTGATGGTTTCATCGAGTGGGAGACGCCCATCGCTTGGAGGAAGTTGCTTTGCAACATTGGTGCAACCGGCTGTACTGCCGCTGGTGCTGCCTCGGGTGTGGTCGTCGCCAGCCCGTCCAAGAGGGACCCAGACTGTGAGTCTCTAGTAAAGCGCTCAAGGATGAGCGCGAAAGCTAACAGCTAAACAGACTGGTACACCTGGACCCGTGATAGTGCCCTTGTCTTCAAGGGCATAGTTGAGGCATTCCATCACAGCTACAATACCACCCTCCAGACCCAGATCCAGAATTTTGCCGTTGCTCAGGCCAGGCTCCAGGGCGTTTCGAACCCCTCTGGATCTCTGCGGGATGGTGCTGGGCTAGGAGAAGCCAAGTTCATGGTTGATCTTACCCAGTTCACTGGCGAGTGGGGACGTCCCCAAAGAGATGGCCCTCCTCTTCGCGCCATCGCTCTTCTTGGTTACGCCAGCTGGCTCCTCAACAACGGCTATACCACTACAGCTAAGGATGTTGTCTGGCCCGTCATCAAGAACGATCTCTCCTACACTGCTCAGTACTGGAATCAGACTGGCTTTGACTTGTGGGAGGAGGTTCCAGGAAGCTCATTCTTCACCATACTCAGCTCACACCGCGGTAAGTATCCAGACCACGGCAGAAGGGTATCATACTAAACCGATTGCTCACAGCCCTGGTTGAGGGTGCCGGCCTCGCTTCAAGACTTGGAACCACCTGCACTGGGTGTGCTGCAGTAGCCCCTCACGTTCTGTGCTTTGCCAACGGCTTCTGGAACCCCAACCAGAACTACATTGTTTCCAATAGTAAGTCTCACTCACAAGCACCTCACTATGGTAGCGCAGTGATCTGGTGCTAACCATGCCATAGTCAATGGAGGCGAGTACCGCAACGGTAGGGACGCTAACTCACTGTTAGCCTCCATCCACAACTTTGATCCCACTATCGGCTGCGATGCCACCACCTTCCAGCCCTGCAGCGACAAGGCTCTGGCCAACCACAAGTCGACTGTTGACTCTTTCCGGTCCATCTATAACATCAACAGAGGTGTTGCCCAGGGCAAAGCGGTTGCCGTTGGTCGTTACTCGGAGGATGTATACTACAACGGTAACCCTTGGTACCTTACCACCCTTGCTGCCGCTGAGCAGCTTTATGATTCCATCATCGTCTGGAAGCGTCAGGGTTCGATCACTGTCAACTCACTGTCCCTCCCCTTCTTCCGCGACCTCGTCCCCTCGGTTTCCACTGGCAACTTCGCTTCTGGATTGTCAACCTACAACACCATCATCAACGCTGTCCAGGCTTATGCCGATGGTTTCGTCAGCATTGTCGATGCCCGCAAGCATGCGGATGGCTCTATGCCCGAGCAATTCGACCGCAACACTGGCGCCCCCTTGGCTGCTGCTGACTTGACTTGGTCATACTCTGCTTTCCTTACTGCCACCGCCCGCCGTGCCGGAAAGATCCCCCCGTCCTGGGCTTTCCCTGCCGGAAACACCCTCCCCGACTCATGTGGTACCTTTGCTGTCGCTGGTAGTTACGCTTCAGCCACCGTCAACTTCCCTGGCTCGCAGACCCCTAACCCGTCTGCTTCTGTCCCGACTCCTCGGCCTACTAGTGGCTGCAGTGAGGTGCTCGTCACTTTCAACACTCGCGTCAGCACGCAATGGGGCCAGAGCGTTAAGCTAGTTGGAAACCACCCTGCCCTCGGCAATTGGAACCCGGCCAACGGTGTTCTTCTCTCCGCCAGCGCCTACACCAGCTCCAACCCTCTGTGGAGCATAACAGTTCCTTTTCCTGCAGGCACTTCGATTCAGTTCAAGTTTGTCACCATCCAGGCTGACAGGAGCGTTGTTTGGGAGAGAGATCCCAACCATTCTTTCACTGTCCCTTCAACCTGCGACATTGTTACCCGTTGGGACAACTGGCAGTAGACGCCAGTTCAATCAGTTGAGAGACCCATATATGATGACATGATGCGCATCGGTGTGGATGGTAAGTGTAGCGAAAAAAGGAGCCATGGATCCATATTTGTATATAAGCATCACACATATGCGATAATATTTGGCATTTATTTCCTTCTTGTTTATATTCTCGGTTTGGGTAGCATACAGTCGGCTCACTGTACATAGCTTGGATGATCGCTCTTGCTTGTGCATTTTCTGAATTGGATGGACAATCAGTGTTCCAAACACTGCGTACTCTAACACTCCCACCCAACTATTTCATTGCAAGGTTCCTCCATAGACATTCCTGCCCTGTGACGATTGTGGAACCCTAGCTCGTACATGCCATGGATGAGAAAAGAATGTTCCCCTTGATGCTTGATGATTCCAAAGAAACAGTGACATAAGTCTACCTTTACCTCTTAGGCGTTGACCTGGAAAGTGACCTTGACATCCTTCGAAGGTCAGCTCAAGGTCACTGTTTTGCCAGAAGACCCACTGCTGAGATGGGTTCTATGAAACGTCATTCCGACATACCCAGGCAGTTTCTCTGTTGCGGTGTGGTAAATGCTGAAAACCTCACTGGTAGAGCCAACCGATAAGAAACTTGAGGGCTAGAGAAGAAAAAAATATTACTAAATAGTTCTATTATCATTGCACCCTTGAGCTTAGACTTGCCCTGGGGGGTTCTCTGCCTCGAGTTTGCCGCAATGGGCTGTATACAATTTTAGTGTCGTGAATGGAAGTTATCCCGTGCTCTTCGATGGGGCTCTGTCCACATGTTCAAGGCTTCCAAACTCGGTCTGTCCAGTCTCAACTGTCAGGCATTCAATTACCAATGACACCGGGTTACCACGCCACACTGATCACGAATCACCTAGGACAATAGCCTCCAGTTCCTTCATAATGGTATCAACCGCCCACTCCAGTGTTTCTCCAAAATCCACATCCACTCCTCTGCCCAACTGGGCGCAAATACCCTCACGCGTCAGGGCTTCCCCGTTTAGCCGCCCTGCCTCAGCATCGCGGTTTTCAAACATCCACGCATGTGCCGACGCATAGTTGGGCCATACAATCGTGTCCATATACCCTGGCGGATCCTGCCAAAAGCCCTCGAGCGTCACATAGCCGTCGCGCGCTTCGCGCCGCCTCGTCGCTTTTGCGCGGGATACCAGCAGGAACAACTTGATATCTATCGCCGTCATGACAGTCACGAACTCCGGGACGGCATACAACAGAAACCCATCGACCAGACAGAGTCGGGGTGGATTGGCGGCTGGCGATAGTTCTGGGTGAGGGAAGATGCGCGACCCCGGTTGGCCAGGCTGGAGCCAGGCCAGCACGCGGGCACGGGCGGCGTCGATCTGGGAGGTAGTGATGGGGGGGGCACCGACGGAATTCTGGTCCTCTTTGGATTCGAGAAACGACTGTGGCGCGGGGTGAGATGGGTGTGTAAGTGGAGGTGGAGGTGGTGGTGGACGACGACGAGGCGGAGACGAAGGGGGGGAGAGAGGTGCAGCGCCACTGAAACCAAAAGCAGAAGAACCAGAACCAAAGCCAAAGCCAATAGCAGAGCAAGTGGAAGAACAAGGCAGCAGAAGTAACTCGCAGAGGGCGGGGAACAGCGATGGAGTCTCATCCGACTCCGGGTCGAAAGAGGCGGCACCGTGGTCTCGCCGGCAAGACAGGGTGGGGGAGCTGAGGATACTGACTGGGAATGTGCCCGTGGATCGGATGTGGGCGAGAGCGCGCTCCATATCGGGAATTGAGATGGCTTCGGGACAGTCCCAGTCGACGAGGCCGTGCTTCACAGGAAGCCTGTGGGAGTTAGCTTATAAGAGCTCTGCAAGAAAAAGAAAAGAAAGGTAACAGACTGGTCTTCGGGCTTGTAGAAATCATCTTGGTGTAGGATAAATGTGTTGGGGAAAATGTCGCGTAGCAGCCGTGCTAGTGTCGTTTTCCCACTCGAGGAGCATCCGCTGATCCCAACAATGATGGCTCTTTGGCCGTTTTCCATATTCGCGCTTGTGTGTTGAGGTTGCGGTGGCAGATTTGTGGACGTGCCTCGATTCCGCAAGGCTCAGGCTTGGATTGGTCAGGCTCCCCGGTTAATGTTGTATCGATACTGTTGCGTGAAAATATTTAGTATAGGGTATTAAGAGAACGGGTTAGAGAATTACCCAAAGAGAGATGGGTGAGGATCAGCTGCCGGGGGAATACAATTCAGTTCACCATCTCGGGCAGAAGTTGGTCTGGGCTACTGGGCATTTCTGAAGCTGAGGGGTTCCTTTCAGGGACCTTCTGGGCAGGTGGCAGGTCCGTACCCCTACAATGTACACTAGTGGGGAAGCGGTGATCCCTAGGTACCTGGGCGCCGGGACCCTACGCACCTAGCCAGCCCTAGTAGTTACTCCATTCTACGGTCTGTGTATATGTTAAAAAAAAAACAATAATTCTACACTACCTGACAAGGGGCCCGTTTGATACCTCCGGTGTTATCTTCTTTAAAGATCAAGAAGGTAAATACAGGGAATATTTCGCCTGTAATCGAAGCGCATAAAGTTCATTACCTGGGGGCATAGTATGTACTTGTCAGGGAAGTGAAAAGTTCGAAGTCGAATGTCACCGGATTGCAAAGGCGCAATGATTGAGATGAAATTGTGAGAAATGATTGACGCAAAAGCAGATCCAGTGGCCTCAAGTATTCCCACATGAGATAGCATTCCCCCGTACTTTGAGGCTGAAGAACCTGATACTTAACTGGGTGCACACTCTCGAGGGCGACGTACACGACATCCCCTCGCTCATCTACGCAGCCTGGTTCTCAAAGTGCAGATTACTGCAGGTGCTAGTCTCGATAACGCCTGTACTCGGCTGCAAACCTACGCCTGTCGCGAAAAATTGCGGTACAGCATTCTACGGTTATTTAGACAATAATCTACCCGACAGAGACCAGGTTAGCGTAATTACAAAGAATATTCTCTATAAGTTGAGCGCATGAAGCAGACACGCAGATTACCTTGAGCCCTGGTAAGTACCAGTCAAAGTAGGAATTGTTTGGGATGTTGAAGACGGGGCGGAAGCGGGCTGTTGGCTCGGCCCACGAGGAGAAGCCTTGTCGTGCCTTGGTGAAATGGAAAGCCCCACAGGCCCCTGGCTTTAGTCACTAGCGCCTTTAGCCCCCTGGCGGGTTCAACGGACCTGACTTTTGCGTCATGCCTTTCCACTTTATCGACGCCCCAGGACTTCGTATTTTTTTCGAACCCATTGCATAGGCAACTCAACAACCAGCACTGCCAAAATGGCCGCAACCGAAGGCGTCTCCCCCGTCGCCGTCGTGGCCACCTCCATAGTCGCGCTCATATCCGGCTTCCTTCTCGGCATCTACTCGATTCGCGGCTACCTCATCTCTCCCGCGCTCAAGGCCGAGCGCGACGGCAACTGGAAGGATCCTGTTGAGAGCGAAGAGTCGGATATTGATGAGGACGACACGATCCTCGACCACGCGCCCAATTGGGCCAATGGAGAAGAAGCTGACCGGCGACAGGGACTGCGCGCCGCGCCGCAGCCCGCGCCGCTCAAGTCAGGAGAGGAGTGCAAGCTGGTGCTGGTAGTACGGACGGATTTGGGCATGACCAAAGGTTTGCTCCGCCCTCTGGAGAGCTGAAAAAGGTATCATCTAACCCGTACAAATTAGGTAAAATCGCCGCGCAATGCGGCCACGCAACCCTCGCCTGTTACAAAACGCTGCTCCGCGCTTCGCAAAAGGACCCCCAATCAACCGAGGCCAAGCTCCTGCGCCAGTGGGAGCGGCTGGGCCAGGCCAAAATCGCTGTACAGGTTAAGGGGGAGGACGAGATGATAGAGTTGATGCGCAAAGCGCGAAGTCTAGGCGTCACAGCGGAGGCCATTCAGGATGCGGGCCGTACACAGATCCAGGCTGGGAGCAGGACGGTGCTGGGCGTTGGGCCGGCGCCCAAGAGCGAGGTGGATAAGATTACTGGGCATTTGAAGCTATTGTAAAAGAAGATGTACCGGGGGATGGCATTCTATGAGTAATGATACAGGTCATGTGAATGAGATATAGACAGGCGACACGGCGGGCTGCACAAATACGAGGTACATACGGCCGCCCTTGGACTGACAGCGTCTAGGATATATACATGTAAACAGGGGCGGAAAATAGACTTACGGCCAGGAAACAGATATTTGTATTGTATAGAGCTTCTGGGTTTGGGTATCATTGCTCTCCCCTTCAATCTTTCTTCGCGAACCTTGACAGCGTCGGACCCAACTCTGCTTGCCTCTCCTTGCGTTTATGGTCCCTCTTTTCCTGCTGCTGTCTCAACATCTCTTCCACCCTGACCCTCTTCTCGTCGATAATGTTCTTCTTCTTCTGCTTCCTCAGGTATTTCTTCAACACACCATTCTTTCCTCTCGCCCGATTCCTAATATCCTCGATGATGTCCACTGCAGGTGAGTCCAGGTCCTTCTCCGCGCGTCTCTGCTCGTCGGACCGGAGATCCAGTTTGCCAATGAAGTTGGGGTCAATAGCAATCATTTCGGGCTGCAGCTTGTTCAGCAGGGCCTTGACTTCACCCTCTTGCCTCTGCTTCTTGGTCTCGAGGGGATTGACCTCGAGAGCGTCGAAGTTGGCTTCGCCGGCACCCGGAATGATGATAGACGAAAATCCCTCGGTATGTCCGAGACCGAGAATATCCTCAAAGGGGCACCACCGTACTCGCTCCATGGCCTTGCCCTCACCACCCCACGTCATGTAGGGGCTCTGCACCTTTTCTTGAGCGGCTTTCTCTTTGGAAAACAAGCCCTTCCAAACTGTTGTCCTCGTCCCCCATCCAACAGCCGTCAAGCCTGTGTCGGATATTGCCACAGAAGAGGCAGGTGTTCTAGTAAAGTAGTTATTGACTTCCTTAAACATTCGAATGTCCCATACGGCCATCTTGCAGTCTTGGCCAGTCGAAACCATGTATCGACCTTCGCGGTCCACAGCAAGCGATCGGACTGGGCCGCGGTGCGCCAGGAGCTTGACTAATGGCTCACTAGAGTTGGGTGACCACAATGAAACTGTACCGTTCTGGTGACCAACGTGTAATATTGCGTTGTAAGGATTTTGTGTCAGGGATACGGGGGTACCCAGCTTCGTGGGAATTTCAGTTACGAGCTGGCCAGTTGATGTGTCCTGGTACTTGAGCATTCCATTAATGCCCTGCAGACCTGATCAGCGGAGATGCGGCCTTATGATGATCAGAGAGCTTACCATAGTGGCTAGGAGAAAGTGATAGGGCAAAAATTCCATGTGTGAAACCTCAACGTGCTTCCGGAGACAATGGAGCTCGACACCATTGGAGTCGTAAATATAAACATACTTCTTCTGCGCCACCGCAAAGTACTGGTTGTTGTGAAGCCACCGAGCATCCCGTATCGTCTCGCTCAGTTGTAGTTCACACGCTAGCTTACCATCCCTCCAATCCATTGTCGCAACATGGCCCTTCCGCCCTGCCAACAGCAAATCCCGACCATTTCGGGTGTATTCACACACGTAAGGGCCCAAGTTCTCGAGCTTGAGTTCGAATTTTTTCTGGGCCGTCTCAATGCCGACTTCGCCCCAGATTTCCTCCTGTCGAACTTTGTAGGTCCGCTCAAGCTCTCCCTCGGCCTCGAGGAAGCCACTGCTGTTCTCAAGAAGAATCTCGGCCTCCTTGGCCTTGAGAGCGGCGGTCTTGTATTTATTTTCGAGATTTGTGAGGTTACGACGGAGTTTCTTGTCTTTTACCGACTTGACATTGATTTCGCGGCCGCGACCATAGGTTTTTTGCGCCAGTTTCAAGCGACGGGCTTTTTCGAGTTCCATTTTCGACCAGAACTCGGTCCTTGCGCCAGTGACCGTGACAGCACCATTATTCTGTTCCGCCCTGGCTATGGGTGTGTTTATGGCGTATGTCGTCTCCATTTAGTCGGTGAGCGTAGCGTGGAGCTGGAAAGTTGAATCCACGCAGCAGATCTGTGAGAGAAGCGTCCAAACTTTTTTAATGATGCCCCCACTTTAAAGTTGCCCCAATCCCTGATGATTAGCGATAAGATAAGATACGCACAAATTTCATAAAAGCACCCCGCTATCATCACCCCGCGATATTCAGTGCCGTCGAGATAGTAACTAGTTGCTGGACCATTTCTGGACGTCTGCGGGTTTGGTAGCTGTCATCGACTTCAAGGTGGCTTCCCTTCCATTCCGGTTTAAAGCGGGAGGTGACGGCACAATGCCAGCTCTCGTGGCCAGCGGCCACTCACACAGGCCGACGACCAAGGTCTCGCACAAACCGTTCAAGTCACGAAAAGCAACGAAGGGTGCGCTGAGAGACGCCGCAAAAGGTATGAGTCACGCCGAATGTTTGCAGCGCTGAAATCCTATTTCAAAATATAGGATTTATAAGATAAATACCCAAGCTGGACTGACATTAACTGTGCTTCGCAGGCCGCATTCCCGGAGAGAGAGGTCAGCGCAAGACACCACACCAGCAAGTCATGTCGAAATTCGACCGACGAAACCAGAACAAGCAGCGGCTGCTTGAGAAACACCGTGTTCATCTGCGAGAGACATCAATCTTCGCCAGAAAAGACGGCGCCCCTCGAAATGTCGCTGTAATTCCACTTTGCGCCGATGGCGACGTCGTGGCTGCAATCCAAAGCCTCAACGGCAGTGTCGACATCGAAGCTGAAGTACAAAACGCCCCGTTCCAAGTTCCGGTAGACCGTTTCAAGCAGAAGCTTCAGTACATTCCTCTCAATCGAGACCTTACCGCATGCCTTGACGCCGCGCGCGTTGCCGATTTCGTGGTCCTCATCTTGTCGGCTGAGCAAGAGGTGGACGACTTGGGCGAGTTGATTATCCGAAGCGTGGAGAGCCAAGGCTTATCAACACTCTTTACGGTTGTTCAAGGACTCAACAACGTCGAGCCCGCAAAACAAAGACCGTCAGTGCTGTCATCACTCAAGTCCTATATCACCCACTTCCACCCCGAACAAGAGAAACTCCACAGCCTAGATAACAGGCAAGAGTGCGCCAACCTCATGCGCTCATTATGCAACACCACACCCAAAGGAATCCGTTGGCGTGATGAGAGGAGCTGGATGCTGGTGGAAAAGATTCAGTTTAACAGTTCCGAGTCTGAGCCAAGTATTCTCACTGGAGTTGTCAGAGGCAAAGGACTCAAGGCCAATCGATTGATCCAGATTGGAGACTGGGGAACTTTCCAGATTGAGAAGATTACCACAGCACCGCTTGAAACAAGGCGTAAAAAGCGCGAAGACTCTATGGCTGTGGACGAAACCGATGGAGAGGAAGTTCTTGAGCTTCCAGGTGAAGGTCGAGATGAGCTCGTCGACCTTGCACCGGAAGTGGCAGGAATGGATGATGACGAAGATATGGATGCCGCCACGACAGTGGCGGTGTCAAAAAAGGGCGTGTTGCTAGATGACCACCATTATTTTTCGGATGATGAAGAGGTTCAGGCCAGAGCACAGCCACGGAAGTTACCAAAAGGAACATCTAAATATCAGTCAGCCTGGTTTCTCGACGATTATGTCTCTGATTCAGGCTCCGATATGGATGACTACGAGATGAGAGACGCCGAGGAAGAACCTGCGGAGCCGGAAGACGGTATGGAAGGCCTCGCCGGTGATGCGCAGACGGAAGCGGGACCGTCTGAGTACCCCCAATCAGATGTTTTTGTGGAGCCCAACGAAGAGGACGACGCTGTGGGACTTGAGGCATACCGGAAGAGCAAACGGACAGAGATGGAAGACGATCTAGAGTTCCCCGACGAGATTGAACTTCATCCAGGCGTCCTCGCTCGAGACCGACTGGCCAAGTACAGAGGGCTCAAGAGCCTGAGGACAAGCCCTTGGTTGGAGGACGAGGACCGAGCACACCAGCCCGAAGATTGGGAGAGGTTGCTTCGAATCCCAAACTACCAGGCATCCCGGGTTGGAGCCGCTCGGGAAGCACTTGTTGGTGGTGTAGCTCCTGGAACTCGCGTCCACGTCTACATCAGAGGCATCCCGGTCACGGCCCAGAAGTCGTATAATCCTGGACAGCCTGTCACACTTTTCTCTTTGCTCAGGCACGAGCAGAAGCGGACAGTGGTCAACTTCCTCATTAATCTCAGCTCTGACATGCCAACTTCCATTAAGTCCAAGGAAGAGCTCATCATTCAGTGCGGTCCTCGGAGATTTGTCGTCAACCCACTGTTCTCGCAACCAGGAAACACACCCAACGATGTGCACAAGTATTGCCGTTACCTGCACCCAGGACAGTCAGCTGTTGCGACTTTCATGGGCCCTGTGACATGGGGTGCAGTACCTACCCTGTTCTTCAAGCGGACCGCACCTGGCGCGGTGGATGCAGACGGTGATCCAATTAATCTACCCCTGACTCTTATTGCCACAGGCACAGCGCTCCCACCTTCAACATCTCGTGTCATTGCAAAGAGGGCCATTCTCACCGGTCATCCCTACCACATCCACAAGAAGATTGTCACAATCCGTTACATGTTCTTCAACCGGGAAGATGTAGACTGGTTCAAGGCCCTGCCCCTGTGGACCAAGCGTGGACGAACCGGTTACGTCAAGGAGGCGTTGGGAACCCACGGCTACTTTAAGGCTACTTTTGACGGGCGGATCAACCCACAGGACGCCATTGGCGTGAGTTTGTATAAGCGGGTGTGGCCTCGCCCGGCGAGGCCGCTTGAGGATCCTTTGCTTGAGCTTGCGGCAAGTGATGATGCTATGGATGCAGAAATTTCATAGACTGGCACAACTGGGCACATGGATTGGGATGACGGCCCATCACGCATGACGATTATGGGAATTAGCGATTTTGCTTTCGAATAAAACTAGCCATCTACTACTGTAACTGTACGCATGTCATGATGGTGAAAAGCAGTCAAGGGAGCTCGACACAATCACGTGTCTTCGTACTCATTACGTCACCATCGGAACCAGATCTACTTGCACTCGGCATAAGCACGGAAAGCTACCCCTCATGAAATGTGGGGGTTTCCCCCACGAGTGTGGACGCCCACACAACTTCTCTACCTAGGTACATACCGGGCCCAGCGCCGGCCGAACGGGCTGGCCCTCCAATACCAAGATAAAGTTTTACAGTGGCTGACATTTGGAGAAAAAACACCTCGTTTGCTCCTAGTAGCAGGATCAGTCCCAACATGTCTGGCGTCACCCATTCTCACGACGGCGTTCACAGCCACTCGCACGATGGCTTTGACACCGTCGAGCACGGCCACAGCCATGAGATTCTCGACGGGCCCGGCAGCTACCTCGGGCGGGAAATGCCCATCACCGAGGGCCGCATCTGGCAAGAACGGGCATTTACCATTGGCATTGGCGGGTATGCTCAAACCCATCTCACTAATCCCCCTTTCTCCTCTCCTTCTTCCACTCTTCTCACATGCCTGATATCTTCTATCCAGCCCCGTCGGGTCCGGCAAAACCGCCCTCATGCTCGCACTCTGCCTGGCCCTGCGCAAAAGCCACTCCCTCGCCGCCGTGACTAACGATATCTTCACCCGCGAAGACGCCGAATTCCTTACCCGCAATAAGGCGCTTCCGGCCTCGCGCATTCGTGCCATCGAAACGGGCGGGTGTCCGCACGCGGCGGTACGCGAGGACATTAGCGCGAATCTGGCCGCGCTGGAGGACCTGCACGGGCAGTTTGATACAGATTTGCTGTTGATTGAGAGCGGGGGCGATAACCTGGCGGCGAACTACAGTCGCGAGTTGGCGGACTATATCATCTATGTGATTGATGTGAGTGGGGGGGACAAGATTCCGCGCAAAGGCGGCCCGGGTATCACGCAGAGTGATTTACTGGTGGTGAATAAAACGGATCTGGCGGAGGCGGTGGGGGCGGATTTGACAGTTATGGAGAAGGATGCGAGGAAGATGCGGGAGGGAGGCCCGACGGTTTTTGCGCAGGTTAAGAAGGATGTGGGCGTGAACCATATTGTTAACTTGATATTGAGCGCTTGGAGGGCGAGTGGTGCTGAGGAAGTGCGCAAGGCGGCGGGGGGGCCGAGTCCCACACCGGGACTGGAGGAGTTGGAGGAGCTAGAGTCTTAGGATGGTAGGCAGTTTCAAAACATAGATGGTATGCGTAGGGAAGCTACACCATTCTACGGGGTTAAAAATTCTACCTGACAAGGACCCCGTTTGATACCTCTGGTGTGATTTCGTTCAAGGATGAAGGTAAATACGGGTAAATTTTCGCCTGGAAGCGAAGCGCATAAAGTTCACGGCCTAGGGGCCTGGTATGTCCACGTCTAGGAAGTGAAAAGTCCTGTTTTATCAAACTGGAAAAAAAACGTAGAATGGTGGTGTATTTACCGGATTGTCGGCGGAGAGCGGGATATCAAATCCAAACTTCCTATCACCGCTGGACCTAGGTTGGTCCCACGCTTGCTTCCATGGACCATATTCCCGTACACTGGAGGTATACGCGTAGTCGCCATGTACAAATTCCCGTCCCGCAAGCTTTGATGCAGCAGATTGATGCGTCAAGGGATGCAAGGCTCTTAATCTACGACGTCTTGGCGGGTTTGGTAGCGCTGATAATCCGCTCATTCCTGCTCAGGCTTTCTCATGTTGTCTTCGAAAGTACACGGGCCGTTCCTACAATTCGGGGGAAAATGGCGAATCAGCATCGTGGATCTGGTCACCAGACTGGACTTTTGCGCATCCTTCCCGTTGGGTCAACGTATGGATTCATTATCTGGTGGGAAGGGATTGGATGAGGAGAGAGTTTTAGGTTCTTGTGTTTTGCCGATGCAGCTTCTGGACGGCCCGACATGGCATGGATTTGGGACAGAGGTTTGCATGTCAGGATGAATAAATGAGATAGCTCGCTTGTGAGCAGGATGCGAATTGAGAGGGTGGGATGGGTCGTGCCATCGTTGGGAGAGATTCCTGCTAGCTAGGATCGACATGGTAGAGGGGAGCATAAATGGGCGGGGTCTGCCCAGTTTTTTCTGTTCTGAAATGCAAAATCAAGGCAGGCTTGTTGATTTTGATACCATAACATAAATGAAGATGATTGTCTCTGCTGGTAGCCTCATCAGGGCCCTTGCCCTCGTGGCTTCATTTTCACTCATCACGCAAACAGATGCCAACCCCAATGGTCTGTCCCCTCTCCTTTGTCTACAAGTCTCGACTCTGATACTCTCGCAGTAACTTATCCCGTCAACTACGGCATGGTGCTCTTCCGCGCCTTTGAGCTTATGGACGTCTTTGGACCTCTTGACGTTCTCCAGCTCACCGCCTACGTATGGCCACTCCCCTTCCTTGTCTACGCCAGTAATTGGTAATATATGTTTACATGTAGCACTTCCCATTAAACATTCACCTCCTCTCCCGCACCCTTAACCCGGTCAAGACCGAGCCCGTCTCTGCCCAGATGAACCCGCAGAATTCATCCTTCTACCCAACTTTTAACCCGACGCACACCTTTGATGAGATTTCCAGCAGCAATATTGACCTCGATGTTTTGATTGTGCCTGGCGGGCCCGGCGTGCGCAACCCGGATCTCGCGCCGGAAATCGAGTTTGTGAAGAAGGTATTCCCCCGTGTCAAGTATCTTGTTACTATTTGTACTGGGGCATCAATTGCGGCTCGAGCGGGGGTTCTGGATGGGAAAAGGGCGACTACGAATAAGGCGGCGTGGGACCAGGTAACGCCTTTAGGTCCGAATGTGAAGTGGTGAGTCACCTTTTTTTTGGGGGGGGGGGTTTATCTCTCAATCTCTTTTTGGTGCTGACGTGTTTAGGGTGGCACCGGCAAGATGGGTTGTGGATGGAGATGTGTGGAGTTCCTCGGGAGTAAGTCTAGATTTCTTATGTTGGTCCTCCTCAAAGCAAATGAAATGTTTGTTGACAAGACCCAAAAAAACAATAGGTCACAGCTGGAATTGATCTCATCTTCGAGTTCGTCAAGACTGTGTATCCAGATGGGGAGGCATTGACTCAGCATTTCGGAGGCATTATAGAGTACCAGCCACAGACGAACTCGAGTATAGACCCCTTTTCGGAGATGTTCAAGGTTCCTACGCAGAATCAAATCTAGGGATCGGAGTTTTAATTCATATTAAGGGTTCATCTTGAAGCTTCGAGTCTTCCAGGTCACCCACATAGCCCATGGCCATTGCGCAAGCTGCTCGCTATATTCACCAGGGAGCACCGTTTGCTGTTCCCATCATTTTCCCTCGCCGAATTTTTTTTGGGGAAAAATTCTTGATATAGCATCATATAATCTATCATTGACGCGACTCAGGTGCGGCAAATTCAATCGTCACATTAAAAACTCCTGCATATCCAACGGAACAAGAGTATTATCCCTCGGGACAACCCCCCCCGGCTTGGTGACTCCCAATACACCTCCGCTTACTTGTCAGCCGGAAATGCCTGTACGGGCGTTGGCATTGTAAAGGCCCTTTCTTAGCTGTAATTGAAATATTGAAATTTCTGCGTCGGTGTCCGCTGCTATCCCGAATATCAAATATACCTAGCTTCCATCTTGATGTCTGCGGACGAGTCAATAATTACCTAGCTTGCTGTTTTACACCTATTAGTTTTAACATATGTGAAGATGATTATGTGGCGTACGTTAAAATTATTATGCTTCATAGCGTAACAGCGGACGCTGCGATGTCATCTTGCATCCGGACCGCTAGCTGACAAGCGGGCAGAGGTGTATCGGGAGTCAACCGGGGGAAGGGGGTGTATCCCGAGGGACGTTCATAAATAATCAGCAGCTGATTTACTCTCATATTTTCCTTTTTACCCCCAGCGCATACCGGACTGGACTTCTAGGGGTGATCAATGTATCAAGAGATGGCGTGGTAGTTTACAAGCTTGATAAGAAAAATGTCGTTTTCAAACACGCTCTTGGGTATAACACGATAGAGAGAGATCTCTATCAAGATCAAATCAAAAACTAAAGAGATGAAGTGCCTTTGGCAACAAATGATCTGCTTTAATCAGCAGTTAGGCCTGGATTGGCATTTTCAGCTGTCAGTTTTCGCTGAATGTCTGAAAATCAGCTCACAGGAGATTCCTGGGGGGTTTCGACCGAACTCCGAGGCTCAAGCACTCATCTTAAAGTCCACCGCACTAACATGCGTCACCTCCGATGGTTACAAAGATCAGCCAACACTCCGGCCAGCTGTGCAATTAGTTACTTGTACAGTCTATTCATACCAACCATGGTATAACTACCTACATACAGGTAACCTACAAAACCATCGCAAAGTACGCGGACATTGCCGGCACAAAATCGACGCAAATTGGCCTTACAGAGTCCTTCTCGTCCGTCTGATTGACCATCTACTGCTAATCACACCAACTCAAAAATTCATCACTGGATGCCTACTATATATACTTCCCTCTGATGTTTGATCTCTAGCCTGCAGCGGGTGAGTCCTTGTGCTCGCTGACAGAAGACGATGCGAATGGCCTCTCAGACGAACCCCCTCCAACACCCAGCTGCTTGAATATTACCTCCCAAGAATCGACATTGATGTGCTCAAACCCACGCCCTTCACCCAGTTGCTCTCTGTACCATTCCATAGTAGGTCGGAAGTAGAAGTCCATAATATCACGCTTCCCTTGAGCCCTGGCAAGGCGAGCATCCTCATACAGTTTGTTGGAGCATTTTGTCCGTAGGCCGTTGGGTAGCACCACCCCCCGTGGCGGGTGGAAGATAATATACTTACCCTTGTCGTTGTCGTCTTCGTCAATGTCGGAGCTGTTCTCCATGACCACGTCGTGAGACTCACTGCTTTCGGCGGGCTGACCTACCGAGTCCGTTTCCAGAACAACCGGTCTGTAGTCTTTGATGTGTACGAGACTGAAATTGACAAACGGCGGAAGTGCAACCTTGATATCTTCAAGAAGGAACTGTAGATAGAGGATCGTTCTGTCGAATGGGGATTCATGGTTTCCATCGACGGAACGTTCGAAACCTCCCAACCACACGCGTTCCAAGAACGTGTTCTTGTTTTTGACCGGCCCCTCCTCACGGATGAACTTGATGACCCGTCGCTGCATATCCCACAATTGACTTTCGTGGATTTTCGGGGCGTCTCCGAATCTGGCCGCTGCTGACGGGTCCCATATTATGAGTTCCGTTTCCTTATACGGACGCGTGTACGGAGTTGTTGGTCGATAGATGACAACCCATGGCTGTCGATGGGGCAATTTCCCCCGCGGAAAAGCACCGGGGTCCCATTTCTCCGTGATTGTGTAGAAGAGGCCGATGTACGTGCTGTACTGTTCTCTAAACGACCACGTGAAGTCAAACCAATCCTTGAATCTCTTACACGACGCCCTCAAGCCCTCAAAGTGATCTGACATGGCAAAATCGGCCCAGGAGACGGGGTACAGGTACAATGTCCAGAGTGACGCCTTCTTCTTGCGACTATTAATCACGTGGTTTCCGAGGGCGCGTGAGATATCCTCTTTGCTGTCTGAGGAGGCGAACTTGCTGTGGAACTTCTGAGCGGCCATCTGTCCAGGCGTGGTAAGGACTGCAGAAGGACCGACGATTCCTGCATTCTTTTCCCTGACCGAGTCGTCTAGATTTGCCTGAACTGCTTCCAGGACTACGTCGGGGTCGTTGATTGTAGCCCGGGTATATTCCGGGATCCTAACCCGCAGCTCGGCTCGCATGTTGACCCTGTACTTAGCAGCGGGTTCACTGCAGCCAATGACGTGGAAATGTCGAAACTGGTCCAACCGCAGTGTTGACCACCAACCGAACCAATTCACTAAACTCTGCTCGTCATTGGGGTCAATACTTTGGTCGGCAAAGACTAGAGGTCCGTTCTCCTCATCAGCATCAAATGGGCCTGCCTTGGCTTCCCGGCGACCAAAGAGCTCAAAGGCCTTGATTGCCGCGACAAGTCTCGCTTCACAATCGAGGTGACCTAAGCCTCGCTGTCCCGCCTCGATCTCTACATCGACCTTGCCAGCTCCCGCGTTGGTTGTAGATGTCAGCGCTTGCCGCACTCGAAACTTTTCTGTCGCCAAGTCGAACAAGTAGCTGTGGAAGTTCCATGCTGTCACCAAGCAGAAAGTCGTATCCTTGATGCGGTATGCAAGATACCAGTCAAGAAAATCTCTGACCTGCGATGGCTGCGAGACCAGAAAGCTTGGTGTCAAGAATATTGCCGTGCGGGCTGGGAACAGTCTGGTCCAGCGTATGACCCCAGGCGGCACAGCCTGGAGCGGTTCCGTGGTCATGGATGGGAACAGTGACCGAGGTTGAAGAGCGTCTGAAAAGCACCAGTATTCATCACCCTTCAAGAGAAGTGATTTGGACAGACCAGGGAATCGACGGAGAGTCGATACCAGAAACTCGTGGACGATGACTACACCAGCCGAGTGCCGGGTGACATTTTGATATGCCTGCCAGCTCCCAAACTCGTGGGCGCTGAGTATCTGGCACCCTGCATCGTTCTCACGCAGCCAGCCGCAAAGCGAGTACATCACGGCAGCTCTCGACTCCGGGAACGCAAGAAAAAAAGCCTGCGACGTTCTGGGGTTTCGGTGCCGCTGTGCAGGAAGGAGTTTTGCGTAGTCGAAATCAAACACTAGCTTGCTCATCGTCACCCTCGGTGCTTGTAAGACAGGTTTCTCTTCTGCAGCTGCTAATGAATGAGGCAGCGGTCGCAGAAACCCTGTGAAGTTTTGTACTGTCGAAAACAAGAAGAATCGAAGCGGGATGTCTGAGGGACTTGTCGGTTCTTGACCAAGGAAGTCGACCTTCCACTCCTCGCACTTCGTCGGGTAAACAATTAGATTGTACTGTGGCCTGGCAAGGTACAGACCGAGAAGGCCGGATCTTAGGTATACGGCCAACTCCTCCAGGCATGAGTTGTTGCGAGGCGTGACCGTTCCGACAGATAAGCGTGATTGGACGAATGCTCCAGTCTGCAGTTGGACTTCGAAATCATGTGCAAGACATGAGTACTGAAATTCAAACATTGTTTCAGTCATGAAATCTACTAGCCATTCTGACGTTGCGTCTATAGGAAGGCCGTTGAAGAGGACTTCACACGGGTTTCCTTTGCCGACGACTATGGTGCGTTCCACATTTTGACTTTTCATTGCACTGTACTCGGAGAATGTCGCTTTTTTCATAAGTTGAGGGAATTGCCGTGCCTGCCCTGGAGCCGGAGGGCTCTGCAGTCTTGGCCGACTTGTCGAGCTTCCACCATCTGCCATGTCAATGTCCATGGGCTCAGGTTCTGAGACAAACGTCCTTTCATCACCTTCCGGTGAGAGAAACCGCACCGTCTTCTGCTTTTTGATTGTTGATCCGCCCGTGCTTGATCGTGACTTGACGGCTGGCTTCGGGTAGGAGCCGGAAGTTGACAGCGTTACTGCTGCGGTTTGTATGCTTGCCTCCCTGCTTGAAGGTTTGGAGGCAACAGGGGATACTGGCGGCGTTTCTTTGGGCCCAGAGCCAGAACTAAGTGTTCGGTTGCGGGCTTGAGAGGGGTCGAACAGATCCAAAGTATCGGGATCCGGTGGTCGATCGTCTTTGGCCCGGGCTGATAATTCTGCTATTCTCCTAATATGGTGCGAGGAGAAGTGTCTCGCTGGTCTATTTTCATCCACCATGGTATCCTTGATCCCCACCCGCTGTTTTCTGACCTTGCCTCCCGTGAATATGTTGACGGAGGGCTTACGTGAAGCTGTCGTCTTCTTGGCCTTGAGTCCCACTCTGGCACCGCTACCGGTTTGCGTGGGCCTCGGCACTGGGTCAGCAGTCGATGTCTTGCTTGGCAAATTCTTCGATGCTCTGCGAGCTGGCGCTCCCTGGTGTACTCCGGCGGCTGAAAATGAGCGGGCGACAGCTGGTCTGGATTCCCTAGGTGATAGTACTGGCGAATTGAGCATTGGCGAGACGAGGCTAATTTTATTGGCAGACTTTGCTGCCGAAGCTGCTCGTGCTTCAACATGGCCTCGAGAGCTTTCAGTTGGCGACGGGACAGGGCTAGTTTTGACGGGTTGCGTCTTGAGCTTGGGCAGGGCTTTTGTTGTCGAGTTGATTTTTGCTTTGGTCTGAGATTTTGATACTGGGACCGGATCTGGGAGAATATCTCGAAGACATCCTTCCTCTGCGGCCTCGTCATCGCTGGAATCTTCCTCGGCGAGAAGAGGTTTGGTTGGGGGAAGGCCAAGCCTAATTCGCTTCCTGTTACGACGGCGATGGCGGTCCATTTTCTCTTCCTTGGCCTTCGCTAGTGCCTCTTCATACAAGCTCACATCGAAAGGTTGCTCCTCGCCCACCTCTTGCTTGCGTTTGGTTTCTTCCCATGTTTCTTTGATTTCGGCTCCAAGTTGTTTTTCGGGCTCCCATGTGGCCTGGTGTAGTCCGAATCCCGTCCACATGACGAGATAGTACGTGCCCTGGACGGTTTCCATGTCCGCGAGGATACCGTCCACGGCGAATTCCTCGTCCGAGTCATGCTGGTCTTCGACAGTTGAAGTGAGTGATATGTTGTCGTCATCGCTGTCAGACGAGGACTTTCGCCCGGTCTTCTTGAACATTTTCAGATGGTGTTGTGAGACTAGGAACCGCTGAGAACAGGTTGGCAGCCGTTCCTGAAATTGCTGTGACCAAGGGTGAGCCGGGGGACTGGGTATCACCTTTGAGATATACTGCTATACCTAGTGGTTTCAAGGTGTTTGCACTTCAGCAGCCCAATCTTGTGCTTGGTGCTAAGCAGCCACCAACCCGTGATGGATCTGTGCCAGAAGACAGGGGAGGCGGGGGAAAGAAAACACAATGCAGCAGAGAAGGCGATGGAAATGCAATTTAAAGTGATTGAAACGAGCGATTCGCCAGCGACTCTTGCGGATGATGCGTGGTCGGCTAGTAAGGAAGGATATCGTAGATTCGCAGGAAGTCAACGTGACGGACTCCCGGTTGGGAACAGTGTGAAATGTGGACTGCAGAAGTAGGCGGAGTACCCCGTACAAGTAAAGTGCGCCTTCCTCATTCGACAGGCGGGCGGAGGCAGAGCATCGGCCGGGGACGGCGGGAGGAGAAAAGGGGAGGTGCTGTTGACTGCAAATTCCAGGTTCCTGATGACGTTGATCTGGGGAAAACAAACAGAAGCACCACGAATCCCTCTCAGGTTCCTACAGTGCTACAAAAAACTAAGCAAGCAATATTCAGACCGTTCATTCTGAGACAAATGTAGGTATATGCATTCCCGGAATAACCTCACGGCAAGGAGAGAAAAGACTGCAGGTGAGAAAACGAACCCTCCTGAGATGAGTCTCCCATGATCGTGACTCCAGCTGCGGCCACGTGATTGCTTGGCCCAGAAATGGTCTGTGCGGCAGATGAGACCCCGGCTCGTGAAATTTCCGAAATTTGGGTAAACTAACTAACTAATGTAAGTAACTACCCCGTAGGTGACACGGAAACACGGCTGGACGAGAGAGTGTGTGCTTCGAGATTCAGTACTTATGCGGTGATCAGTGCAGAATGGAACGGATACGGATTTGAATGGAAAGCAGCACATAAATAACACTTTAGAATTAACTGTCTTTGATGTGATTTTACATGGCACTCAGTAACATCTACGTCCGCGCTGTACCTGAACTTACCTATCGCTCGTGCCTTGTTCGTGTCAGTGCCCCCCCCTTCCCCCTCCAACGCCCACTGCCCTCCTTTTAGTGGCATTTGCACTAAAATCACGGACCCGCACCTGAGAGCCGCACCGCTCCATCTCTCCTGGACATCGCATCGCTGGCTCTCGTACATCACCAAAAGCAAATCGCCAATCCCCCGACGCCGACAAGCCCTGCAATATTCACTACCATAATCATGGCCAACGACGAATACGATGTAAGAATTACCCCTCCATCTGCGCGCCGTTTATGGCTCTCGACCCCGCGGACCGTCGCTGACCAAAGAAATCCGGCCAGTTCCTCTTCAAAGGTGCCCAGCGACGAGCCCCCCCTTTGCAACTACCTACTCTGTCGCAATTCAAATCACTAGCTGCTAACGCGTTCTGTGCTAGTCGTTTTGATCGGCGACTCGGGCGTTGGAAAGTCCAACCTGCTGAGCCGGTTCACCCGCAATGAGTTCAACCTCGATTCCAAGTCTACCATCGGCGTCGAGTTCGCTACAAGGTCGATCCAAGTTGATACCAAGACTATCAAGGCACAGATTTGGGACACTGCGGGTCAGGAACGGTATCGCGCCATTACCTCTGCCTACTACCGCGGCGCTGTCGGAGCCCTTCTTGTCTACGACATTAGCAAACATCAAACGTACGAGAACGTGACTCGGTGGCTGAAGGAGCTGCGGGACCATGCCGACAACAATATTGTCATCATGCTAGTGGGAAATAAGAGTGATTTGCGGCATCTAAGAGCTGTGCCGACGGAGGAAGCCAAGGCTTTTGCGAGTACGTGCTATCCGAGAATCATCCCCGACGAATGCCGCACTTGGTGCCCGTGGCAAGACTGGCCAGCTGACAGGATACTATAGGCGATAACCACCTCTCGTTCATCGAGACATCGGCACTCGATGCTAGCAACGTCGAACTCGCGTTCCAGAACATCCTGACAGGTAAGCTGCCTCCACTTCGGTGCGTAACGAGGGGGTGCTGAGCGGCTACTCTCTAGAAATCTACCGAATCGTATCCAGCAAGGCGCTCGAAGGCGCTGGGCAGGAGCCTAACCTCAAGGGCTTCACACTCAGTGACTCGGAAACGGGCACCAAGGAGAAGGCGGATAAGGGTTGCTGCGCATAAATTTCGGCTCGGATGGATACATGGCGTCACACATGATATGTCTGGTATGAATCGGAGTCTTTACGAGCATCGGGGATAACTGGGAGGGGGGAACGGAATCTGGCTCGCCCCAACCATGTTGCTCTTGGTGATGTTGTTTTTGGGGAGGGATGGAGGTCCGTACTAGCATCTCCTTTGTTATGCCTTCCTTTTCTTGCTCTGTTGGCTGTTGGGATTTCTGGGTCGGGTTTTCCGACCGTTCATGGATTACGAGGTAGTCAGCTGAATGAAACGTGGTGTTAATGCTGGATGGATTCGCTGCCTAGCGGACGTGTCTCATACGAGCTGAATTGTCGTCATCCTTGGGTTAGTATGCTCGGAGATTGTTGTTGCCTTGCCCAACTGCAATTCCACTATGGCTTTGTTGCGTGTACTGAAGCATGTGCTTGACCGCAGTTGCCCACATTTATCATGTGTTCACAGCTCAGGTACAAAGCAAAAGATTCGCGGGTTACCTCAGTTGTAGAGGCTTTACGCGAAAATTCACTTATCAAATTGCCTATTGTAAATCGGGACCCCTGCCAACGACAACCAGGTGGGGCCACACCGCCATCTGGGCCACGCTAAAACAAGCCTCGCCAGGTGGGGCACTACCTACTCATGCCGCGATCACAATAAGATTTTAGGTGCTCACGAGAAAACTCCATGCTGTTCCAAGAGTGACACACTTCTGTGCACCAGTTAAGGCCTCCATGCAATTTTTGGAGGCCTAAAATCGGCATCATGAGCTTCCGACCAACCCTGCGCAACGCCATCGATCGCGAAGTTTACAGCGCTGTCTTGAAGCTGGAAGGTGAAAAGGAGGCTGAAAACGGCCTCCAAAAAACACGACTGACGCTTGGTCTGGTTTACGACTGCATCAAACGGTCAAATTCGAGTCTTGCACGGCAGAAAAAAAAGCCTCTAGAAGACGCAATTGAGAGGGTCCTGGCCGTCCGGAAGGTCGAGACTGTTCAAGATGAGGAGCAAGATTCTGATGAGGTCCTGGAAGAGCGCCTAGCAAGAGAAGAAAAGAGGCCTAATGGAGACCAAAATTTGCTTAACCGGCAGATTGCGAAGGCTTGGGGATTCCGGAATAAAGGGATTAACAACCCTCCAAAGTCGTCAGAAGACATATCCATGGACGGTATCAGGCCTTTCAACGAACCCGAAACTCCTCTCAACGGCGGTCAAATACCGATATCAGACCGACATCCAAACGGGGAACCCCGTCCAAAAAAGAGAAAAGGTGATCGGCCTTCCAAAACAGAGGTTGACCGTACCCCTTTAACGCGTATCTCGATCCGAGATGTGGCCGGTGTAGATGACGCCCTACACCGGTTAATGAGCGAGGTCTGGTTCCCTCTGAATGCTGGCGAGGCTTGTGAGAAGATGGGATTCCGCTTCGACAACTGCGTCCTCCTCCATGGGCCGTCGGGTTGTGGCAAGACAACAGTTGCGCACGCCGTAGCAGGGAGCATCGGGGTAGCCTTCATTCCGGTTTCGGCTCCTACTATCGTCGGTGGAACATCTGGAGAATCAGAAAAGAACATCCGGGAGTTCTTTGACGAAGCTATTCGGTTGGCGCCCTGCCTTCTCTTCATCGACGAGATTGACGCCATTGCAGGGAAAAGGGACAGCGCCAACAAGGGTATGGAGAGCCGTATTGTGTCCGAAATCATGAGCGGCATGGATAGAATTGGGCAAAAGACAGTCCTTGGCAAGAATGTGGTGGTTCTCGCTGCCACGAACCGGCCTGAAAGCCTCGACCAGTCGATCCGCAGGCGCTTCGCTTCCGAGATCGAGCTTGGTATGCCCAACGAGCTCGCCAGGGAGCAAATACTACGGTCATTCATCCGAGACCTGAACGTTGCTGACGATATCAACTTCAAGGAGCTCGCTAGGCTCACTCCTGGTTATGTGGGCAGTGACCTCAGGAACGTGGTTAAGGAAGCTGTATCGGAGAGCTTCAAGAACAGCCTACAATCTCTTCTCGACAAAGCCAAGGCACTGAACAATAATACCCTAGAAGACATCTCGGACGCGCAGCGCAATTGGCTGCTACTGGAGAACCACAGAAATGCATCGTGGGGCGAGAGCCGTATCACCTTTGAAGGCTTCAAAAGAGCCATCTCCCGAGTTCAACCAGCCTCTAAACGCGAGGGGTTCAGCACCATCCCCGACACAACCTGGGCCAACGTGGGGGCATTAGGGGGCGTGCGAAAGAAGCTTGAAATGTCCATCATCGGCCCCATCAAGCAACCCGAGCTTTTTGCCAGCGTCGGCATCAAACCCGCCGCCGGCATCCTACTCTGGGGACCCCCTGGCTGCGGCAAAACCCTTGTCGCCAAAGCAGTAGCCAACGAGTCCAAGGCCAACTTCATTTCCATCAAAGGCCCTGAGCTCCTCAACAAGTACGTCGGCGAGTCAGAACGCGCCGTTCGCTCTCTCTTCGCCCGCGCCAAGTCCTCAGCCCCCTGTATCCTCTTCTTTGACGAAATGGATGCGCTGGCGCCCCGGCGTGAGGAATCCCACTCCGACGCCAGCGGCCGCGTTGTTAACGCTCTCCTCACCGAACTCGACGGCGTGGGCGACCGCACCGGTATCTACGTCATCGGCGCAACCAACCGGCCCGACGTCATCGACGAGGCCATCCGCCGTCCGGGCCGCCTTGGAACCAGCATCTACGTGGGTCTACCGTCAGGTCCCGATAGGGTTGAGATTCTAAAGACGCTGTATCGGAATACCATGGTCAAGGGCGCCCACAAGGGCCCCATGTCGCCGGAACTTGAGCGGGAGCTGGAAACGGTGGCGCTGGATCGTCGGTGTGCTGGATTCTCGGGAGCAGATCTGGGTAGTTTGATGCAGGCGGCGGCTCAGGCTTGTGTGGAACGGGTTATGGTTCATTGCCTTGGCGAAGGTGCGGTGGCGCCAGTGGGTGTGAAAGCCGAGATGGTCATGAATGAACAGGACTGGGAGGCTGCGCTGACAGAAGTCAAGCCAAGTGTCAAAGATCCTCACATGTACGTACTTTAACCAGGGCAAGACAGCGAGACCGACCTGCACTGCATTATAACCTAAATCTTTAAGCCCTAGGTAGCAATGTGAAAGCTTCGTTGCATTGGTTCTAGAAGGATAGAGATATGCATTCCTCGAGTCTCCAAGGGTTGCTTATTCAAAAAGCATAGAACTAGACAACACACAACGAAACATCATTTTATTCTTCGTGACCAAGAGGAGAGAGATTATTGTACCAGTCCGCCGAGTACGTGGTCTAAGGGGTTTCTTCTATGATACAGAATGTGTGCCAAGCCACCAGCCGTCTAATGCAGAAGAAAATAGAGAGGACCTTCCGTCTCCGTCTTCTCTTTTTCCATAGTAATACAACACAGCAACGCCCCCTACTCCATGCCTGCCCCCGGTGTGACCCTCCAACGCTCGTAGTTACAATGCCACTGTTTTACGCGGTGGCCTCCTTGAGGTAGCTAGAGCAGTTCATGTCAGTATACATACTCCCGAAAGAAGGAGGGTAAAAACAGACGTAATCAGATCATTCCTATCCTTGTCCTTCTTGAGACCGCCAAAGGCCATCTTAGTGCCGGGGATGAACTTCTTGGGGTTCTCGAGATAGTCAAATAGCGTGCCCTCATCCCAGGTGATGCCCTTTTGCTTGTTGGCGTCCGTATAGGCATAGCCGTCGACGGCACCCGTCTTGCGGCCAAACAGGCCGTGTAGCGCAGGGCCGATCTTGTTGCCGCCGTCCTTCTCGAGAGTGTGGCACTGGGCGCACCGAGTCTTGAACAGGTTGGCACCCTTCTTGGAGTCTCCTACAGGGAAACAGTTAGCAAGGCAAGGTTTGCAAGGGTGGCGTTGAGATGTGGGGTTGGTGCGTTAAAGGTCGCCGCCGTCTTCGTTGTCGTGAGAGTTGGGCGGATGGAGTGTGACTTGATACGACTCTATAAGAGTCCAAAGCGCAATTGGCTTTCTGGCGCCAGCCGGGGAGAGCTAGGAAAATGCCGCAGGGCAAGCCATCAGATGCGGTGTTTTGCGACCCCAGGAGAGCAGAACGAAACGACTCTTAGCCGCTGCCCAGCACCTAAAACGCAAAACAAACGACGCCAACAGGTAAATCGATGCGCCCTAGTGCAGCTAGACCATGTATAGGTAGCCAATGGCTCGACGATGTGGTTTGAGTGACGAAAAACGACGACGGTTCCTTGCGCCACCAAGAGGGAAAGTTGTCGCGAACGAATCGAGGGGTGAGATTAGCAGAGCTACGTACCGGCCTTGAACGGCATCTTGACGGATTGATGACGGGGATATTAGGATGTGGTGTTTTAAAGGTTATGGTATTTTCTAACGCGTGTTGTCAGGAGTTGGAAGTCCGAAAAAAAGTTGGATAGGCGTAGAAGTATGAAAAAAAAAGGATGGCCCCCCAAGCCGAAAGCAGGGGCGGCAAGGCCAGGGCGCCCCAGACCGAAGAGCCGGAATTATTATTTTTTTTCTTGCAGGGAATGTCGCTCATCAATGACCTCCGCCAAGCCAGAATCAATCGGACGGTGCCACACATGGGGCTGGAAATGATCGGGCTAGAACCAATAAGAGGGTGATGAATGGTCAGTGATGACGGGCAGACGCGGGCAAAGTCGGAAATGGCCGGATTGTTTAGGTAATGGCCCCTAGGCGTTTTCTCAGGCACCAGCCACGTTTCGGCCACTGGGCTTGCCGGAATGCCATTCGCAATAATCCGAGAGCGCCGCAACGGCCTCGACCAACCAACGCCGACGATTCCCCGAGTCGGGACTGACTACACCCTCCATCGCACATACCATGGCGACGACGACATCGATTCCGCGGTTCCTCCTCCCGCAATCGGGCTCTCTTTGGCGTGGCCTTGGTCGAACCGCAAAGCCCTCCAGGACAGGCTCAAGCACAGGTCGATTTTCCCTTCGGTTTGCATCGTCAACCCCGAAGGCAGAAAAGCCTGCTCAGAGGGTACTTGAAAAGCCGGAGCGCTTTAATCCGCCGTCGCACGGAGCACGGCTTCCACGTCGCAATGGGATGTCACGACACTATGGCGGTGACCTGACCAAGGAGGAGGTGCTTGCGCAGGTCAAGCAGGAATACCCGGGGTTGATGGCGCCTGGTGGGACGCTGGCATACCGTATTATCTACAGCAAATGGATTCACTTGACCATCACCATGGTATGTTTTCACCCTTTTGTTCTCCTAATTGATTACCCCCTCATCGAATAACCCTATACTTATATGTGTCCCCCATAGGGTACTCTCACCAGCCTCACCATCTGGACATGGAGAAACAGCCTTGAGCGCAACTCTCCCTACGCTGACATGCTCCCCTCGAGCAGCGATTTTCTCTGGCACCCGTTCTCGTCGCTCCGCATGCTCGTTGAAGTGATCCGGCTCGATGAGCTGTACACATCGGCCCAGGTTGCAGAGAAGCGGGCACGCCACGTCGACGACGTCGCCAAGCGGGCTCAGTACAGGAAAGCCCATGGGCTGCCGGAGGAGCAAGGTTTTGCGAGCATGCTCGGATTGGGTAAGGCGAAGCACGAGGCGTTAGAGGCGGCGGTGACAGAGACGGCTCCCTCGACAGAAGCAGCAGCGGTAGTGGTGGCAGAAGAAACTCTGGAGCAGCCGAGAAAGAAATTCTTGGGTATCTTCTAATCAATGTACAATATGCTATGTATGAATGTTGGGCTTAACCCCCGAGTTATTCACGGCAAGCAAATCCGCCGGCTCTCCACTGGGAAAGCTGTCATGGCCTATTGGTATCTCATATTTCCTGACGTCAAGCCAGCTACCCCAACTCCACGGCATCAAGTGCGTCTAACACCTCATCCGCAACGCCTCCCTTCTCCAGCGCTTTCTGTACCAACGCAGCCATGACCTGCGGCTTTGCACCTCCCCTTGGAGGTTTCCAGACACCCTCAACGGCCTCTGCCTCAGTGGTTCTCGCTTCAGGCTGCTTTTGGGCAGCACCCGTTCCATACGCCGTGTTCACCACATTCGGCACCCCTGGTGGCGTCAGTCTCGACGGTGGATCAATAGTCCGCACCGACAGCAAACGCAGTTTCCTGTCTGTTCCCTTTCCTTTGTCACCTGGTGCCTCTCCCACCGACACCGCCACCGCCACATCCGCCACTGCAAGCTCCTCCTTGGCTGGGTCGAAGAGAATATTCTGGCCCACCGCCATGACGAGCAGCGTGACGGGCGGGCGCGCACCACCTTCCTCACGCGGAAACAAGGATGTCGCAGACGCCCAATCATCGTCAAAATACGGATCTTCATCTCCCTCCGATTTGAGGTGCGGCAACCTTGTTGCCAACAGTGCGAGGTGCGTCGTCAACGACAGTAGCGGAAGTGGGTAACTCAACGGGGGAGAGATGAGGAGGACCTATATCCCGTTAGCCAATCCAAGCCAACAATTTCCAAAGAAGAGAAGGGGAACGGAAACACAAACATCTAAAAACATCTTCCAATGAAAACGTCTATTAATCCTCAGCCGCCTCACCAAGTCTCCATCCGCACACAAAGCCTCGCTCAACATTGCTGCCAGAAACGCCGTACCCGCATCATCGTCACGGATTCCCGGGATTTCAACCGTTAGTTCAACCCATTCTGTTCTCCCACTTCCCTCTTCTCTCTCGATTTCTTCGGTCTCCGTGGTGGTGGTGAACTTCGTCCTCTCCACCTCCGCCTTCACACCCACCATTGCCTCTGTGCCATCTGCGAAGCAGATCCTCGCACTCCCGTTGGTGCCGGGAAGGATTCCCGTCTCGGCGACGAGGGGGCGGAACTGTGTCGGAGAGCGGCCGTCGGGGCGGATGGGCGGGGTGAGGGAGAGAGAGGCGTGTAGGTAGGCGAGCTCGGCAGGGGAGAGAAGGGCGTGTTGTGTTGACGCCATTTTTTCTATCCTCTCTCTCTCTCTCTTACTTTCGTTGGTTTTGGTATTGTTGTTGTTGGATGGGGTATTTTATCCTGTTTGAACGACCCCAAATTTCCGTCGCCAGTTGATCATGGAGGGGCGGCAGCATTGGCGATTTAAGGTTGGGAAAAGTTTAGCGAGGCACCTCAACGGAATGTGGGGTGAGGCGAGGCTAAGAGCCTTACCAACAGAGGAGGGTAAAGACCCGAGCTGATAACCAGTGGGGTCCGGATCGGTTAGCGACACACCAGGGGTAGCGTATTCTGGGTATTGTTGACACCCCCTTCTCGATTTCCTTTACACCAGGCATTCCTAACGCAAGATTTCGGATTTCCGGGACCTGGATGCAGACAGCGATTATCCCTCTATATTTTTGTTGCGCTACTCAATGAAGCTCTCTCATAAGTCGCTGTCATCTTGGTCATTCTATGCCCCGTCATCTCGGTCCTCGTTCCAGGAGAATTAAATCAACCCGCTCAACAAAGTCCATATACGCCCTCCAAACCCCTCCGCCGACCGAGATTCTCAGTTCTATAGGATCCTCGAGCAAGTGGTGCTCGCCCAGGGGCCCGGACTCCTAAATCCATACTCCGTTTCCTTGTGTGCCATGACCATCCCAGTAGCAATGCCTGTTGCATCCCTCCATCACACACCATTGGCTGTCGTGACCAAGTCTGCGGGGGCTTCCCAGCCATGTTGTCTCACGGCGCGAAGATATGCTTCGATAGCTTCGCCCACGCCGTAATCCCCATACCCTCTGCTCGAACCACGAGGAGGAGGCTGCAATTTCGCCGGAGTGGGATCCTGGCTGCACAGGGCCATGCGCACTTGAAGGAGCACGCTTTCCATGCTATTGGCCGCACTCCAGCCTGAATTAGTGAGCAGCTCCATGCACATCGCCCCACCGGCAGTAACGTGACCACCTCCTCCGCTTGCAAACGGAAGAAATCGAGGTCTAACTACCCTCACAAACGGGGGCGTCATGGGGTAGTCTTTCCCAAATCGTATCTCAAGGACGATAGACGTAACGCCCGCGGCTTTCATATCCCGCGCTAGCGGGAGTGAGGGGTCAAAACTATGAAGCTGGACAATCCACTGGAACAAGTTGTCAATAGTACCAAAGTCCATGTGCCAACCCAGTTCATGTAGGGGTGTCTTGGTTTGGGTTTCTTCCAAGTTCTTGATCTCGCGGGCTAGTGCTCTAGCCGCATACGCATTCGCAAACGATGGTGGTTGCAGGCGCGGGATACCGGATAGATCGAGACTTCCTGGCTCAAAGTCTGTCAAGCTTTTGTCTGCATCCGGTGTGAGGGGCCGGGGGTTAATCCTATCATATCACATCAGTTCACCCTTCATCGACGTTACAGTGATCAACATACAAGTTCTTGGCGGCACTGAGGGTGAGGCTAGAAGACCTAGAGTTGCTCCTCTTGCGCTGTGGTCCGTCGACCTCATCCACCTCGTTGTCAGAGTAGAGGAATTTGGCGTCCTCATGGTCGTCGTCATCGTCACCGAAGTCGCTCTCCAATCTTGAAATCGCCCGTTTCATTGAAGCCGTAGGCTGCGTTCCCCAGTCCCCAACATTTCGGATCGGAATTGCTGATAGGGGGATTTCGAGAGCGCTGCCATTAGGGCCGACAATCCTATTTTTGGATGGCTGATTGTGAAATAACGAGTGGCCGCTGGTGGCCAAGGTCATCACAGACTGCGCGGAAGCCTGCGCGGTATTCAACTTTGCGACATCTGACTGGACGAATAAGTAGCGGCACTGATGCCAATCTGGTTGGGCTACCACAAGATGAGGCGTCTGTGACACGAATTCTTCGGGTGCATTGATGATTTCGTTCAGGCTCTTGAAAGTCTGTCAGCAACACGGCCACGGCCAACAAATGCAAGTTGTGACTTACTATGCAAGCCCCAAAGGCGAGGACTGAGTGCGGCCATTTACTCCCAGAACTCGATGTATAGCCAATACTAGTCCTGTAGTCATGGCTGAAGTAGACACCATTGCCAAAAGCGCGGCCGCACCTGACATCTTCAAAGTCAAGCCCGGTGCGGACAATGCTATGCCAGTTGTACAAAGCGCTCCCATGCCACGCGAAAATGGTCGGGTTTGCCTTGATGTTTTTCCGATTGGCCACATCCTGGAGAGCTCGGTTAAACCGAATCTCCTTGTCTGGTGAACCCTGAGCGAATCGAAACTGGACCCATCCGTCCATGCCTTTGATGCGTTCGTGCTCACGATCTCTGCCTCGTCCAACTCTGCAAGTACCAGCGGTATTTTGCGCTAGGGCAGAGGCTGGGGCGAGTGACCCGTTTGTCGGCGCGATAGCTCCAGTCAGTCCTGTGTTTTGGGGGCGGCATCGATCAATCTGATAGATGCAAGACCGATTGGAAGAGACGATCCATTGGAGAAGAGCGGCAGCCGCAGGAGAAACGCCCGGGATGTCGCGCACCGTTCTATCTGGGTGAGCTTTGAGGAAGTCCTCCATATGAAGAACAGAAGGCAGAGTGTCTAGAACGTGACGCATCGCGCTACCTTTATCTTGTTCAGCCAGAGAATCGAAATCGGTTTCATAGAAAAACACTTCTACCTCAGCCCCGGCAGTGCTTGGAGACAAAGACTGGGGTACGGCTGGACTGGAATTGGAGTGCAGATCAATGTGCTGCACGAACTGCCCTACACCCCAGCCTTCTCCCGATTCCGCTTTCTTGTCGATGACCAGGGTCGTATTTATACTAGTCGTGATAATAGTTTTGACAACACCGTGTGTCACCACGGTCTGCCCCGGGATACGATATGCAACCCATTTGCCTTCGCACTTGGCCATATGTTGTATCTGGCCCGGGGCAAACAACAGCTCGTCGGTTGTTGGTATAATGCGCGCGCTCAGCACTTGGGGTGAATTTGGCGGCAGGTAAAAGTTAGGGACCTGGAGGCGAAGGCCTACTGGCAACGAGCGAATTGGCAGCTGAGGCTCTGATGATGCTCCCGGGTACACGTAGCGGAAGACAGCGCACGGCTGAACTGCGTGATAGCAGAGACTTACAAGAAGATCGACAACATAAGGCCCTGTGAGGATCTCGTGCTCGACGCTCGGGCCGAAGCCCATGGCCATGTACTGAAACAGACAGAGTGGTTCTTCACAGACGTAGGGCCGCAAAGCCTCAAATTCCTTGTCGAGCCTTCGGTGGCACCTGAGACAAAACTCGGTACATCTCATAAAGTACCGAACAGCAAATTGCATCGCAATCAAGGGAAAGCTGCGGCAGTCGTGGGCGTGGGATTCAGTCAAGTGGTCGTAGGCGAGAATGGAGTCGCTTTCTTGATTAGGTTCCGGATCGAGGTCCATAACATCGTCCGGCAGGGCGTCCGCATCATGCCCGCCAGCACCCAAGGCCGCCTGGGCAAGTACAATGTTGTTTGCCTGCTCCCATGAACAGCTTCTGGAGCTGCGAATTCTGAGAAGTGGGACAAAACTCTCGTTTAGATACTGGTCGAGGGAGTTTGAAATAAAGAGTTTTTGGAACCGAACCACGCTGTTATCTTCGGTATCGAGGTGTTCAGCATCGTCAATCGTTTTGTCTTGGTCTGTCTTCCTCTTAGCCCCGGTGAACACAGCATGAGCTTGAGCTGGTGAAGGTTTGTATTTTTTGCACTTCCCAACCCGAAATCTGATGTCGGGCCTGTGGGTTCGCTCCAAGATGCGCTCCAGCGGCAAGTACACATGATCGAACCGAATTAGCAGGACGAGGTAGTCGTCTCCATCAACATCCCAAGCCTCCATGGCCGCGTCGGGTATGGAGAGCTTATCGATGCGGATCGAGATCGATACGATTCCCTGGACAGCATCATTTCCCTGGCAGTCAATGAACCCGACTTTGTACCCTGCTTCCCTGACTTGGCGTAGGTCTCGTCTCATGCGCTGTCTGATGAGTGCTTTGTCGCCAATCACGGCAGAGCCCTGGGATTGACGTAGCTTCTCAGTCGGTAATCCGAAAACATCGTTATTATCGTCAAATTGGAAAAAGTCGTCTTCCTCCACGTCGAACTCAACATCGGCAAACTCCTCGCCAGCCGAGTCATTCTCGTCCTCGCTGCCTTGCCCCGGGTTTGTGCTGCTGTCCGCCTTGGCAAACGACCTAGCAAGAGACTCGGACAGCTCCAGGGCCATCTCATAGACACTCATTCCCACGAGATAGTCTTGGGCCAACGTGATGGCATCGGAGATTGGCTGCGGAATGTCACAGTCGTTGGTGAAGACGACAAAGCTGTTGTCATCGGGATAGCCGCTGGCATCTACGCAGACGGCATGGATCCTGATGTCTTGCGGCAGAGTTCTGTGGTTGAAAGTAATGATAACTTCGTTATCAGGCTGACTTTTTGACGGGGAAATCGATGTGATACCCGCGAGGTTGCCAGCCGCGGCTTTCTGTGAAGCGGCCTGGAGATCCGCCTTGAATTTTGTTACGCCCATGATGCCAGGATGCTACAGAATGCAGCCGCCAGGCTATAGAGCAGATTGAAGGTGAAAGGAGGATGAATTGTTGAGAGTTTGGGAGATGCGAGCGGCCAACGCGTGGGGCAAAGGTAAGAAGGTTGCGGAGGAGGCTTGCAATGGGTGCGTGTTAGAGCTCTGGGTAAGCCGTGTGACAATTTGGTGGCCCGAATGTTCCAGGCTGGGATCAGCGCTTTCTTCCGCTCTGGTCGCTGCACTGCGAACTGTTTCGCGTGATTTCGCTGTGTACCTGAGGGGTCTGTGTTCGCTGAAGTCTCTTTCCAGATCAGGACCCAAGGCTGAGTAGTATGGGCGAGCCTTTGGCTCGAGCTGGCGACAGACGCCCTGGTTTCGCCAAATCAGCAGGTCAACGACTCGAACTCCAGCCGGGGAGGTTGGGGGTAATAGTAAGGCGGCTGAGAAGCCTCAATTGCTAGGTAAGTGCAGCACCTATGTAGGCAGAGAAGTACTGTTCAAGGCAGCAGCGGGGCAGGGAATTTGGTCTGCGCTACTAGGTACCCATAGTCGCCTTGCAACTCCGGATGAAAGTCGCAGTTCTCCAACGGTCTCAATGAAGTGCGGAGGTAGGTTGCTAGAATGTTAAGTCGGACACCAGAAACGTCAGTTTCCGTGTTGCCCTTCAGTGACGTGGACCAAGTTGAATTCACGTTCTGGTGCTGGGAGCTCGGTGCCGGCACCGTGAATGCGCACACAGAGCCCCGCAGCGCCATCCTACGCATTCCAGAGCCTGGCCGGAAAGGTGCATCTCACAAGAATATACACAGGCAATTACGTTCTGGGAAATTCTGGTCAGCTCATTTTGGATCGCCGATCTCACACCACAATGCCTTCCATGGCTGTAGCGACAATCGAAGAAGTCCGATCAGGGTCATGGTCGGAAGGGGGAAGGGCATCTCATCCTCCATGTTGAATGGAGCCTCGACTTGGATGTCGTCCCGTTAAGGAAGCGCCCCGTAAGTATCAATACCCCTAGGGCCTAGATAGGCAAGCCAGATTGGGCACCAGAATGAATGGACAGACAGTCACGGCTCGCTTAGGTAATTAGGAGCCCCACGACTCCTAGCAGCCCGCTTCCTCTACACAACCAGAACAGACGGGATGACGCTGGGAGCTCATGTTTTGAACAGCAAGCATGGCCTGGGACTCTAAATCCGCGCGCAGACGACAGAATAGCACGGCATCGCGCATCTCTCTCCGTCAGCAGCCCAAATTAGATGTGCAGCCAAGATCTGCCCACGTTGCTGACCCTTTTTTGCGTGACTTTTTGAGTCCGTCCTTCGAGCCCGCCGCCTATCTCAATTCCATTTTGCCACCACTCCAAGGGTCGTTGGGAACATCGTCGTCAGCCACGACAAAACCCAACTTAGCCCCTGTGTCCCTTGCCAATCTCTCAATCCAAGCCCAATCGGCTATCTCACAGCTCAACGCACACACGACGAGACTCAGCAACACGCTGACCCAACTCACGGATGATATTCTCAGAAGCGGTGGTCGTTTGGCTTACGAGGTGGAGCTCTTGCGCGGAGAGACGCTGGGTCTCTCAGAGGCGCTTACCGAAGGCTTACATGACGACATAGCAAAGTTCGTTCCAGGCGGCCTTCAGGAGAGCTCGGCCGATGCTCACGCAACATCGACACACCAGAGACGCCTCTCGGTCGCGGTCACCCCGGCTCTGTCCGTAACTGCAGACGACACAGTGTCGACTTCCGAAACCAAGACAGGCGTCGCACCAGACGAACCGTCCTACATCTCACAGTTGCGCACCCTCACTCGGGTACGCTCCCGTCTGGACTTAGTTATCAAAACATTCGGGGATGCAATGGAGTTTGTATTCCCCCCATCTGAGGTCTCAGTGAGCTCCTCCTTTCTGTCTGTTTCTGCGCCCGATGCTGGCGGCGAAAGCCACAGTACCGAGGAGAAGGGTCAGCAGGTGCTGCAATCACTGCGAGACGAGATCTCGGCTCTGCTCACGGGTCCAGACCCCATCAAGGGCATTGAAGACGCCGCTCATCGCATCGAGGCGCTCAAGGACCTCAGCGTGGTCTGGAAGGGGACTGCCGAGGAGAAGGGCCGTGCAAAGTTCATTGAGAGCCTCGCCCGCATGGTGGAAGACAGACACCGAGAGTTGCTGCGGGAGGTGGAGCAATCATCCCGGAAAGACAGCGGAAAGCCCGATGGAGAAGTCGGGCTTCAGAGAGCCGGTGGAGAGGCCGATACTGTTCAGGCCGAGAACAAAGGCTACGGAGGCTACGGCCTGATCAGTCAACTTCAAAAGCTGAGAGGCGGTATGTAGGATACTGGAGAGGGAATGCTAGCCGCAGCACAATTTGAACTTCCGCTTGCTGCATTCACAGTGTGACATTTGACCGAAACCAAGTCCCTCAAGTCCCAGAACCCCCCTTTTTAACCTGTCAACCTCTCCAAGTAACACGAAATTTGCTTGACGAACGGCATTCAGCGCGGGAAATTTGTGTCCAACTGCGCAGGATATCCCAGTTACTCTTTTACAGAGACCCGAAAGCGATAATTTCGCCGGCCACGCGTCCCCATATGCCATTCGGCTCTATCGGCTTTGCTGCCCTTCAAATACCAACGCTGGTGTCGCGAGCAGCATGAGACGGCTTCTGACATTCCTCCCGGCGTTATATCAAGCCTGAAACCAAGCACCCACACTCCATCAAAGCATGGCATACGGTGGATTGTACAACACAATCGGGTTCCCAGCCCCAAGGACATAGCGGTTAGTCTTAGCTCTTGGTCTGCTCAGTCAAGCCTTCACAATTTTGATGCTCTTACTCCCTGTGCGTAACGCGATGCGCCAGGTTGACCGTAGCGCTGACGGAGCTTGATACAGCAAAAACTCTCAGTTCCCAACCTCGGCGCGCTTCTTGGGTGGCGCGATATCATGGTTCACCTTGCTCGAAATAGCGAGGAGCGGGTAGTTGACTTCAGCGATGAAGCTATTCCAAGATATAAGACTTGGCCACGCCCTCGTTTTCATACTTTCACTGATGGGCGCATCAAAGACGCAGAGCTGTGCCGGGCCCTCCTCTCGGCGGTCATCCAAGGCTTCCCACCGCCCGTGTTGGTGGGCTACAGGGAGAAAGATACAATCCCCATCGACCTGCCCGCTCTCTGGAGGGCTGTCTCGAACACACTATCCTCCTACAAAAGTCACATCGGTGGTGACGATGTGGTTCTTTGGCTCGGGAAGCGATCATGGGTTCAGCTGCCAGCGGATGTCCTAATCAGGAGGTATCTCCAACAAATCGAAGCCAGCACCGAAGTGCTCGCCAGATCATACGGCGATGCTGGTGTTCAGCCTCGCCTTTTCTTCCCGGCCAGCAAAATGTTTGATCGCACATCCCGAAATGATACTCATGCACATCCGCCCCTGCAATCAACGCTTCTACGAGACACGCATAACTTTATACCCGACGAAAGCCTCGTGGGGACCAAGTATGTCCGTTCGCGGTCCATTATATCGGATGTCTTTATGGGCGAAGCCCAGGACATCGCCTCCTTTTTGTCCGCAGGCGTAGAACTGGTGCCTCCCCATATAGCTGAGGACATCGCCGATACAATCACCACAACACACCTGTTCCTCAACCAGGAACTCCAGCGACAGCAACGCTTAGCCTACAGTAAGCCGCCCTTCCTCTCCCGATTATTTCACCTCCTTTCGGGACCGACCAAAGCCCACGCTCAGATGAACCACACCGACCTCGGCCTCACCCCCGACCACGAATTCCGCCTCTTCCAACCTATTAACCCCACCACAACCGACGACATACAATCCTTCACCATTGATCGCTCCATTCTCGCCGACTCACCCTCCAAAACACACAAACATCTCTACAAGAACCCACTCGGTCTCCCACCCGAACTACCAGGCAACCTCTCCCCCCTCGCCCACCTCTCTGCCAACGACAACATCCTCTTGGCCGAAGACCTCCAACACCTTCAAGACGAGGTGAAATGGTCCACCGTCCGCTTTGCCACCAACATGGCCGTTCCACGAGGGAGTATCCCCGCGGTATTAACCCTACGAGGAACAACAGATGAGTTCGCCGGAGCTTGGTGGAATGAGAGGGGGGGTAGAGGGGGGTTATGGACGGATTTGGGTGTCTGGATGCCGTGGGAGAGAGTTTGTGGGCCGGAATTTAATACTACACTTTTCGGGGAAGACTCGGGCGCAGCCGGAGGTGAAATTGAGGTTGATGCAATAGGTGAGGATGAAGACGGGAAAACATTAGGGAAAGAGGATGAGTAAAGGTGGGAAAAGAAAATATAGTGAGACCACTGGGGCCTAACGGAAAATAGTAACGACTGGAATGGCAGTCCTGGAAAGAATAGTGGGAGGGAGGAGATAAAAACCAAAGGGGATCACTCTCAAGCGTTCAACTGGCACAGGACGGCCAGGTGGAAATGGGACGGCAGAAAAGAGAGCAACCTCAAAGTAATGTATCCCTTACCCAAAACACCCGCATAGGTTGGAGTCGGGAATATACATGTTCAAGAACTAAATAGATTCCTAAACCCCAAGGAGTGTATGTAATCGGAAACCTTTTCGTGACCTTCCAATGAGGGGCAATGTGTCCCATGATGCGCAATAAGTCTGCTATTCTTTCCTCACAAATCCTTCCCGCCCCACCGCCCAAGGGCCTTCGAGGGGGAGCACTCGTGGGCTCACCATCCTCCGCGCGGCTTGGCTGCGTTGCTCTTGATCCATCTCTCCCGAGTACTACTCCCAGTCTCATGTGTCGGGAGCCGGCTCGGGCTCTCCTCCTCCGTTTACCGCGCCGGCCGCAGGCGTGTAGCCATGCAGAGCAGCCAGCCGCTCCTCCTCCCTCCTGGATTGAAGAGCCTCTGTCTCCTGGCGGAGCTTCCCCAGATTGAACGTATCGTCGTCATCGTCCGAGTCGCTCTCATCCTCTTCCATTCTCCAGTTGCCGCTCTCAAACAAGGCACGACCTGTTGCTTCCTTTGCCCGCCTGGCTTGCTCTTCGGCTGCCTTCTTATCTAGACGCTCCTTCTTCCACTTGGCGAACGTCTCCTCTGTTACTGGTGTCAATTTTCCACCGAGCTTGTGCCGCTCCGATTCTAGGAATTCCTCGAGAGTAAGAGTCTTGAGTGGCGATTTGTCCATGAGGGCCTTCTCCGCCGCCCTCTGCTCCTTGGTCTTGAGCACGAACCTAGTGTGGTGATTAGCGGATTGTGGCATCATGGCGGACAGCGCCAAGACTTACCCTGGCGGGAGGGCATGCTTATACATGCACTTGTCGCCGCCATTGGGACAGATCCAAAACCACCCGTATTTTCCATCCTCGATAGCCTCGATGAAGTACTTGCAGACCTTGTCGGTGGTAGTGCGCTGGTTCCCCTTCTTGGACAGGACAACGGACCGCAGCTTGTCCTCGTCCCAGTCGGCCGACGTCTCTTGTTTCTTCTTCTCTTCCTCCTCCCGCGTGTCCTGATAGAGATTCTTCTTCTCCACCTTGCGCTCCATCTCAAGGTCGTGAGAAAACTTGCACTTCTTGCCCTTTTCGCAGTTGCCCTTCTTGAAGAAGATACACACGACCGTCTTCGGGTCGACGCCGAAGGGCACTTTTTGAACCTGGGCCGGTTTGTTGAGCAGCATCTCGGCTTCTCGCTTTGCATCCTCAGCGGCCTTCTTCTCGCGCTCGCGCTGTGCCTTTTCCGCTTCTTTTCGCTTCGCCTCGGCGCTGCCGCCTGCCTTCACGGACGAGGCGAGGCGGGCTATCTCCTTCTGAGCGACCGAGCCCTTCTTGTTCTTCATCCCGAAGGTCTTGTCCTCGACAATTTTGGTGGCGGACGGCTTCTTGCCGCCCTTGTCGGCCTTTTTCGGAGGCATGATGGGCGGAGGTGTGTGGTTGGATTAGACTTGAGAGACGGTGAGCTGAATATCCAAATATTCGTCGATTGGATCGTCGATGCCGAGGCGGGGAATCTCGACTCGTCAATCTGGAGTTGTGGAAGCCCGCTGGGCGTCTTGAACAGTGCTAACAGTGGGGCTTTTGGGTTTTAGTGTAGCTAGCGTACCCCCACTCAGCCCTGACGTCGGGAGGCCGTCGCCTGCAAGGGGTGCCCGGCACGTGATTCTTATCCGCGCCAGCGATACAGCCAGTATTCAGCGAAGCTCCCGTGTGCTCGTGGAAAGCTGGCCAGATCCCGTCCTCATCGAACCGCAACATCCATGCTCCAAGCCACGACAGGCAATTCCAGAGCAACCGCGCATCCCGTGGAAGGTAATCCAGACACATAGAATCGAATGGCAAGCTGTTCTGACAAGGTTGTTGTTCTAGCCCGTCGGTATCCAATCCTCGGCCACATCCATTTCATCGCCTGCGCTTTCCCCAGTAACTATTCAAGATGATATCGGACGACGACTTGTACCGCATAGCCATCTTCCTCGGTTCCGCAGCCATGGTGCTTATCGTTCTCTACCACTTCTTTGAGGTCAATGCCGACGAGAGCCAACGGCAAGTCATCAAAGAGAAGGGGAACAAGATTGCATCCCAGGCTCCAGCTGCAACAACAACAAAGACACGGTAGAAATGCGGAGGCGGCGTGTACGATTAGGGAGACGCGCTGGACGCTGTGGGCAGTGCAATGACTTTGAAACGGCATGCATCACATCAGACCTGCCCACTCATGGAGGGGCCAATGGGGGTGGGCTGGGAAGTCGTTGGGGGTGCTTTGGGGTTGCGGGTTCGGGGCAGGTTTAAAGGAACTGCAAGATACCAAGCAGGGGAAAGGCGATCTTGCTTTGGGCTTAAAGAACCGTAACCCCATGACACGGCGACCAGGCCAAATGAAAGTTTCTTGTTAAAATACCGCAAACAGACAGCAGGGGAATATAGAGAGTAAACGATTGATAGATCTCACCTAAAATCTACAGGTGCGCTACAAGTTTACTCGGGCGCGAGAGGGAGGAAGTGGTGAGCGTGCAGCTGCCAGGCACTTGTTGCCAGGGTTTGATGTGGCAGGGTTGGTTGAGTCATCTAAAAACAGTTTAGTGGCTGTTGCCACGCCTCCCGCGGCTCCCCTTTCAACCAGAGCGGCCTCAAATTCTCGCGCGTCTTCGTTTCCTCGCATTTTCCTCCCTTCATTCACCGCTCACAAAAGAAGACACCTGCCACAACGCCAGACTATTTCATTTCTTTCAGGCCTGCATCCAACTTCGCCAGCCTGAACTTTCATAACCTGCCAACCTTTCGTCTTCTCAAATATTTTTCCGTCTTTTCGCCCATTTGCTGCAAATCGCGAAACCCGACCGTGACGCGATCTCGCAAATCCAACTCGCTGCCCTCAACGCCACCACCAGCGCTTGAGCATCAGCCCTTCAATCGACGACTACAAGTACTCGTCGATACCATCATCGCGCTGCACTTGAATCACTTGCGGCGTCGGCCAAGCACACTCTACGCACCTCGCCGAGACATTCGCATCTCGATTCACCAAAATGTCTGGCAAGCTTGATCAGTCCCTCGACGAGATCCTCTCGACTCAGCGACGCAATGCCACCAAGCGTCGCTCCTCGCGCCGCACTGCTGTCGGAAACCGACCTGCTCCCACTGCCCCGGCTGGTGGCATCCAGAAGAAGCAACAGCCGGCGCGCAACGCCAATAAGCCCACACCTGCCAAGGGTGCTAGATTGACGGGTGAGAGCAAGATCATGGTTAGCAATCTGGTACGCCAATTCCACAGCCCCATGATCTTACAATATCTCGCGCTAACTACCTGACAGCCCAAGGATGTCTCCGAGGCCCAGATCAAGGTATGTTATTACCGATGAGGCCATTCAGCCTTCCGGACTTTTGTCGACATTCCTCTTCTGTGGCGTTACCTTTCGGCACCTCGTGTCTTCAGTGGTCAATCCGATAGCGGTGGCTATCAAAACCCCAGACCCGACTGTCTAGACGCTGGAGCGCCTCCCGACGCACATGCGAGGTCATGTAGTCATCACAAGAGGTTGAGCTTATCCCTCGTCGCGCTTTCTATTCCTCATCAGGGCTGCCTGGCAAGCACCCGTGATTTGAGATGTCACGCAGACGATTCACAGGGATTATGGCACCAAGTCTACAGCGGTCTGGGTGTTTCGCAAACATCTTTTCCCGGCTGGTCACCAGGATAATGATTTTGCGCGTGCCAGGGACCTTTTCAGTGAGCAGCAATGGTGGCCTTTGTTCCGTATCATCTCTGCATCGGTTATCAGGGGGTATTGGCGCGGTGGGAATCCTCTTTACTGAACTTGTTGGCGCTTCCACAACTGCGGGTAATGCCTGCGGCATCCCGTTCGGACCGAGAGGCGAAATTCTCTCGGCTTGCTATGGTTCCAGTTTGGTCGGTCTCTTTCACGCGATACGGTTTCGGGGGGTACTGAGGCGGAGGTGCTGGATTAGAGGCTCTACCTTTTTACGGTTTGCCGGTTTGGCTCACCTGCCAGTCGCTGGTGCTGCCCACGAGATATCGTGCCCACTTCTCTGCTCGCTGCTTTGGTTACGTTGGACACGAGGCAGCCTCCGTACTACGATGACCTACCGGATTTTGGATATCGAATCGCCCCAGATGCGGACAACTCACGCTCAAATCGCTAGACGCTAACCCGAACTCCCCTTAATAGGAATACTTCCAATCTGCGGTCGGGCAGGTCAAGAAAGTTGAGCTCTCGTACGGACCAGGTGGTCAGAGCCGCGGTATCGCCCAGGTCACTTTCCACCACGCCGATGGTGCTGGCAAGGCTTTCTCAACGTTGAATGGCCTCCTGATTGATAACAAGCCCGTCAAAGTAAGCTGGCCTGGTCTATTGACAAAGGCAGTAACGTGTTAACTTGTTCAAGGTCGAAGTGATTGTCGCCAATGCTGACTTGATTCCGCAACCCAAGACGCTTGGTCAGCGCATCACTCAGCCAAAGGCCCAACCCAAGTCGGCTGCCGCAGTCAAGAGCGGGAAGGGTGGTGCTGCGGCAGCTACTGGCAAGGGAGCCAAGAAGGGTACCAAGCGCGCGAAGAGTGGTCGTCCTGCCAAGAAGACAGCTGAGGAGCTGGACTCGGAAATGACCGACTACTTTAACAATGCCAATAACGAAAACACGGCCGGCGGTGCTGCTGCGCCAGCTGGCGGAGACGCCCCGATGGAGGATGAGATTCTTTGAGGTGGAGCTGTCATTTTATGGGCATGGTTAGCGGGTCAAGTCAAGTCCAAGAGAGACTTTGCTATGACAGCGATATATATCCGCGGTTTGGTTGGGGTAACTGGGCATTTGGGAGGATGGGAAGCAGCAGAAGGGTCACTGCTGTTTTTGTTTTTGATCATTCGTTCGGCACAGATTTGGGACTCGGCTCGATAGCTTGCTCGCTTTGCGGGAACATGTATAATTGTTGAGCGACGTGTTAGGGCTGCTTTGCTTGGTGACTCGTGGAAGCGGAATCATGAGGTTTTGTGTCTCGCATTTGACACTGTATCACCAAATAAGTCTAATAATCGGCTTGTGAAGGTTGGTGACGAAGATACGAGGGCGACATGTCTTAAGATGGTCAATATTCAGCCTGTAGACGCCCACGCCCGAGAACTGCTCAAATTTGTAACACACTTCAAGAACAAGCATAAGCAGTTCGCCATTGATCCCGAGACATGAGGCGGACGCGTGATGCGGTGACCGTATGCATCTGTTCCGAACACGATGTGCAAGGGAGTGGAAGCGGACAACAATCCAACGCGATGTCATTGCCTGTGGTCTACGTGCCTGCCTGCCTGTCTGTCCGTGTATCCATCCAGGCCTATTTCTCTGTCCGTGATAGCTCTGTACTTGTAGCCGTACGCTCTCCATCGATCCCATCCTCTATACCTGCCATTGACTACGTGAGTATTCCCGCCTAGTTGCATTACTTGCCATGTTTTGTACCCTCTGCCTCTGGGTAGTGCAATGCACGGTACGTAATGTCAGAATCGAGAACCAACCAGACCGCTCACTTGGCACGTGAAATTCCCTTCTTCACTTTATGTCCCCCACTTCCACTCCTATTCACGTAGCCCGACGAAGACGACGAAGTCTTGCTCTTCTTCTTCTTCTCCTTCGCTGAAGTCGACCCTGTCCCTGACCCGGAAGAAAACCCATTGCTATATCCATACCCGTTGTACCCCTGTGTGGTATAACAGTCTCCATGCGAGTAAGAGTGTCCACCACTGCGACCATCGGTATGGCTATACCAACCATCATCTCCACCTCTGTCACCTGCACCGTAGTTGTCTCCAGCGTAGTTACCGCCTACTGTACCCACTCCGTCGTAGTTGGTCGTGTACTCTTCTTCGCTGGGCCATGCTACGAAGCAAGCTCCTGCCGCGGCATCAGCGGCTGCGTCTCGCGAGGTGTACACGTCGGGATTGGCGGTTGACGCCTGTGTCGAAGTAGAGGTGGATGTGGAAGCAGGGGGTGTTGATTGCGCGTAGTGTGTGGAGGCCTGGTCGGCCGGCCAGGGTAAGATGGAGGCGCCGGAGTGGGCGGCAGAGGCGGCTTCGTGAGCGGTATAGCCGACTGAGGAGGGAGGAGTGGTGGAAGGAGAGGTTCGTTGGGAAGGCATATTGGGTGGATGACCAAATGTCGTGTTTGTGAGTATGAACAGAGAGGAGAGAAGATGTGGTAGCTGTTCTTATTTCTCACTTATTTCTCACTGAGGTGGCGGATGGGTTATAAATAAATAAATTTAACTCGGGAGCCGAGTGTACCAGGAAGCTTAAAGCGGTTGTTGACGCAGGCAGTGTTCCGAATTACTGAGGCAAATGACTCCAGCAAGGAGTTGTGAGTGTGTCGATTACCCTTGCGTAATGCGATACGAGAGCAGTGAGTCCGCAGGCGTGAGAGCCGGCGAGTGAGTCGTGGGTGTCAGTGGGTGAAGAGAGCTTACAGGCGAATCCGAGGCGAGGTTTGAAAAGGCAAGTCCGACAAGTCAGATGCAATCTAATCTGATTCAATCGATCTGATGATTCAGGCTGGTAGAGGCAGCAGATGTCCACGAGAGAAGCAACCAGTATCGAGAGGATACAACTCTTACATCCTTCCCGGCCTTTATACATGGCTAACGCCCCCACTCTCTATGACAGCTCATGACGGACGGACAGCAGCTGAGCCGAGTAGAAAGGAAGGTAGACAGCACTATCCATATGGGCACAAGCAAAGGAAGGCAAGGGTATCCCGCCTCTCACATCCCACGCCCCATATCCGAACCAAACCCAATCGCAGACCCAGATGCAGATGCAGAAGCCCCCGGTTGGACGCAAGGTGGAACATCGCCCTCCCACGAGTTCGCCTCCCTCACTCACTCACCGGTCTGATCGGGGACTGGTGTCTCTTCCGTTGACTCCGTGCCCCATTATTTCCCTCTGGTGTGATTCGCCGGGACTCGATCGGTGACGGAACCTGCAAGACCGGTGATCGATGTGATAGATGCCGCAGGGCGTCGGGAGAGGGTAGTCCCCTCAGCCGTAGTTGGCTGGAAGACTCATCGCGGCTTTACCTGATCAAGGCTTGGGCCCAGAGATCCGTGTAACAGTGCTAAGACAAACCCGGTCGGGGACATCGCGAACCCCAAGGCCTCCGCACTTGGGACAGGAGAATCGACTGAGACAGGATGAACCAAAGATAAAGCACTCGAAATCATGTGTGACCATGCCCATGTCAGATACCGCTTGCTTTTATGTTGGATGAACTAGGTCTGCATTTAGAAATTGCCCGGCTGCCCGCCTCGCTTGAGAGCTGGAACATTGCCGAAGGGTCCCAGAGACTCGGGGTGAGGATGCGAGAAAATTCAGAAATTAATTGCCTGATAACAATGATGAGACAAGAGCTCGACGGACGCCCAGTCGTGTCGATCGTCGACCAGGTCCCTAGATCAGAGTGAAGCCGCGCGAATCTTTGGAATCGACGAGGAAGCAAAACAGATGTCCTATTCGCTAAGATCAAAGTTACTCCATTGATCCGTTACCTGCCAGAAAGCCTTCACCTGAAGCAAGCTCTTTATGCTTTTTCCGCAACCTGTAATAGAATTCCCAATCCGCTAAGAAACCCAGAGGCACAACATCAGTATATCAAGTGCCGCCAGATAGTAGACGCATTACTCGATTACGCCGCCACCTTGGTGTCTTTAGTATCCTTGCCGGCCTCTTCCTCGTCGCCCTCAAGAGGCGGCATGTCATCGTCGGAGTCCTCTTCCTCCTCTTCGCCGACATCACCACCGGGCATACCAGCGCCACCGCCGAGCTTAGAGAAGTCGATACCCCCGAAGTCCCCGCCACCTGTAGAATCGAGTTAGCAAAAGCGAATCCAGGGGGGCGAGTAGCCAGTTTGCCCGCAGCGCCTGGTCTGATCACCCCGCTACTTTGTACATACCCATTCCGCCCATGCCTGGCATTCCGCCTATGCAATCACTTTGTTTAGCCAGAGACATGGGACGAGAGCAGTACAAAAGAGGCAGTCAACCGAGCAGACCGGTGTGCAATCTTTCATGCCACGCTGTAAAGAATGGGGGGTATTCTACTTACCCATGCCTCCACCGAAGTTGAAGTCTTCTTCCGAAACTTCATTCTGCTCGTCCTCATCGACCCACTTGTCGAAGTCCGTCTTGAGGAAGTGATACTTCTTGGCCTCCTTGAGCAGACGAGGCCAGTAGGCATCGTCAAGCTCCTTCTTGCGGAGTTGCATCTCAACGTCGCGCGCAGTGTGGTGAACCTTGCTCTCAGCGGGGTCGATCTCAGCGTAGAACTCGAGCTCGAGGTGGTACGTCTTCTTGAGTGAGTCGGAATGACCGGTGAAGATAAGCCCCGTGGGCTTGAGGTCCAGCTTGAGGTTGGAGGCGGGGACATCAGGCACGCTGATGGTAAGATAAATAAAGTTCTTTTCGGGGTCAGCCTTGGATGAGCGTTGCGCCCAGAGAACTGTGATGCGGCGGTTAGTGATACTGCACTGGCGAGGACGAAACCTGCGGTGTTCTCGAGGCAACCACAAGAGGGTGTTCATGGGGTAGACTAGCGCATCTCCAACACCACGGGATGAAAGAGGATAATACCAAACTCGCGGGGGTGGCTTCTTACCCTCGGGTGTTACAGTCGACATTGTGCAGACTTGTGAGGTTGGACGATTGGATATGAAGAGATTCTAGTGTTTCGTGACTGTCAAGCAAGGAGGGGTAGCTCCTAGTGATGCTTAACAAGCAACTTCGCCGACAGCAAATAGCGAGAATAAAACGATGGCACGGAAAAATTGCCGGGCACTTTTGTATCCGATGGATGGTGTTTGTGACCGGAGTGATTTCCGAGTGCTGCAATTGGGGTGAAAGTTGTGTGTCGCGGGGAGAGTGCTTGGAAAGTGCGCGGGGTGAGGCTGCCAGTTGATTTGAGCACTTGCATCTGCTGCGTCAGGGGGGACGGTGGAATTCGTCAGAAGGTCGAAGATTTCACGGCACACGGGCCACGGCAGGCTGAGCTCCAAGCTGCCTCCAATTGCAGGTGATAATGAAGTGGGCCAGGCTCCAGCATCGCATCTCGGAGGCTCAGTGATGCTTCCAGAAATCATAAACCCGAGCAAAGCAAACAGGAAAACCAAAACGACCCCTTTGATACCATACTTGCTTCGGGCTTGATGAATTCCTTGGCCTTGTTATGGAGCCCCCAACACCAAGCTGCTTGAAGGTGCATCTGCACGAGATTATCGTCTGACTCCCGTTTTCGGTGGGGTCAATCTGAGGCGCAAAGCACTTTTGATTACACTTTCCGGCCAACGATTCAATATCACACAAACTCTCCAACAACTTACCAGCCTTCCTCGAGCCGACATTGATGGAGCTCAGTTTGGGGGCTCCTGACGCCAAGAGATGGTCAACTCACGTTTGCAAACAGTGCCAGGTTGATGATGATGCAACGAACTCTCCCACTTCACTCGTACTCGAAACCCTTAGCAGTATCCAATATCCGATATACTCGCCGTTGAGCAAATACTTCACTCGGGCACCTTTACGCAGCATGGTATGACGAGTCGGGGATTATCCCACGTCTTGAGCTCGCCCCACTTTGCACCATCTGCCAGCTGTGGGGCTGGAAGCTGACGCGGGGCGCTTGGCGGTAGCAGCGGCAAAGCTGCGGGCCAGACACCTGATGAGGCTCTCGGCCTTGAAACAGCCAACTGCTATTCGTAAGTAGGACGAATTCGCAACTCCCGCCCCTGGTCATTCCAACGACGTCAGCGTCTGCCGGCGCCACCGCCCGCCCAACAAGTAGCAGTATCGGTGATTTGCCTCGTGCTCGTGTGGCCTGCGTGTAGCAGCATCAGCCGCAATCATGGAGACTCTCCGGGCCATGTTCACGAGGCCTGACCCTCAAGCGCAGGTGCGCCTTCCCACTTCGCATGGGATATTCCCATCCCGGCGCAAAAGTAAGGTCAGCCAGGGACGAGCTAATGAGGCCGCATTACAGATACGAAAATGTAACATGCTCATCCGCTCCAACCTCCGCAAGCTCGACCGCGACATCGCCTCAGCCAAAGCAGTCGAAACCAAGTCCAAGAACTTGATCGTGGCAGCGGATCGGCGCGGGCAACGTAATCCATCACAGCAAAAACAGGCGCAGAAAGAAGTGCGCGACTTCGCCCGCGAGCTGGTGCACGCACGCCGTACCACGGCCCGTCTCCTCACTGCCAAGGCCCAGCTCAACAGCGTCCAGATGCAGGTGAACGAGGCCTTTGCCCTGCGAAAAATTGAGGGTAGTATCCGCGCCAGCGTCGGCGTCATGCGCGATGTCAATACTCTGGTCCGGCTGCCTGAACTGGCGGTCACAATGCGGGATCTCAACGTGGAGCTTATGAAAGCGGGCGTTATTGAGGAAATGGCAAGCGAAATGCTGCCCGAGCCTGACCTCGAAGAGGACGAGGAGGCAGAGACAGAGATTGACAAGGTTCTGGGCGAGATTCTCAAGGACAAGATGGACAAGACGGGCGCATTGCCAAGTGTGCCGCTCCCAACGAAGGAGCAACCGCCGCAACAGTTGGAGGAAGAGGACGAGGAGGACACTGAGGCCATGATGGACCAGATGCGGAATCGACTAGAAGCGCTCAGAAGTTGAGGGCGCGTTCGGGTAACATTGTCGACCATACATTGATGGGATACTATGGACTGGATTCGGCTGGGTCGGGGCGGCGTTTGGAGTTCAGGTTACTGTTTGGGCCAGGCCCATTAGATTTGGCCTCATATTCAACGGACTGGCACAGCCTTGCATGAGCATTTAATGGTCGAAGTGATTATCCCGTCGGCGTGCTGGTGTCTCTTGTACCCGATTAGGTAATCTTCATGGCTATCGTCGAAATGGCCGAAAGGGCTGGAAGAACATATAGGGTTGGCGGTGGGCCCCCGATGGTCATGTTACTCCAGACCCTTTGCAAGGCATAAATTCTCTTTCCTCGGGAGAGGAGACATTCGGATAGAGAGCAAGGATACATAGTGTGATAGGTCTCTTGCACGCTTTAGCCTACAGCCCCCTCATTCCTCCGCCTAGAATCTTCTTCCCGTTGTCTCGTCGTTGGGCCTCGCCTCTACTTTCCCTGGCTCTACTCCTCCTTTGTTGGCCTAGTCCCACCTTCTCTCAACCCGGACGTCTCGTCCCCTGAGGCAGGTTTCCATACCGGCTATACTTCCGTCTCCTTAGAACTGGCTTTCTCATATCTCGGCCGATTCTTCGCGCGTACATACTTACACGCTTGTTTTTCCCTCCTTCAGCGAACCCGGAAGTTGTGATACACTAGTATATCTTTGAAAGTCCTAGAAGTAGCCGTTTGGCCCTGACTAGGTGGGGATATCGGCAGAGGATGAGCTGTTGGCCTTTGGCACACGTATTGTAAGCAGCAGCAGCCTAGCTCACGACCCTGTAGGTGGTGGTGTTGCGTCGGAGTCGAGCTCTCAGATATGACAGCGTCACTGTAACCTTCCTGGTCTTGTCTCAAGCGCCGGATCCCGGTTTCCAGACAAGAATAGGCCGGGGCTTCATGTTTAATCACGATCAAGTCGGCTTCGTTCTTCTCGAGCATGGGTCTGGGAAGTCGGAGCTGCTGTACAGAGATATGAGCTTCCTCTTAGTCCGTAGTCTAGACAGTCCCTCGCTAGGGTGTACAGCACAGCAGTAGACAAGAACACGACGGGTCTCGTTATCCCTTCAAGCCTCTCTTTCCCAGCGCCATGATTGGTCTGGTTTGTGTCTGGTCGGCGGGGGGGAAGGAACAACCGACACAGCTCGGCCAAGGCCACCTACGAAGCAACATTACATGCTCGGCGGGGACAACAGCGAAGAGGACCTAATAGATGGGTGTATGAATGATTAATGGGCCAAGGAAGAAAAAAAAGGAATGCGTCAGCCGCGAATCGAACGCGGGGCCCATCGATGGCAACGATGGATTTTACCACTAAACCACTGACGCTGTAGAAGTATTAACGAAGGTTGGGGTCGCTAATGGACTCTATGATCGAACCACCGCATTCGCATCAACTCAACTGTTTAGGTTGTTTCAAGGCCGGACATGCTTCAGACAGTCCAGGGACAAGACAGACGGACTCCGGATCCCTCATAGCATCATTAGAAGACGAGGCCTACCAAAATCAGTTACCATACCTACCCCAGACCTCGGGGACACGTGAGGCCATGTTTGTTTAACCCTTGGCCCGAAAACCGGGTGCACAACAAGGCTGGAGATGTGAGCTGGTCAGGCCTAGTCGCATCGCTGCCAACTTCAACCCCACATCAGATCTCGCCATGGTAGACAAAAAGTGTTCCCATTTATGACCCACACCGGGTGCCCCGCTAGTTAGTGGGCACCATTCCAACGGGGCATGCAAGCCTCTGAATGACACGCATCATCGAGAAGCTTGATGAGTCTAGCCCCACGATTAAGAAACCCAACATCCAGTTATAAGCCCAAAACACGTGTCCGACTCGTTGTCCCCGTTCTAAGAAAGTGCACAACTGGGATGCGAGGGGTAGAGAAAATGGAGCGTGGTCTGCATATGTCCCATGTCGGGTATCTATCCATCTCGCCCAACCCCACCATCCCCGCGACTCGGAACCTCAACCTCCTGGAGATTGCCAGGTAATGACAGTTCACTCAGATGGCGGGAGACGTGTATGAATAAGTGTGTCACTTATCATCTTGGGCAGGAAATTGACTTCTGACTGCAGGTTGGGCCGTTGCGGCGGCGGGTGAGGATACCAAGTGGTGAAAATCTTATCATAGCGGCGGCCAACAAACCCCAACCAGCCACTGATGGAAAGAGTTCAAACATCCGGTGCTCTGGCCAGACAAAGCTTTCTCCACAACCATTGACAGGGGAAATAAGTTCCGCAGCATACAAATCTCATGCCCCGATCCGTCACCGCCCAACTCAACTCCTCTCCTTTACCACCACCGTCGGCTAATGCACCCCCCTCAAGCCCTTCCCCTCCCCCGTGTCCCCCCGCTGGAGCCCCTCGGCGCGGCTCTCAATTGGCGCGCTGTGATTGGTGATTGGCGCGGGGGCGTTCCGCATCACACGTCTGTCACGGGCTTCGGGTGTGCAGTTGAGTCCATGTCGGCTGGCTGAATCAGCGTTCGGGTATGGCCTGGCCTGGTCTCAACTGGCCTGGACAAGTTCAGTTCAGAACTTCAGGGCTAGTTTTGTTTGTCAATCCGGTCATTGAGAGTAGATTGATGAATGAGCTTGCGAAATTGATCGTCACCGGTTGGGATTGATGTGATATTGTTTTTTTTTCTGCCGCGAATGCATTTCCCAGTGCGTATCGCGGTTTGCGCGGTAATCAGGAGAAGGGAAACGTGATTGAAGCGGGATGCGGTCTGGCCAGTTCTGGTCCAGTCTGGTCTTACATGTAATGGATGGTTCTCTCGTCGATCTCTTGGTAATGTAGCTAGCGAGCTAGCCGCCGCCACATAACATCCTGCCCTCTCCCCCCTCTCTGTCCGCAACAGACAGCATCCAACACATCGAATACCACCCATGGGCACATGCACTTCCTCGCAAGTTCAGAGATTAACCAATAGCCAAGAATGGGAGGAAGAGGGGAACCATGCAATACAGAAAACAAACCGTGCCCGCACTTGCATCCCATCTGAACAACCTGCGTGTGATATGATACCTAGTATGCGTGACGGATCACCTGGAACCAGACCAAACCCTCCATCATGATTGGGTTATACAAAAACAGGCAACCTAGGATCGGAGACCAAACAAAAGCAGTTTCACACCACCAAGGACGGCGAGAGCAAAGTACCTGATACTTGGAACTTTCTCCAACACTTTCTGAGGATTTGTGCAGAGGACCTGTATGAATTGAATGCCCTCCAACGACCATAAACCCGATCTCACTCGGAATCAGAGCCGGACCTAGACGGGGTGGCATTCGGCGCATAACCACAATAAGGCGAGACACAGACAGCTGCAGGATTTGTGATGGATGTGTATGGAGCTGCGACACGAAATGCTCAGGTTTGTGGCACTGCGCTGGGGGCCAAGGGCGACTGTTGGCTGGTCGGGATTGATGCCTGACGCGGTTCAATTACGCCGGCTTCGAGGCAATATCACCTGCTCATGGATTAGAGGACCGCTACTCGGTCTGATGGAGAAGAATATTCCATCAACCCTGGCTCGTCCAAACCTTGGGCACGGAGCTGACACAGCTCACAGGGCCGGAAGTCAAGTCACCCCAACTCCGTGAAGGTGGGGCCTCCGTTATATTCCAAGGCCGATCCCTCCGGATTTCAGCCCCCTAGAACAATACCCCGATGGTGGTCCGCCGAGACTTGACGCCTTGTTCCCGCCCGTTTTTGGAGCTGGCTGTCTCCCAATCGCGTCGCAAAGGTGTGTTCCCGCCACAATGATTGGCAGAAAGCTTTCACAGTGTGAGTGTGACTCCTCACCTCACCAACTTGGAGAATGGGGCCAGGCCGATGATACGAGGCATTTTCCTAAACGACTCATATCAGCTCGCATTTGTCGGAAGGACATAATCACCTCGGTGCTCATCGCGAGGCTCCCCTTCTCGAGACACGGCTTCGATCAAAAGTCCTGACACCTCTAGAGCGTGATTTATTGGCAAAGGGCCCTTGGAACATGTGATGGGTACTGTGTCACCCTTGGCTTCCGGAATTCACAACTGTTGCTGTCCCAAGCTCGCCAAAAGCGTATGTGAGCCAAATATATCGCAGGGGCAATATCGAGCAATATAACCTGCCGTTCAACCCACACCCCAGACAGCCCACGCAGCTCCGACAGAGTACTGGCTGACGGAGTTTGAAATGTGGTGAGTTTTCGCGAACGTAAAACGCGTGCGTCAAGCCAGGATTTAGAATTTCGAATCTAGAATTCCAGAAAAACCTCCTTCTACTCCAAGAATAGCCCGATGTCTCCCCTCCCTTGAAGTGTGCGTGGTAGCTTCCTTCCGCGTTTGGGTTCAGTTGGTGGGGGGATAACTGAAATAGGGGCTTGGCTGGCTCCAAGGTCCCCCGTTCTCCCCCACACCTGCCACCGAAGAACGGGATTTGGGACCTTCCCCGTGCAAACAAACTTGGCCTGGGCAGAGGCTTTAATTGTGCGATCAAGGCTTACGAGGGCGGGGAATAGAGACAACGGAAATAGGGGAGCTCATAACTCTATTGCGAGAAAGCGTGCAGCCGCAGAGCGCGTTGGCACTGCCCGTACCCGTACCCGTACCAGTACCAATAATAAGTAAGAAGTCGCGAGGAATGACTGGCCAAGCGCCGGCAAACACCAACGGCGCTCTCGGATCCTGATTGCAGGCTCAAACCGTGATGGTTCGCGCTTTCCCAGAGCAAGTGTTGAAAGGAAGAGCGAGTGAGTGGAACCGTGGAAGGGCACGGCTTCCTTCTGGGTACCTACCCAGTCGAGAGCCGCCGATTCGGAGTTGCACGGTGCGCGCTCACTCACCTAGATATTCTCGCTAACTACCAATCGACGCGAGGGGAAAACTTGGCTCCGTCTGGGGAACGCTAAACAGGTGAAGCAACGCGACGCCGTCTGCGCTCTGACCTTTCATTTCAATGTTCGAGCCGCTTCTGGAAAGTTGCCGGGAGGATGCCGTACCATTCGAACGCGCTGCCTGGAAAGGTCAAAGAACACTCAGAGAGGAACCGACTTGCCAATGGGGTGTTTTTGGTGTTTCTAGTGTAGACCTTCCGTCGTTTCTTGAGACGGGAAGGAGCCACCGCCACCAACGGTACGCTATTCTAGAGCGGTCAGGACGCGCGAGAAATTTCCCTCCAATTCCTGATTCAGGGTCCATCCCGTGTCTCGCAGCTCCTCATCGCTCTCCCGTTCTCCCACACAATAAACGTGGGGGAAAGGGGTGTTTTGGGATGACGGGCGCGGGCAAGGGGGAGAAGCCCAAGTGCCCAGGTGCGCGTTTTGTTTCTTTTTCCTTCTACCCCCGCGACGGGGAATGATCCGACGCCACCAACCAGTCGGTCGGTCTGGGTTGGGCCAGAGCTGAGCACGGGGGTGAAACAAGGTGACAAGGAGCAAGGTGAGAGCGGAAGGAGTTGTGGGAGCGACCGGTCGGCCCCAGTTCCCACCTAACCCTGGTAACCCAACAAAGGGATGGCCCCGTATGGCTGGATTCCTGGGGGGAATGGATCCCCTGCTCGCGCCGGTGCTCGGGGGCCCTCCGCGGTGCACGGGAGGTCCGAGCTCGGCAAGGTCTTCCCTCGCGTCAGCTCAGCCTGGCTTCATCTCTGTCGCCGGCCTTCTGGTTTAACGCTTGCCAAAGGCCTGCGACCCAAGTCCAAGGGAAGGACCCTTGTTTGAATCGCGTAATAACCTGCCCCGAAGGGATTTGAAGAAGAAAAGAACATTTCCGCCGAGCTTCACCGGTCAAGGGAGTCGAAAGGAAGAATCCATTTCCTCTCACTGCATTGGTTCTGGCCTGGCCCATTTCTGGCATCGCGGCTCCATGCGATGTTGTCAGATACAGAGGCGCAAATCACTTTTGGCGCTAGCAAGGCGGGACCTGCCTTCCGGCCCATCCCCCCTTCCTTCCCCTCCACATCCGGCCGTACGTGTAGCTGTGCACGATGCGGCATTCTGGACAAGATCTCCGTCAGGCGCAAGCTTGCACGATCCGAAAGGCGGTCTGTAAAAAAGACGAGCCCCAATGCATCGCCAACACAGAGATGTTTCTGTAGGTTTCCGTGTTCCGTCTAGTGCATGGAAAAGATACGGTGAGTTCATGACGAAACAAAAAGAACCCAAAGAAAAGAGCGCTCAAGAAAAAAACTGCCTCAATGGGAATGTATTTCCTGACGATCCCCGTCTCATGTCATCAATTAAAATCAGATGAATCGAGGATCCAGAAAAAAAAGGGAACACCGCTTATCGATTGCGATGGTAAAACGCAGGTATTACAGTTTTCTCACCTGGCCGTAAGCCCGCCTCCGTCTCGGAATGCTACATGTCGCCGTAAATGGGTACCGTCGAGGAGATTAATTTATCGGTGCGATGTTGGTGGTGTGTAGCCATACGGAGCGAGGTAAAAGACCGTACAGATTCTGGGCCGCACGACTTGGAAGGACGCAGCCGCACTGTAACTCCTGACAAAAAGCCCGTACCCCACGCCCGTTTTGTGTCCCCCCAGGATTCCATCGCAAAGGCAGCCAGCCCTTCGTGCCCGTCTGAGTCACTTCCATTGGGGGTGTATGTCTCGGTGCGTGTTCGCTTCATCTTTTTGGGCTATTGTGGTCGAACAGTTGTATCGGTATATTGGGCTTCTGAATCGAACCTCTCAAGCAGGCAGCCGCGATAGCCCTATCCGCGCCCTCATTCTCACGTTCCCCAGCGCATGGTTCTTCAGGGCTTCGCTGCGCCTTCCTGCAATGATGCATGCCATCCGTCTGGGAAATTCATCCCACATGCCCCATCGGGATGGTGCCCTGAGTTTCCAGGTTGGGTCGGGTCAACCTGTGTGGGAAATGGGTGTGGGCGTTTTGTCAGCGGCACTGTACGGAGCTTGCGGGAGTAACGTCGCCATCATCCAAAGTTGATGCCTTGGGCCCCGACTACGGTTCCGCTTCTTGTTGTTCACCAACAAGCGGCACGAACAAATACGCCGATACCAATGTCAGCAACAGACAGTCTCCGGTTACTGTGTGGATTCCAACTTTGGAAATACTCCGTACGAGATGGGCTGACTCCGGCACACTCGGAGTGACCAGTTGTCATTGTCGACTTGCAAGCCGTGTGAGAGTGGGCGAGTGACTGATATCGCTGTGTTGAGAACAAACAATAGAATGTGCGCTTCCTTTTTCTCCCAGGGGTCAGGAGAAAAGGGGGAAGCAAACAAGTTTGCTTTCTTTTCCTGTGTGATATGTGCTTGACGCAGCAAGGGGTGACTACATACGTATCCGAGGCAAGCGGCGATCCAATAATTCCTATTTTCTTCTTCTTTATTTTCTTTACTTTTTTCTCTCGCAAATTGTCGAGGTTGCATTTCGGCGGCTTCTCACAATTTCAGGCGGTGAAGCAGCGGATCTGACACCTCCACGCCAACTCGTTAGGCGCAGATGAGCAGACAAGGATGTCGACGCGGTGTGCAGCCACCCCATGTCACCCCTCCTTCCCCGACCCTTCCATTCCCCAGGGGGCACCCTGGTTTGCGGTCTGGCGGCGTATGGGGCCGGAGTGAGCGAATGGGGGGCCACGTTTGACTTAAATCTTTTTTCTCTCATCGCCGACCCCCTCTGGCTCCCCCAAGTTTGGGAAAAGAAACACCGCGCGGACGGCTCGGGTGGGGCGAGGAAATTGCGGACCCAGAAAGCTGGTTTAGACCAGGCTGCCTCTTGCTTCCCTTGCCTTCGGAGGCGACAACAGAAAAGCCGAAAAACTCCAGCTGGTTAGGATGGATACGTCATGATACGTTGCGAGGCCAGCGGCGGCAATGCCCAATCAAGGCGGTATGCGGGTTTCTACGTATGTGTCTGGGCAATGCAGAGGGCGGGCGCTGAGTTGTTTATCGATGGGAGGTAGGCGGTCAGACACCGCAAGTTTGGCGTGTCAAGCAGCCGACGGCGCAAGTGCGATGTTGCGGATGGGCGTGGGGGGGCCAATCAAAAGGCGGGAATTGACAGCGAAATGGCGGTTGGGCAGCTGGGCAGAGACCGCGCTGGGAGGGGAAGCAACTGCCAACAGAGCCAGCGCGCTGTTACCTGTATCATACCCCAGCACGTCCAGGGCTGCCCATCCCACGGGGGACGCTCCCGACAGCCAGCGGCGTCCCAGGCGGACTCTCCCTCCCCTTGATATTGCAGTATGATTGCTTGTGCCGCAACGCGCCGCCTCCGCCCCCCTTGTCAACTGCTTTCTTTTCCAGCGTCCGCTATTTTCTCCGACTGCCCGTTTCGTCCTAGTCGGCACCCAGCATTAATCTCGCCCCACGGCAACCTGTTCCCTGGGTCACCGCCCCCCTTGACACTTTTGCCCGCACTCCAAGGTTCCAAGGTTCCTCCCGTCACAGTCACCAGGCATATAAGGGCAGCCTTCCCACCTTTAGCTCCACTCCTGACTCCGATCTCGTCAGGTATACCGCATTGCAAACGTCACGATCAACACCAGAACTTGCAAGATCTACACTATCTTAGCTCCAACTCTAATCCAGTGCATCGGCAACAACATCATCGCTCGAAGACGACATCACCGACACATCACCAGCCATGTACGGCTCATACGGCACGACAAGCTCGACGAGCTCCTCTTACACACCTTCATATAGCTCGTACAGCTCGTACAGGTGTATATCATCACCCATGGACATCGCCGCGACCCCTTTCTCACGCAGCGCCGACGCTTCATGCGCCTTCCCTTCGTGGCCGCGGCGGTCGTCGCTCTCCGAGTCCGACTCTGAGGAGCGCGCATCCTCTTACCTCTCGGATGAGGACCTCTTCCTGGACACTTTTGAGGACGATGCTCGCAGTGTTTCCAGCAACGGCAGCTCTTCGCCAGCTGTCTCCCCCCCGATGGCGCCTGTGATGGACGAGGCCGAGCTTCTCGACCTTCAGAGGGAAAGGGCGGCCTACCAGCGAGAGGTGATGCGAGTCCTACTCAACGAGAAGGAGCAACGGAGGCGACAACAGCAAGCGGCGAGGAAGCAGAGGCGCAGCAGCAGCGGAGCCAAGAAGAGCCCCAAGAGCAAGCTCAACACGATGACTCCTATCACCGAGGCTGAGTGAGCTCGCCTCAAGCATGTGGCGCGGTCAGCTCACCATCACTTATTAATTGGTAAGTCTAGCCAATAATACTCTGCCTCCCAACGACCAGTCTGCTAATACGGACACAATAGTTAATCCATTTGATCCCGCATCACCTCGCGATGTCTTGGTTGGATGTGAACATCCGAACAGCACAAGGCCACGACAACAAACCGGTCGCGCGGGGCGCACTGATTGCCTGCAATTTTTTTTTTCAAAGTGCCCGGGCTTAGACGGTCCGGTCGGGAAGCGATCCGGCTTTCCCAATCCGTCGATGAGGGGCCTTGGCAGAGCTGGTTTTCCAAGTATCTCACAGCGGTGTGGTCACACCCGGATACCCGAGTGTCTAGCCATTTGATTGGACACATGCCGAAGTGCAGCCGACAGCACTCCGGCCATCACTTCACAGACGCGCACACACCCCCTTTCACACCTCGACAACCCAATCGAAGCCAAAGCCGCCGTTCCGCGGCAGCACAAAGCACAGTCTAGTGCCAACCATTGGTTTTCCGCCGTATCACTTTTCTCGTCTCGCTTGGACTTTTTTACGTGCTCCGTTCCAACGTATGCAACAAGCAAAGAGGCGGTCTAGCAACGAACAAGCATATTGCATTTTCGCATCGTTCAATCTTTTTTCGGTCGCTACGCATCCCTGGCGACGGATGGATGACTTGACCAGTTGACAAAGTCGGCGGATCATGTCCCGATTTGGGGTGTCTTATTCACCCGCCCACATGATTTTTCGTTGACCCTAAACCTCATCCCCCACGATCACACGCACCAAGACCAACACACCACTACCGCATCGCACACTTAATTTCTTGTTTATTTGTTTTTTGCTTTACCTCGGAGTTCACGGGTATGGAAAAGGGCATCAAGGGCCGTCGTGTCCATTCCTCATTTGCATCATACGGGATAAGACAAGACTGGCAGCCAGCTGCCTTGGGTATTTTCCTTTTTAAAACAATCATCGGTGCATAGCAACGTGGTTCCGCATTTGAACAGAGTTGGGCGGAACAGATCTTGTGCGAACAGTCGCACGACATTTCCGGAATTTTTTTGTTAATATTTTTTCAATCCTTGTTATTTAGTTGGAGGAGAAGGGGGAGAGGCGGAAGCGATTGTTGCGATACCCCTTGCACTGGCATGATACCCCCTATTTTCTATGACACTCTGCTGTCATCATCACTGGCATTGGCATAGCGATTTCTGGTTTTGGCTGTGGGCTTGTGCGTCATCAGCACACACTTAGGTAGCTTAATTTGATGTGCCTTTCGGCACTTGTCAACAAATTTTAGACTTGGTGTGACTTGGACAAGTGAGTGCGTGACGAGCTCAAGTGGTGGAGTGACCAGTGACTCCGTTCACAATACTAACTCCGTCACGTACACTAGCGCCAGCGGCACCCCAGTGCCTCCTTTTCCACTCAGCGGTGGCCATGGCCTTTTCCCTTTTCCCCCTCTACCCTCGATACTCACATATCCAATCCAGTTAACTAGTTGCCTGATGAGGAAGCGCGGTGATGGCTGCGACTAAGGCTGGTGGCCTTAGATCGAGACCCTCTGATCTCCGATTATCACATGCCCGCGGACTGGCCAGGACTGGACAGGTCATCTCGTTGGGTGATAGCTCGCTCGGTTCTTGTCAAATGTGACACTGTGTACCTGTACAGCGCAGTCAATCTCTTTATTTCTTTATATGTACTATTGTTCTTTCTTCCCGTCACCTGCGGTCCTGTTCCTTCTCCGACGGGGGCGTCTGGTAGAGGACTGGACGGGGGGTGGGTGAGGGATTGGTAACCCTCGTGAGACTTGGCTAGGTAGGTTCCTTGGCAACTTGGGTAGCAAGAACCAGGTGGTGGTTGTGAGACTGGTTGTGACGGGTCATGTGTCGATCGGTTTATCATTCGTTGGAGGAGGGGGGGTGCAGTGCGGGGGCTTTTCCTGGATCGGTCCGTTCCGGTTCTTTGTTGGTCTGGATGGGGTTTGGAAGGTGGTAGGTAGGTACCTAGGCAACAAGGGCAAGTAGGTAGGCAGGCGGTGGGCAGATAGGGGCGGTGTGATATATGATGACAGGTCAGGGGTATACTTAGCTAACCCGGTGCTACACGTGGATCGACATGTTTATTCTGTCTTTGTTTGGGGCAGTCAGGGGTTATAGGCAAAAACTTGTAGGCCCTGGTTGGTATGACTTTTCTACAGGGGCTTGTTGGGATAGCTGTTAGTTAGTCTAAATGGAGTGATCGAGATCACTCGTTGATTGACTGTGGTATGCTTGAAGTCATAGCCCGTTCATTTTGTTCCTTCGCTACCTATCCAAGGTCACACACTACATAAGGAGGCATGCGTTGAGGTGTCCCGGGTCTTACTTAGTCTCTCCCTTGCCATGTTCCAGTCAGTCAGTTGCGGTGGGCAAGATTGAGCCAGAGCTTAACGGACCCTAGGTTGAGAAAAACGTGTTTGCGTCTGACGAAGCTTGCCCGCGCCTTTTACATGTAGGGTAGTAGGATGTCCTCTTCTCTTTGACGAAGTCAAAGGCAGGGTGAAGTGAATGACGGAAAGGCCCTGATACTAACACACGGTCTACGGCTCGTTACTGCGAACACCGGTGTAATGTGTCATCGCGAAGTGTGCATAATTGGATCGTGGGGGAGTATGGGAAGTTTGTTGCAAGATTTACGGGCGATATCCTCGTTTCAGATGGTCAGCATGCTGCATCAAATCTAGCTATATAAGCCTAGGTCTTCACGGCAAGAAAAGAAGAATGGCCCCAGGTCAGTGATCCATCCGCCTTGGAAGTAGAAGGTGTGTACGTGTAGCGTTTCTCGCTGAGCACGTGCTGCCGTACCTTGCGGGTATCTCCACGCTCACCACCACAGGACGGGACATACAACCCGAAAATTCAAGACGGTAGCCAGGTTTCCAATTCTAGCACGAGTAGGGTCACTTTTGAGCTGCGGGTTAAGAAGGGTCTTTTGAAGTTGCGGAGGAACCCAAGGGTTAACGCTAACGGAGCTTATGGAATAGAGCTCGCTCATCCCCCCCTGGGCATAGGACAACTGCCATGTGGGCCGGGGGGGCTTAATCGCTGGCAAGTTTGTCTGCGAATGCCAGGGCCCGGCAAGTTGGGTGGATGGCTTGAACAAAGAGGCTGTTTGTACATAACGGTTGTTGTTGGAAATATTCACTCAGCTACCTACCTACCTAGGCACCTATGACAGACCTCTGCCAACTCAGTTCTGCGTGGAGGGGCTGCCGATTAAAGCTGTGGGGCTTTATGGGTCGAGAGGTTGTGTCTCTCTGCAGTTGGTATCACATTCACACTAGGATTTGATCTTTGTCTAGGCATTTGTACAAGACGTGGATGATATTGGCCACCCTCGCTGAGGACCATATGTGCCAACTTGAAGCCAGACAGGTCAATCCTCAGAGAGGCAGTACGTGAGCAGTGGACACCATAGGCTACCCCCTGACCCTCCTCATTCGGGTGCACTACACTCGGACTGAAGATCAAAGTCCAGTTACTACCCCTAGCACTTACGTCTGAGTACCACAAATCCACGTCTCACCACATGACAAAACGTGTACATCCAATCACCCAAACCGGGCCGATGTTTGCGCGGCCATAGCTGCACGGCATCGTCAGTGTCCCTTCCTGTTTGACCTCATCGGCTGTTTGTCAGCGTCATGACTCCCCGGTAAGCAACCGGCAAGTAAGAAACCCATCGGATTGTCATGTCCGTCTTGTCTCTGCAATATATACACACTTGCAGACCCCCCCGTATCCCGGCCCTAGCATCCCAGAAACTACGATCATTCCATCATTTCTCCAGAAAACACAAAGCAACCCCTCCCCCACCTTTTCTCGGGTGCATATCCAAGTTTGTGTCTCGGTTTTCCCGACCTCCCTTCCCGCGACAACAAACGGCAAGCGGCATGCCACGAGATCAGCACGGGAAAACCATGTGGAAACCAGCATGAAAAAGAAGGTATTTGATTCCAAAAGCCCGTACTTCATACACACACCCATCCCAACCCATATATCCATGCTCACATTTACTCGTTGGGCGAAAGGGGTAAATAAACTAGCGCGCTACATATCCCGGGACGAACGGGTAGAGAGGCATCTTTGTGCCACCTCGCTGTATAGGTACCTGTGTCATCAACCCATAGGGGTTTAGAGGGAAATACGCCTCATCTAAGCTATGGGAGAATCACCGCCGTGATTGATGTGCCCCCCCCCCTCCGGAGAATCATCCCGACTCCGATGCCGATTCCGATGCCGATTCCGATGCCGATTCCGGATCTCAAAGTACCACAAAGGGCAGGGCGCGCGGCATGGCAACCGACCTCACTCTACTTAATCACCTACCTACCTACCAACTACTTAAACAGCGGGGGGAAGCAGAAGCAAAAGCAAAAGCAACCCGATCGGAGTTACCTTGACCGAGCTGACACCTCCCACCCCGGTGCCACATCCCGTGGATCTCCTCCCGTCCCGAGCAAAACCATTCATCCTCCTTCTATCTCCATATGCATCAATGTTTGTTATCTACCGAGTCCATCAACGGCCGTAGGCGAGGCAACTATCCGGCACATGTCTTTCTCCTTTCTGTTTAGGTAATTTAGGTACTCTCTTTGTAGACTTGCCAGCGGGTGCTACGTCAACTGCGGCATTCGTCCTTCGATCTCTGCCGGCCTACCGTTACTGCTGCTAACCATGCACGCACTCAGAAAGGGGGCGGGGGGGGGTGGGGGAAGTGGTCAACAAAAGCCGACGGCGAGCGGACTGGAACAGAAATGGACCATCAAGAAAAAGCTAGACTTGGAGTCAAACCATTCTTCTCGTATTCCCTAACCCCAGTCTACACGTGTATTTTCAAAGACAAGCAAGCACCTGTCGAGTCTGGCCACCGCCTAGAGCTTGTGTCCGATGCATCAAGGCATGAATGAGCATCAACGTCAAGATAGGTAGTGGGTCTAACTGGGCGGAGCACACATGAAGGCCTATTTATGGAGCACCAGGCGAAACCAAACTTGGGGACAATGAACCCATGGACGACAGCACATACTATGATGAATAGAATGTTGCATACATAATGTCTAGTTTCTACTTTGCTAGCGAATTGATGCTGTTTTTCTTGCAAAAATAAACCTTCCTTCTAAACCCGGGCAAGCCAGGTCATGCCAGGTCGGATTTGTCAGCGCAATCAGTGTCAGATGCCAACGAACTAAAACCGATGTGCCCGGAATCGCAATCACATCGCAAAACCATAACTAAACCAGCAGAACCTTACCAACAAGTTAGGGAAGGCATCAAAGGAGTCCAGTGCTTGTCCGTTCTGGTCCCGCAAGGCACGCTAGGAATAGGAATGCCGCCCGCGATCTTCCCACATAGTGGGGCCGCACCGTGCGGAACCGCATCGCTCAACCGCCAACCACAAATCATCCAACGCGCAAATCGCAGGGCCGGATTCGGTTCATAATCGAACAAAAAGTGCCGCTAAAAAGTGATTCAGTAGTGCGAAGACTTGGCATCTGACCAAAGCGTGATGCTGCCAAAAACAGGAATAGGATTCGATTTTCTGGTCAGTGGATCACGACTAGTGTCTCCCCTCGGAAGGATCTAAAAAAGGAAAGGTAAAGAGAAAGAAAGGAAAGAGAGATCCAGTGTGATAGTGACGAACCATCGCAGAAACCGAAAAGCTTGTGCCGTGCTGTCTGCCTGCGCGCGGCCGTGTGTCTCGCGAACTCTGGTGGTGGGCTACAAATGTCCATTGTAAGAAAAAAATCTGAGATGTCATATTTGCGGTCCATGAGCGGCCACACTCATGACACTACAAAAGCTGATTGAGTCCAAGCGGCTTGTCGGCATTGAACCATTGACGCAAAGACAGCATCGTGGTAATTGCGGAGTAGCACAAAGACAAGCAGCACGGTTTCTTGTTGATGTCCTTTTCTGCAAGGATAGTGAATGGTGGAAATCAACCTCGTGTCTGTCCATGTTCCTTGTCTCGGAGTCGAACTCGTTCGCGCACTTACATACGGGCGTCGGTTGTCACATTACTCGAGACTCTGTGCAACACAAGGCGCCCAGGGCCCAATGCCCAATGCGGAGATTCAAGGCGGTGAGTGTTGCAGAACTGTGAGAAAGATGAGGTTTGCAAAGCCACTCCGGAAGAGTCCGGTATTCCTCCCAATCGCCATTGCGCGTTTAACGAGACAAGACTCTGACTGGCGTGGGTGATGCGATTTTCGTCACATCAAGCCTTGATCCCTCGGCGGTGGGGTCTTTTTGGCCTTGCGCACTCTGACAGTTTCTGATGCAGCAGTAGTAGTGTGATAGTGATAGGGAAATGGCCACTGCGTTACGCATAGGCATGCGATATGCAAACCAGGTCAAATCGCCACAACAAGGCCGCGGGCAGGCTTGACAAGTTAACGATAACTGATCCTGACCGACCGACCATGCCGCTGATGTCAAGACCAATGTCGACAGTAATGTTGCCATCCAATGTCACAGTCCATGCATGCCTTGCCTCTTGCCATGAGAGCGCAGAATGACGCGCTGTGCGCCTCCTCAAGTCGGTAAACCATGGGGGAATTGACCCTTGTAGAAAGACAAGGATTATTCTCACTCCCGTTGTGTGCGTGCTAAGAAGAAGAAAATAAAACCCGGCAGACCCCTGCTCAACGACATGGGACGATAGTCCATCCTGCGCCCCCCCGCCTTTTCATCAACGAGGGCCTGCAGCTTGGCCGCGCTCTGACGACCACATGCCTATCAAATCTGAGATTGGAGATTGAGGGCTACAAAGCGAGGAGAAAGCTTGTTGATGGCAACATATCTGACGTGTTCGGAAGGGCCAGGGACCACGCAAGATACGGCAGAGATCGACACGGCGTTCGGCTCTGAGTTTTGCACCTAGACTCCGTGGGTGGGGGTCCCGCTGTGTCATGTCGTCCCTGCGTGATGACGACGTTGGAAACGGTCGAGTTACAATATCCCATGAAACGGCTGCTCGTCAAGAGGTAGGTAGTGTATGGCACTGTATGCAGGAACTTCGCTTTCTTAGCGAATAAGCTGTTGGATATGAGAAAGTAAACGCTGCCCAACGTGGGCTAGAGTAATCATAGTAGGAAGGCATGCACGCGAGAGCGTCCATGTCAGGGACCGAAGGAGACATAAAGCTCGTCATTGGCCTGTCCAACGCTGCCAGAACGCGGCCAGCGCCGCCGAGACTCGCAGTTGAGAGTTGTGGTGGTCTTGCAGCGGGCCACACGAGGAGGCCACAGGAGGGTCGTCGGGTGGCTGCAACATACATTGGCAGGGAGTGTGCTTTATTCTCACCCTCGCTGCTGGTACTCCTGTTGCATGGCTTTTCAATCTGACGCTTGATGGCCTCTTCAATCTGAAGCGTGATGCTTGGCTTGGTATCGTGTCGTCGTTGCTACTGCTACTGCTTCCCCTGCCCCGCCGATCATCGCCGAATCCCTGCAGCACGCGCCGCGTTGTGCAAATTGGGCGATCGGGCTTGACCATGAACGACATTGTATCAATGTGCATGGGAGCTATCTTTAAGATTGACTTTAGAATGTCGGCTTTCGCGATCCAGGGGATCAGGCGGCAACCAACGGTCAACCATCAACGACTTTGACGGGCTGCAAAGGTTTTCTGCCGCGTGGTAATGCGAGATCACACAGGTGTCGATGGCGATGCCGCAGAGGGCGAATCGCAGCGTCCAGACTCCGTGTGCACGAGAATGCGATGGCCGGTGAGAGCCGATGGAAGCCAACCACCGCCATCCATTGGAACTCGGGCACTCAGGTCCTGCATTGACTTTCCGATCCCAAACCGCCATGATCCATCAATTAACATCTTCCCACACCTAAGGGGTCCTGCGAGCTAATCTGGCGGCCTTTCAGTTAAAGTGGTTGTGCTTGCATGCCGGACTTCGACGTCCACGGGTGGTGGTGGGGTGGGACCTCTCCAGAGCCAAGCATCTCTTCCAGTTCTGCAACCTCCCCACATCGCCCTCCCACTTTTTGAAGGGCCTTCTGCGTCGTCTTTGTGGGGGGCATTGGAGCGAACCTCAATGTCCATTCTGGCCAGTCAATTCCATATCCATTCGCAAACCGCATGAAGGCTGCTCAGGGGCACGCAACCTCCATTCCGGACTGTAGCATGCCATGGATCTGCTGGAATTACACTAGTCGGTAGAGAAATTGGTACGTACTGTGCGTCTCCGATTCTTTTTTTCCACTGTGTGCCCTGCCGGCGCGGCTCATGCCGTCCGGTGCGCTGAAGATCAAGAGGCAGGTACGAAAAGCATAGAGCGAAGCGAACAGAGACGAAAAATAAAATTTACAACAAAGAATGACTCCCCTTCGACTTTGTTGAGACGTATAACCCTTCATAATAGCCGCCAATCGCTCTCGTTGTCCCGGCGGCCGTTAAGTGTGTGCAGGAGCAGGGAGAGAGTCTGCAGAGTCGTGGTCTGGGGTCAAGGTGGTTTCGAGGCCATCAGGGTGGTGCAGTGTCGGCGAAACCAGGAAGCCGGGGTTAAGAGAGGCCAGTATCGAGTACCTTGACAGCAATTGCAAGGTCCCAATTGGCCCATTGTGTTTTCTTTTTTGTGGGCGGGAGGCGGTTTGACTCGACGAACAATAGGATAATAACGCAACTGGCCGTCGAAAGATCGAGGGCGGGACGGGCGATAAAACCCCTGTCGAGAGGGTGATAGCAGCCGTGATTGGTGCTGCCGGGCAGGGATGTGCCTGCCAATCGCTCACGGGCGCTTAGCCGTGCGAACCCTTGGTCCTCCGCCGCCTGCCAAGCCGAGCCTCCCCACCTGGCTGCCCAACCACACGCCCGTCCTGACCTGCTTTTGCCCATGCTTGACCTGCCCTGATCGTTCCTGCTCCCAGCGGCCGCAGACACTTCTCTCGCAAGCTCGTGACTCGTCGGCAGACGATTGCCAGTGGGACGAGGTGAGATTACCAAGTGGATTCCAGCATGCCGTCGGTTTTGACGAGCAAGGTACCGAGAAGTTGCGATTTTCGCTCGGTGGCGGGACCAGGTCGCATTTCAGATCAGATCAATCGATGCAGAGCAGGACAGGCCTTGCTGTGTGCAATCCGCAATCCGCAATCCATGCAACCCTCTCCAAGAACCGCATTTTGCAGGGACCGGACAGGATTGACAGGGTTCGATCTGTAATCCATCGGTCAGTGCCCGGCCACGACAATCCAACCCAATCCACCATGGCCAATTCGCACCGAGAGAGGCCCGGCAGAAGTGCCCCGGCCCAGGTTACGGATAGCTAGCGGGACGGCGACCGCGTGATGCTGACAGCGGATGCCAGCAGCATAGCAGCAGTGTCTCATGGGAAAGTTTGTTTTACTGCGTACTCTTTAGCTCCCTCTCGAATTGAGTCTTGGAGACCGCCTCAGTAGACCGACCCGCCAGTCGACCACGGGTTAGCAGCCCTGGAGCAGCCCTGGAAGCTGGAAGCTCCGCTGCCGAGATATGCTGGTCATTCCGCACCTCACTGACGTTAGCTAGGTCGCAAGTCGCAGTCGCAGCGACCGCGAGCCCTGGCTGTTTGTCGGGCTAATTATGGCAAATATTGGATGTACCATGTACGCAGTCGACAGCAGGCCAACCAGGACTCTTCGAGGTCGCCCCAAGAGGAAGAAACTGCAGAGCACCAGCACCGTAGCCAGCGGCACTGCGGGGACACAATCCCCCCCCCTCCCTGTCGCTCGCGCCGCTCGCCTGTCAATGCACAGCTTCTTGTTTCCATGCAGACCTCTTGAACAAAGCCACTGCCAGCAGCAGAATGAGCCGGCCCGCATCCGCTTCCAGGTTTCTCAAGCCACCAAGCCTCCAGAATTTTACAAGGGTTCTTGTGGGCAAGCTCGCCAGCTTTAGGCGCTCTTGGGGTTGGGGTCGAATTTGTATTTGCTGGCACCCCTCCTCAGTTGTGTGCTGCGCGTGAGCTCCTGCTTCTTGCTTGTTGCGCTTCTTTGCTGGCTTCTGCGTCTGCGCTTCGCAGCGTCGTTTGCTGGGAGACGGTCTGCAAGAGAACTGCAAGAGGTGGTCAATGACACGCGGTTCTCCTGCACGTCAAGCGCCGACTATACTGCCCCCTTTCCCTTTCCACTCCGGCATCCAAGAGGCGAGGCGGGTAACTGCTCTTTGCCGCCCCCATACAACCTGCCCCCCTCCCCACCAATACACCCTTACACACACCCCCTGGACCCCCTTCCTGCGTCTTCAGGGCAGCGTCTGTTTCTCGACCTTGAACACACACACCCACCTACCCAGTCACTTCCCGTGCAACCGTCCCAACCGACCCAGGTCCTCTTTCCACCCCTTCTCTTCAACCTCTTCCTTTCTCTCTCTTTCCTCCAACTTGCCCAATCTCTCAGCCCATTGCGCCCGCGCCCACCACACGACGACAAGGCCGACGACAGCAGCGCCCGCCGAGTGAGTGAGCGTCGACACATCTCGCGGTTCAGACAAGCGCCGCACCTCGCCGCCACCGCCACCGCCGCCCGTCTTCCGCTGCCGCATGCCGAGACAGCTCGCGAGAGCTCGCCCACGAAACCTTGGGTGTACCGAAGCTTGGAGGAGGAACGACGTGGCCGGATACGAACATCGGGCTGTTCCATGTGATGAGCTGGGGTCCGGTCTGTGCAGCCTCACCGCCCGTTTTGGTCCAACAATTCGGAAGCCTGATATAATTCCCTACCGCCCGGTACGTTGTTGACGCTTGTGTTCCCTCAACCGCCCCTCCTCCCGCTGCTGTGTCTGACGGCGAGCTTGGGTGCTGCCGTGACCAGAACGAGGCCTACCCAACCAACCCCCTGCTTCAAATCCATACCAAATCATGCCGTGCTCCAGCTAACTCGGCACAGCTGCCTTTCGAGATCTCGACAACGCGGACACCGAAGGGGTTTACATAACTAGCCCGTCATGTCCGCTGCAGGCCATCTCTCGAGGGCCCGCGCCGGTTCGAACACCTCGGGTCAGATGTCAGCTCGGGGACGAACCGGCCACATGGGCGACTTCGCCATCGCGCCATCGGATAGCCCGCCGCTACCAGGGCGATACTTCGAGCCCTGCGCGGCCACGGCCTCTATGTTCCTCTATGCACAGGGCAGCTCGGTGGTGTGCGCCCACCATGATTCCCTACAAATAGAACGGAGGTTTGCTCGCCATTCCGAGGAGGTACAGCTGCTGGCTGTCGACAGTGTCAGCGACGTCGGTGCCGGGAGGTTGGTTGTGAGCTATGACGCTGGCCAAACCGCCATCGTCTGGGATCTCCTTACTGGGGATGAGGTAGCTCGTTTCGCGTCTTACGAGAACCTGACGTGCGCGTCGTGGATGCGCAATGGCAATGTTGCTTTTGGTGCGTCTCTCCGTCTCGATCGAGAGAAGTAGTTCCTCTAACAGCATAGCAGGAAATGTTCAGGGCAACGTGATTCTCTTTGAGCCCACAACATCAGAACATATTTCGGCAAGGACGATTGACCAGATCGCCATCACAGCGCTAGCCCCAGGGGCGGACTGTAGAACTTTTGCTATTGGGTGAGTTGTTTTGTTTTGTATCTGTGGAAAGGTGCCACAAACCCCGTTGTCTCGAGCTAACACGCACCCCTCCCCGCAGTTACCAGAACGGCTCGCTGTTGATCGCGACGCTCCAGCCTAGGTTTACCATCTTGCACAACTTGACCACATCTCGAGGCCCATCACCCATTGTTACTTTGGCGTGGCACGCCTCGTCGTCGCGCCAAAAATCCGACATGCTGGCGGTGCAGACAAATGATGGAGATCTGCGCGTGTGGAGCGTGTCCAAGGCTTATAATAGCGATGACCCGGCCAAGGTGGTGCGATTACTGAAGCGGACAGAAAACTACCTCCCGGGCCCAAATTGGATGGGCTGGTCCAAAAACGGCCGCATCATTCAGTACTCAGAAGGGTGAGTTTTTGGCCCTTTGCTATTGTGAGCTATCCTAACTCTTTTCCCAGCGAAACAATCTCATGGGATGTGAGGACAAAACATGTGACCTACGACACGATTCCCACGACCGACAGTGTTCGGGGTCTGGCCGTGTACGGACCCGGCGCCACTCTCTTCACATTAGGACCGAATAATACGGTGCAACAATTTGATCTCAATGCTCCCGCTATGATGGTCAACCAAATACAGCACCCAGCCAACCTGCTCCCACCTTCGCCACCTATTTCTCTCGAAGCGGATGACAAGGGCCAGCAAAATAGCCAGTCGGAGTCGGAGAGTTCAGTGCAGATTTCCATTCATGCCGACATCATTTCTGAGGATGACGAGCGCGGCATGTCCCCCTTAGCCCGACTTGTCCGCAGCGACCACGGTTCGGATATTGAGCGTTATCGCACGGCAACGCCCGCTTCCAGTGCCCATTCGCTCTCCAGCGTCTCCATCTCGTCCTCGAGCTCGCAGACGCCAGCGAACAGGAATGCTAGCTCGGTAATCTCGCGTGGCATGACGGAAAACACATATATTTCAGCAGGGTCGTCACTGAGGTCCGGGGCCCGCGATAGGGTAGACCGGGCAGAGAGGGCCACTCAGCGCGAATCTTTCTCAACAACTAGCTCCGTGTCGATGGGTAGCTCACATTATCGCTCTAGACACAGGCCATCAAGGTTGCGGCATGAAGTTCCCCGCAGCCCAGAGGAATCCAAGGTGACAGACCTATTTAAGTTTACAAAGAGCCGTCTCAACGATGTCCCCTACAAGACGCCGTTTGGTAGCGACAATGTTCGCCTGACAAATGACGACCTTCGACGGCAGATGCTCAGCACCATTTTTGGCTGGAACAAAGACGCAGCCGACCTCGTCCGGGACGAAATGTCGCGTCATCCACTTGGCTCGACGAACCGGATCCTGCTCGCGAAGTGGCTGGGCGATATCAATACCGATATCATGGCCATGGGCTCTGAGAACATGACCTCTTCAGATTGGATGCTTCTGGCACTAAGTGGAATTGGCGGGCAACAATCCCAGCACAAGCTTGGGCGTGCGTACGTCCAGAGGCTTCTAGAGAACGGCGATGTCCATGCTGCTGCAACTATTATGATTGGTATGGGGGACCACATCGACGCTGTCGAAATCTATGTCTCGCACAAGCGCTACATGGAGGCTTTGATCCTTACCTGCCTATTCTTCCCGGCCGTGTGGGAGCGACAAGTAGGCATCTTGAGGAAGTGGGGAGAATGGGCTGTCCAGCACGGGCAGCAGCAGCTCGCAATCAGATGCTTTGCGTGCACTGGACGCGAGTCTTCTGAGCCGTGGACTTCGCCTTCGGCACAGCAAGTCACATTCCCCAGTGTTACCCAGACCGTCCCGGAGCTTCTCAGCCCTCCCATGTCGCCGCCATCTTTGAGTCACGGTCCGCAGAGGAGTGTGGCTAAGGCGTCAGCTCTCAAACTCATCACGACCTTTGATACCAAGCCGACGAACAAGTTCCTGGCCCATGTCGACGACGGAAAAACGCCACTCGCCGCAAGCAACACACCCATCGCCGAGTCGGCTCTGTCTCCTGGTGGTGATCCACAAACAGCCGTTGTTCGCGGCGGCCGGAGCCAGTTCGGGACACCCGTCTCGGCTCGCCCTGGTCCGCAACCTTTTGGACGCCACCGGCTTCCCTCGATCGGCGAGGCTCCTGATTCAACTTACCGCGACCGGGAGCTCCTTACCGCCATCACCAGGCCTCCTGGAGATCCGTATGCTAATATCAACATCAACCCCATGGACTCGATGATGAACATGGAAGGAGGTAAGGCTCTGGACCTGATCCGACCTCATTCTTCCAGCCCCAGGTTGGTGAAAGATACCCCACAGCCGCCCCCGTCCCCGTCGCCTGCTGCCGCAGCGGCATTGATGGGTGGACCGAGGCAGAAGAACGGACCACGTGCTCGCAGGCCCGATGGTTTGGATTTGTCACTTGCCGGGCACGAGGCGGGCGCCGATGATATCACATCCCCTGAGCCCTCGGCAACTTCGTCTGCTCGCTTCCACTGGCCCCGCCGTAGAGGCCCAGCATCGGTTGCCAGCTCTGTTACTTCGGCTTCTGCCACTTCTAGCGTTGCTGGGAGAAGCCACCGTGGTCGCCGTCGTAATAACGATGACCATTACCAAGGCAAGAGTCTGGATGATTATCTTCAGGGGCCGAATGCTACTAAGGCTGGTAAGCATCGCGGGACTAGCCGCGGTCGGGATAACAGTCGGGTTTCGACGGAGCGTGGCCGCGGCGAATCGCGGGGCTATACTCCCAAGGGTGGAAAACGGTCGCCCAAGTCGCCTGTCCCGATGTCACCGGAAGATCTAATCAACCTGGCGACTCCCAAGGAGGAGGGAGGATTTGAATCGAAGCAATTCATGACCGACGATAGGGGCCAGATAATTGGTATCCAGCTCGAGCCCGAACCCGAACCCGAGCAGCCAAGCACGGTGAAGAAGGCGACGGCATACAGGGACACCTCGGCCAGCCGGAACACCAGTCGGACTAGGCGAGCAACGAGCCGAGACAGCCGCACGCGCAGCCCCAACAGGCGTATTCCTCCATCTCTAGAGCTCCGCGGCCGTTCATCGACGCGTGACAAGTCGACAAACCGATCACCCTCGTCTCCACAGCCGATGATTGCTGATGGTCGTAGCTATGCGTCGTCTGATGAGGAGGATTACAGACAGGCGTTGCAGGCACAAGAAAGATTCCGCCTGCGAAAGAGCCGCAGCACGAGCAGAGGCGGTCGCGATGGCTTGGCATCTCCTTCTATTGCAAGGACAAACTCGGGATGGGGTACTCGCCAGAAGAGAATCCCTACCCCGCTGGCTACTCCTGCGCCTATGCAGCTCGTACATAATACGGATAGTGACCCGGCCAATCCCGCCAAGGACGAAAGACGACTGAAAAAGGAGGCTGCTGCCCGTGAGCTGGAGGAGCGCCGCAGGTCTCTTGCCCTGAGGCCGACTGTTCCGCCGATTCTGCATCCCGATGAGCTGTCTCCCGGCCGCAACGGGTCGCCAGCTCCGCTCCTGGAGCTTCCAAGCACGACCTACGTCCCCATGAGGAAGGAAGACCTCCCGTCGCGCAGCGCTACGGCGGACCCGACGCAGCAGATCCGCGAACGGTCTGTATACACGAGCCACAGCGGGCCCCGTATGGGTCTCCCAGCGACACCCAAGGCAATGCGCTTGGTCTTGGAATCCGACGCCAGCAAGCACAGCGTGCCGGTCCCCCCGATGCCGGCTGCTTATGCTCAACAACACTCGCCTCCGGCTGTCCAGTCCAACCGCTCATCGCCCAAGAAGGCTGAGCCAGAGCCCGCTTCCAACGACCAGGCGCCCATGCAGCTCCTCCCGTCCACCGTCTATACGCCGCCGCCTTCACGTCAGGCTGTTGGCGCGGGGATTGCGCGGTCCATGTCAGCGCCCCCTCGCGACCTAGCGCCTCCGCTGAGTAGCAACAGTAGGCACACGTTCAACAAATCGAGCCTCTCGATTTCAACCGGCCGCCGCCCGTCTACCGATGCAAATATCCCCCGCCGTCCGTCCAACGACGGACAGATTCCACCCCCTCCCCCGCCGGCACCTTCTGCACCGCCAGTCCTCAAGGAGCTTCAGCACCTTGCAATCCCGCCCCCGCCTCCACCGGC